>OCTX012285721.1_pt1 | contig 30227 bp, 25 predicted proteins | sample 1539691 | NCBI WGS metagenome assembly OCTX01 (sample SAMN02144231, study PRJEB22623) | gut metagenome | biome: sheep rumen | host: Ovis aries | place: New Zealand
GATGCGGCCGTCGTTACGCAGCGACTCCGACATCAGCGTCAGCTTCGACTGCTTGTCGCCGTGGACGGGGATACAGGTGGGGTGAATCTGTACGTACGAGGGGTTGGCAAACATGGCACCCTTGCGGTAGCACTGTACGGCAGCGGTGCAGTTGCAGCCCATGGCGTTGGTCGAGAGGAAGTAGGTGTTGCCATAGCCGCCGGTAGCGATGACCACGGCGTTGGCCGAGAAGCGCTCCAGCTTGCCGGTGACGAGGTTCTTGGCAATGATACCGCGGGCGCGGCCGTCGACGATGACCACGTCCTCCATCTCGTAGCGGGTGAAGAGCTTCACCTTGCCGGCATTGACCTGTGCACTGAGCGACGAGTAGGCGCCGAGCAGCAGCTGCTGGCCGGTCTGACCCTTGGCATAGAACGTACGGCTTACCTGTGCACCGCCGAACGAGCGGTTGGCCAGCATGCCGCCGTACTCACGGGCGAAGGGCACGCCCTGGGCCACGCACTGGTCGATGATGTTGTTCGACACCTCAGCCAGACGATAGACGTTAGCCTCGCGGGCGCGGTAGTCGCCACCCTTCACGGTGTCGTAGAACAGACGGTAGACCGAGTCACCATCGTTCTGGTAGCACTTTGCGGCGTTGATACCACCCTGAGCGGCGATAGAGTGCGCGCGGCGGGGCGAGTCCTGAATGCAGAAATTATACACGTTGAAGCCCATCTCGGCCAGTGAGGCGGCAGCCGATGCTCCGGCCAGACCAGTACCGACGACGATGACGTCGAGCTTCAGCTTGTTCTTAGGGTTGACCAGGCGCTGGTGGGCCTTATATTCCTTCCATTTCTCAGGCACGGGACCTGCGGGAATCTTTGAATCTAATACTTTAGCCATAATTCTTGATTTACGATTTACAGATTTTCGATTTTCAATTTAAGCACAGCAGCTGCCAGAGCAGAGGCTGGGAGCGCAACCAAACCAGAAGGCGAGCACCACGACGGCAAATCCGAGCATGAGCAGGGTGACGTAGATGAGACCGATGCACTGCATGCGCTTCTGCCAAATCTTACCGCTGGCACCCAGGGTGTGCATGGCACTCCAGAAACCGTGGGCAATGTGGAACCAGATGGCGCAGAACCATACCAGATAGAGTATGGAAATGACGGGGTTCGAGAACGTGTCGACGATGTAGGCAAAGCCGTCGGCAGGGTGATGAGCGCCTACGATACCAAAGATCTCGGCAAACATCATGTTGTACCAGAAGTCCTTCAGGTGCAACAGCAAGCCCAGCAGGATGATGAGTCCGAGCACGAGCATGTTGCTCGAAGCCCAGCGCTCGGCGGTATCGAGGATGCCGCCGCCGTTGACGGTCGTTGCCACCTCGTAGCGGTTTTCGCCGCGCGCTCTACGGTTCTGCGCCGTCAGGATGAAGGCGTAGACGATGTGAATCACTGCCAGGGCTGCCAAGCCGAGTGTTGCCACAATGGCATACCAGTTGGCACCCAGGAATTCGCAAATCATGTTGTAACCCTCCTCAGAGAACAGCGCGACCAGGTTCATGCAGCAGTGAAACGTCAGGAACAAGATCAGCGCAATGCCCGTGACAGACATTACAACTTTTCTACCAATTGATGAATTGATTAACCACATAAGTTGTTGATTTTAAATTATTTAAAGATTGTTTATACCAATTAATAAGTACGTGCGTACACGTTGAGGGTACAAAGTTACTAAAAAGTTGTGACACCCGCAAACGTTTACGGCAAAAAAATACGCTATTTATACGGCGTTTAAGGAGTTAAGCCGCCGCCAGCCCCCCCCTCACAGCTCACGCTGACGGACGGCCTCGTACATCAGGACGGCGGCCGAGACCGAGACGTTGAGCGAGTCGACGCGGCCCAGCATGGGTATGCGGATGTGGGCGTCGGCAGCCTCGCGCCACTGCGGGGTCAGCCCCGTAGCCTCGGTCCCCATGACGATGGCCGTGGGGCGGCACATGTCGACGTCGTAGTAGGGCGACGAGTCCTGGAGCTGGGCCGTCAGGATCTGCAGGCCGTGGGCCTTCAGCCAGCCGATGCACGTCTCAGAGCTGCAGGCCACGCACGGCACACTGAAGGCGGCGCCCACGCTCGACCGGATGAGGTTGGGGTTGTAGAGGTCGGTCAGCGGGTCGCAGACGACGACGGCCGTCACGCCGGCGGCGTCGGCCGAGCGCAGGATGGCGCCCAGGTTGCCGGGCTTCTCGACGTGCTCAAGGACGACAATCAGGGGCGACGACGGCAGCGCCAGGTCGTCGAGTGTCAGCGTGCGGGCACGCACCTCGGCCACGATGCCCTCCGTCGAGCCGCGATAGGCCATCTTCTCGTAGACGGCGCGCGACACCTCTATCAGCCGTATGCCCCCGGGCAACTGCGGCAGCGGTTCGGTTCCGGCCTCCACCTGTGGACACCAGAAGACGGTCTCTACCGTGAAACCCGCGTTCAGGCAATGCATCAGTTCGCGGCGGCCCTCGACGACGAAGAGCCCCGTCTTACGACGCTCCGACGACTTCTGCTGTAACTGCAGCAATAGCTTGATCTTTGGGTTCTGTAAACTGGAAATCGTTTCATTCATGTTGCAAAAATACAAAGATTTTCTGAAATGGATACGACTTTCGGAAACTTTTTGTAATTTTGTAGCCAAATTGCCAAATAAATGAATCAGAACTACGACGTGATAGTCATCGGCGGCGGGCACGCCGGTTGTGAGGCGGCGACGGCCTCAGCTAACATGGGGGCGCGGACGCTGCTCATCACGATGGACATGAACAAGATTGCCCAGATGTCGTGCAACCCCGCCGTCGGCGGTATAGCCAAAGGGCAGATCGTGCGCGAAATCGACGCCCTGGGCGGACAGATGGGACTCGTTACCGACGCCACCGCCATACAGTTTCGAATGCTGAACCGCAGTAAAGGGCCCGCCGTGTGGAGCCCGAGGGCGCAGTGCGACCGCGGCAAGTTTATATGGCAGTGGCGCAAGGTGCTCGATGAAACTGACAATCTCGACATCTGGCAGGACCAGGTCGACGAGCTCCTCGTCGAGTCTGTCGTGGCAGCGCCACAAACCAGCCCCGCCGCGCCGCCGACGACCGGCCAGCCTGAGGGCACCAAGCGCGTGACGGGCGTGCGCACCATCTGGGGCGCCGAGTTCCACGCGCCGTGTGTCGTGCTTACGGCAGGCACGTTCCTCAACGGACTGATGCACATCGGCCGGCGGATGGTGAAGGGCGGACGCATAGCCGAGCCCGCCGCCGAACGGCTGACGGAGAGTATCGCTCGCCACGGCATCAGCTCGGCCCGGATGAAGACGGGTACACCCGTGCGCATTGACCGCCGCAGCGTTCACTTCGAGGACATGACGCGGCAGGACGGCGAGAACGACTTCCACCGCTTCTCATACATGGGCGACGCCCGTCACCTACCCCAGCTGCCCTGCTACGAATGTTACACCAACCCCGCCGTTCACGAGACGCTGCGCTCAGGACTGGCGGACTCACCGCTATACAACGGACAGATTCAGTCGATCGGGCCGCGCTACTGCCCCTCGATCGAGACGAAGCTCGTGACGTTTCCTGAGCGTGGACAGCACCTGCTGTTTCTCGAACCGGAAGGGACCGACACCAACGAAATGTACCTGAACGGCTTCTCGTCGTCGCTGCCGATGGACGTACAGATAGCCGCGCTGCGCCACATCCCGGCGCTGCGCGACGTCAGGGTCTACCGCCCCGGCTACGCCATAGAATACGATTTCTTCGACCCGACGCAACTGGAACACACGCTGGAATCGAGAATAATCAGCGGACTCTTCATGGCCGGACAGGTGAACGGCACGACGGGCTACGAGGAGGCCGGCGGACAGGGCACCGTGGCGGGCATCAACGCCGCCCTGCACGCAGGAGCAGCGGGCAGCGGTGCTGCCGCATCAGACGCGCGGTTCACCATCGGCCGCGACGAAGCCTACATCGGCGTGCTGATTGACGACCTCGTCACGAAGGGCGTCGACGAGCCCTACCGCATGTTCACGTCGAGGGCCGAATACCGCATACTGCTGAGACAGGACGACGCAGACGCCCGACTGACGGAGCGTGGCTACGCGCTGGGAATCGTAAAGCGAGCGCGCTACGACTGGTGGCTGCAGAAAAAGGAATCCATCGAAGAAATCGAATCTTTCTGCAATTCGTTCGCCATTAAGCCCCGTCTCATTAACAGCGCGCTCGAAGCGCTGGGCTCCACCCCACTGCAGTACGGCTGCAAACTGACGGACCTGATAAGCCGACCCGAGCTGTCGTTCGAGAAGCTGGAGGACGTCATTCCCGAACTGAAGGACGTGTTGCACAGAACGGAAAATAGGTTCGAAGAAATCAGGGAAGCAGCCGAAATTCGCATCAAATATAAAGGATATATTGAGCGCGAACGACTGGTGGCCGAAAAGATGCGCCGACTGGAGAATATCAAGATTAGGGGCCACTTCGACTACGAACACCTGAACGCCATCTCGACGGAAGCGCGCCAGAAACTAATGAAACTCCAGCCCGAAACGCTCGCCCAGGCGAGCCGTATTCCGGGCGTCAGTCCGAGCGACATCAACGCGATGCTGGTGCTGATGGGGAGATGAGAGGCTTTTGATTAGAGGTGAGTAGTAAGAGGTGAGAGGTGAGAGAAATGTAATGAGAAGTAAGAGAAACGGGCTATGTTTCACGTGAAACAAGGACTAATGTATAACCAATATAACTGACTGAAAATGAACAACAAAGTACTGATTGACAACCTCAGGTGCATACCTGACTTCCCGAAGAAGGGCATCAACTTCCGTGACGTGACGACGCTCTACAAGAGTGCGGAGTGCATGAAAATCATGACCGACGAACTCTACGAGATTTACAAGGACAAGGGCATTACGAAGATTGTCGGCATTGAAAGCCGTGGATTCGTGATGGCTTCGGCCCTCGCCGTGAAATTAGGCGCCGGGGTCGTGCTGGCCCGCAAACCGGGCAAGCTGCCTTCGACCGTCATCAAGGAGTCGTTCTCTAAGGAGTATGGCGTCGATACCATCGAGATGCACATCGACTCGATCAACGAAAACGACGTCGTGCTGATCCACGACGACCTGCTGGCCACCGGCGGCACGGCTAAGGCCGCCTACAAACTGGTGCAGCATTTCCACCCGAAGAAGGTCTACATGAACTTCATCATCGAAATCACGGACGAGGGTCTGCACGGGCGCGATTTATTCGACGGCATTGAACTGACGACGCTCATGACCATTTAATGTTTCACGTGGAACATAAGCATGACTATGGAAGAGAACGAGAAGCGGTTGGCCTACCTGAAGGGAATCGTCAGCAGACTGCCCGACAAGCCGGGCAGCTACCAATACTACGACGAGAGCCACACCATCATCTACGTCGGCAAGGCGAAGAACCTCAAGTCGAGGGTGTCGTCCTACTTCCACACGGAGGTAGACCGCTTTAAGACGAAGGTGCTGGTGAGCAAAATCTGGGACATCAGCTACACGGTGGTCAACACAGAGGAGGACGCTCTGCTGCTCGAGAACTCGCTCATCAAGAAGTACAACCCGCGCTACAACGTGCTGCTGAAGGACGGCAAAACCTACCCTTCCATCTGCGTCACCAACGAGTACCTGCCGCGCATCTTCAAGACGCGCACCATCAACAAGCGGTGGGGTACCTACTACGGCCCCTACTCCCACATCAGCACGATGTACGCCGTGCTCGACATCATCAACGAGCTCTACCGGCCACGTACGTGCCGCCAGCCGCTGACGAAGGAAAGCGTAGAGAGCGGCAAGTACAAGGTCTGTCTCGACTACCATATCAAAAAATGTATGGGCCCGTGTGTGGGTAAGCAGACCTATGAGGAGTACCAGAAGAACATCCAGCAGGCGCGCGAAATCCTGAAGGGCAACACCCGCCAGGTGCTGCGCGACCTGCGCGACGAGATGATGCGGCTGAGCGAGGAGCTGCGGTTCGAGGAAGCCGAGGAAGTGAAGCGCAAGTTCCTGGCCCTCGACGGCTTCGTCAGCAAGAGCGAAGTGGTGAGCCACACCATCAACAACGTCGACGTGTTCAGCATCACCAGCGACGAGCGGATGGCCTACATCAACTACATCCACGTGGCCAACGGCAGCATCAACCAGTCGTTCACCATTGAGTATAAGAAGAAGCTCAGCGAGAGTGACGAGGAACTGCTGCAGCTGGGCATCATCGAGCTGAGAGAGCGCTTCAGCAGCGACGCCCGCGAGGTCATCGTGCCCCAGGAGATGAACCTGGAACTCGAGAACGTGACATTCACCGTACCGCAGCGCGGCGACAAGAAGACGCTGCTCGAACTGTCTATCATGAACGGCAAGCAATATAAGTTCGACCGCCTGAAACAGGCTGAGAAACTGAACCCCGAGCAGAAGCAGACGCGACTGATGAAGGAGCTGCAGGAGAAGCTCCACCTGAGCAAACTGCCGTACCACATCGAGTGCTTCGACAACTCTAACATCTCGGGTACCGACGCCGTGGCGTCGTGCGTGGTGTTCAAGGCCATGAAACCGTCGAAGAAGGACTATAAACGGTTTAACATCAAGACCGTCACCGGCCCCGACGACTACGCCTCGATGAAGGAGGTCGTACGCCGCCGCTACAGCCGTCTGATTGACGAGGAGCAACCCCTACCCGACCTCATCGTGGCCGACGGCGGCAAGGGCCAGATGGAGGTCATCCGTGAGGTCATTCAGGACGAACTCGGGCTCGACATCGCCATCGCCGGACTGGCCAAGGACGACCGCCACCGCACCAACGAACTGCTCTACGGCTTCCCGCCGATGAAGGTCGCGCTGAAGGTCAACTCCGAACTCTTCCACGTGCTAACCCACTTACAAGACGAGGTTCACCGCTTCGCCATCACCTTCCACCGAGAAAAGCGCTCTAAGCGCGCTTTACACTCTGAGCTTGACAACATACCGGGCATAGGCCCAAAGACGCGTGACGCGCTTTTAAACGGCCTTAAATCGGTTCGCAGGATACGTGAGGCCGACCTGCCGACGCTCGCAGCCAGCATCGGCCCCGCGAAGGCAGCCATCGTCTACGCCCACTTCCACCCTGCTGACGGCGCCGAGCCCCTATTCGTAACCACGTAACTCGCTGTATGTCTGGCAGTTATAATATTAGCGACGGAATGACGGATATCAGATTAAAAAAATACGGACGTAAAATGAAAGACGGAAATTTGGAAGTATCAAAAATTAGTTGTATCTTTGCCGAAAATTCAGAACGAGTAACAGAAAGAGAATGAGAGCAGTCGTACAGAGAGTCAGCCAAGCCAGCGTCGCCATCGAGGGCACGGTCAGGGGCCAGATAGGTTGGGGTTTCCTCATCCTGTTAGGCGTCTGCGACGATGATACCACGGAGGACGTGGAGTGGCTGGTGAAGAAAATAGCCAACCTGCGCGTTTTCGACGATGCCGACGGCGTCATGAACCGCTCAATACTCGACATCGGCGGCGAGTGCCTGGTCATCAGCCAGTTTACGCTCTACGCCAGCTACAAGAAGGGCAACCGCCCGTCGTGGTTCCGCGCCGGCAGCCACGAGCACTCCATACCGCTCTACGAGGCCTTCTGCGGGCAGTTAAGCGCGGCCCTGGGCAAGACCGTGCCCACAGGCGAGTTCGGCGCCATGATGGAGGTCAGCCTCGTCAACGACGGTCCCGTCACCATTTGTATGGACACCAAAAACAAAGAATAATGAGAAGATACCTACGCGAACACGAGGTGGCCGGTATGCTGCTCATTGGCATTGGCCTCGTCATAGCCTACGCCGTCGACAAGGACCACGGCGCCTGGCCGTGCGGAGCGGGCATGCTGATACTGCTGATACCCTACCTCTTCAAGGCTTTCCACTGGAAAGAATATGAGCAGGAAAACCGCCGGAATATCTGGATCATCGTGCTCTGCATACTCATTATCTACATCCAACTAATCGCATTCAGACTATGACCATACGCGAAGCACAGGAGGCAGTAGACAGCTGGATTAAGACCTACGGCGTGCGCTACTTTTCAGAACTGACCAACATGGCGGTGCTGACCGAGGAAGTGGGCGAGCTGGCCCGGGTGATGGCCCGCAAGTACGGCGACCAGTCGTTCAAGGCGGGCGAGCGCGAGAACCTCGGCGAGGAGATGGCCGACGTGCTGTGGGTGCTGCTCTGCCTGGCCAACCAGACGGGTGTAGACCTGACCACCGAACTGCTGAAGTCGATTGACAAGAAGACCCGAAGAGACGCCCTGCGTCACATAGAAAACCCGAAACTAAAAGCATAAACAATGGCAGAAAAAACAATGTACGAAGAGGCTTTGTCGAAGTACAACCTCGAAGTGAACGACCAGGAAGTAAAGGAGGCGGTAAAGGAAATCATCGCCACCAAGGTACACGAGAACGACACCCCCGAAGTCAAGCAATTCCTGATGGGCAGCGTGGAACTGACGACGCTGAAGACCACCGACAGCGAGACCTCGGTCATGGCCTTCACCGAGCGCGTCAACGCGTTCGACGAAGCCTACCCCACCCTACCCCACGTGGCTACGATCTGCGTCTATCCGAAGTTCGCCAAAATCGTCAGCGAGACCCTTGAGGTCGACGGCGTTGAGGTCGCCTGCGTGTCGGGCAGTTTCCCCTCGTCGCAGTCGCTCATCGAGGTCAAGACCGTTGAGACATCGCTGGCCATCAAGGACGGAGCCACCGAGATTGACATCGTCATGAACGTCGGCGCCTTCCTCGACGGCGACTTTGAGACCGTCATCGACGAGATTCAGCAGCAGAAGGAGGCCTGCGGCGACAAGAAGATGAAGGTGATACTCGAGACGGGCTGCCTGAAGACGGCCAAAAACATCAAGACAGCCTCGCTGCTGGCCATGTACAGCGGCGCCGACTACATCAAAACCTCTACCGGCAAGCTCGAACCCGCCGCAACGCCTGAAGCCGCCTACGTCATGTGCCAGGCTATCAAGGAATACTACGACGAAACGGGCGTACAGATTGGTTTTAAGCCCGCTGGCGGCCTTAACTCGGTCATGGACGCACTCATATACTACACGATAGTGAAAGAGGTCTTAGGCGAGAAATGGCTGACTAACCAGTGGTTCCGCATGGGCACTTCGCGCCTTGCCAACCTGCTGCTCTCTGAGGTGGTCGGCAAGGAGACGAAGTTCTTCTGACGTTAGTAATTACGCTGAATGACGTAGTCGAGATAAGCCTTGAAGGAGTCCTTCAGGGCTTTTTCTTTGACGTAGCGGTCGATGAAGGTGCGCCCCTCGGCGGCAATTTCCTCCATGCGCTGCTCGGCATACTCTATACCACCCTGCTCCTTGGTGAACTCCACCAAAACGGCGATTTCATCGGCATTCACGGTGCCGGCCTTCACCTTGCGCGCCAGGGTGTGCATCGACTCTAAGTGGGTGTTGTTCAGCGCGTAGATGACGGGCAGCGTCAGCTTACCTTCAACCATGTCATTACCGGTCGGCTTACCGATGTCGGCCGAGTCGAAGTAGTCGAAGATGTCGTCGCGAATCTGGAAGATCAGGCCGATGTTTTGTCCGAATTTTGCAGCGGCGGCAACTTCCTCCTCGGTGGCATTGGCCGAGATGGCACCTATCTTGGCACAGGCCTCGAAGAGCGCGGCCGTCTTGTTGTTAATAATCTGATAGTAAACGTCTTCCGAGAACTCCTGGTTCTGGATGTTCGACAACTGCAGAATCTCGCCGGCCGAGAGCGTCCGTCCGAGTTCGGCCAGCAGTTGTATGATTTTCTGATTGCCCGTCAACGACACGCGCAGCAGCGCCGTCGACAGCAGGTAGTCGCCCACGAGCACCGCCACCTTATTATCGTATGTAGCGTTCACCGAAGCCTGCCCACGACGCTCCAGGCTCTCGTCTACGACGTCATCGTGGACGAGCGAGGCCGTGTGCAGAAGTTCCAGACCGACGGCGGCATTCTGGGTCACGTCTGAGACGTGGCCGAAGTTCCGTGCCGACAGCAGAATGAGCATCGGGCGCATGCGCTTCCCACCCCGCTGACGAATGTGTGCCAGTGCCGATCCGAGCAGGCCTTGATCATGACTTAGCGACGCGTTGAACAGCTGAACAAAGGTGTTCAAATCCTCCCCTATTGGCTGCTTGATAAGTGATAAATAGTCCATCTCCAAGAATTTTGTGACAAAATTAGTGAAAAACTTTCGATAATCAGAATTTTTTTAGTAATTTTACGCGAAAATTCTCACTTGTTATGGATAAACTATTCCTTTTAGACGCCTACGCGCTCATTTATAGGTCGTATTACGCCTTTATCAAGAACCCACGAATCAACTCGAAGGGACAGAACACCAGTGCCATCATCGGCTTCTGCAACACGCTCAACGAGGTGCTGCAGAAGGAGCAGCCGACGCACATCGGCGTGGCCTTCGACCCCCACGGGCCGACCTTCCGCAGCGAGGCCTTCCCGGCCTATAAAGCCCAGCGCGACGCCACGCCTGAGGACATCCATAAAGCCGTGCCCATCATCAAAGACATCCTGCGCGCCTACCATATACCCATTCTCGAGGCGCCGGGCTTCGAGGCCGACGACGTCATAGGCACGCTGGCCAAAAAGGCTGATTCCATCGGCGTAAGTACCTATATGCTCACGCCCGACAAGGACTACGGTCAGCTGGTGACGCCGACGGTCAGCATCTACCGCCCGCGCCACGGCGGCGGCTACGAGGTGCTGGGGCCGCAGGAGGTGTGCCAGAAGTACGGCATCACTACCCCAACCCAGGTTATCGACCTGCTGGCACTGATGGGCGACTCGGCCGACAACTTCCCCGGCTGCCCAGGGGTCGGCGAGAAGACCGCCGCAAAACTCATCGCCGACTTCGGCAGCGTGGAACAGCTGCTGGCGCGTACGGCCGAGATTAAAGGTAAGCTGCGCGAGAAAGTCGAACAGCACGTCGACGACATCAAGATGTCATACTTCCTCGCCACTATCAAGACCGATGTACCCATCGAGCTCAACATGGACGAACTCCGACTCGTGGAACCTGACGAGGACGAACTGGCAAAAATCTTCACCGAACTGGAGTTTAAGCAGCTGGCTGACAAGATACTTAAAAAAAGCAAAAAAACCGTAACGCCTGCAAACACCCAGCTCGATTTGTTTGCAGAATTTCCCGACGACGGGGCGAATCGCGCCGAAAATCCAAGTTTTGAGAGCTTACAAACGGTGACTCACGACTACAAACTCATTGAGAATGAGGACGATTTAATAAAACTACGTGATTATTTCTTGACAAACGAAATTGTCAGTTTAGACACGGAGACCACTTCAACGTCGGCCATCGATGCCGAATTGGTGGGTTTGAGCTTCGCCGTGAAGGAATTTGAGGCGTTTTACGTGCCCGTTCCCGCCAATCGTGAAGAAGCCTTAAAAATCGTGAACATTTTCAAACCGTTCTACGAGAACCCCAAAATCTTGAAGGTCGGACAGAACTTGAAGTACGATTTAGAAGTTTTAAGAAATTATAACGTTCAGTTACAAGGGCCGATGTGGGACACGATGATAGCCCACTACCTCATCCAGCCCGAGCTGCGCCACAACATGGACTTCATGGCCGAGGTCTACCTGAACTACAAGACGATACACATCGACGAGCTCATCGGTCCGAAGGGTAAGAACCAGCGGTCGATGCGCGACCTCTCCCCTACCCTCGTCTATGAGTACGCGGCCGAGGATGCCGACGTCACGCTGCGCCTGAAGAACAAGCTGGAGCCCGAGCTGAAGCGCTTTGAGTGCGAAGACCTCTTTTACCAGATAGAGATGCCACTGATGCCAGTACTGGCCGAGATGGAGATGAACGGCGTCTGTCTGGACACCGATTCGCTGAAGGAAACGTCAATAATTTTAACCAAACGGCTGCAGGACATCGAGCACAGGATATACGAGTTGGCAGGCCATTCATTCAATATTGCCTCGCCGAAGCAGGTGGGCGGCGTCCTGTTCGACGAACTGAAAATCATCGAGAAGCCCAAGAAGACCAAGACTGGGCAGTACGTCACGTCGGAGGAGGTACTTCAGCAGTTGCGCCACAAGCACGAGATTGTGTCGGGCATACTGGAATACAGAGGGTTAACCAAACTGCTCGGCACCTACATCGACGCCCTACCCCAGCTGATCAACCCGCGCACAGGACACATCCACACGTCGTTCAACCAGACGGTGACAGCCACGGGCCGCCTGTCGTCGAGCGACCCGAATCTGCAAAACATTCCCATCAGAGGCGAAGACGGCAAGGAGATTCGCAAGGCTTTCGTACCCGAGCCAGGCTGTCTGTTTTTTTCAGCTGACTACAGCCAGATTGAGCTCCGCGTGATGGCTCACCTCTCAGGCGACCCGCACATGACCGAGGTGTTCCGCGAGGGCAAGGACCTGCACGCCGCCACGGCCGCCAACATCTACAAGAAGCCTATCGACGAAGTGACGCGCGACGAGCGAACGAAGTCGAAGCGCGCCAACTTCGGCATCATCTACGGCATCACCGTCTTCGGACTGGCCGAGCGCCTCGACATCAGCCGCGACGAGGCCAAACAGCTCATCGACGGCTATTTCGACACCTTCCCACAGGTGCACGACTACATGGAGCAGGCCAAACAGACAGCCCGCCGCCAGGGCTACGTCACCACCCTCTTCGGCCGCCGCCGCTACCTGCCCGACATCAACTCGCAGAACACTACTGTGCGCGGCTTTGCCGAGCGCAACGCCATCAACGCCCCCATCCAGGGCACCGCCGCCGACATCATCAAGGTGGCCATGATACGCATCTATAACCGCTTTAAGCGGGAGGGCATCCGCTCGAAAATGATCCTCCAGGTACACGACGAACTCAACTTCTCGGTCTACCCCGAGGAGCGCGAGCAGGTGGAGCGCATCGTGCTCGAGGAGATGCAGAACGCCTTCCCCCTAAACGTCCCACTCGTCGCCGACTCCGGCTTCGGCGCTAACTGGCTGGAGGCGCACTAAGCAAATATGATTATGAACGACGAACAGAATATCATCATATATCGAACCGCCGACGGGCGGGCATCTGTGGCACTATATGCCAAAGACGGGAAGATTTGGCTGAACCAGCAACAGATGGCAGAACTTTTTGCCACCTCGAAGCCGAACATTAGTATGCATATAGCTAACATCTTGAAAGAAAAAGAGTTAAACGAAATTTCAGTTGTTAAGAATTACTTAACTACTGCCGCCGACGGGAAGAATTACAATGTGGTTTTCTACTCTTTGGAGATGATTATAGCCGTAGGATACAGGGTTCGTGGCATTCGAGGAACACAGTTCAGGCAATGGGCAACGGAGCACCTGACGGAGTATCTGGTCAAAGGCTTCACAATGGATGATGAGCGACTGAAGAATCCTGATGGCCGTCCTGACTATTTCGATGAGCTGCTGGCGCGTATCAGGGACATTCGAGCATCGGAAAAAAGATTCTATCAGAAAGTTCGCGACCTCTTTGCACTCAGCAGCGACTACGACAAAACGGACAAAGCCACGCAGATGTTCTTCGCAGAGACGCAAAACAAGCTTCTCTATGCCGTTACGCATCTGACAGCCGCTGAACTGATCGTTGCTCGCGCAGATGCCAACAAGCCAAATATGGGACTGACAACGTGGAAGGGGAGCATCGTTCGTAAAGGTGACATTATCGTAGCCAAGAACTATCTTCTGAATGACGAGATTGACTCTCTAAACAGGCTTGTCGACATTTTCCTGACCAGTGCCGAAGAGCGCGTAAAAGGCCGGCGTGACCTCACGCTCCAGTATTGGCGTCAGAATGTGGACAATCTGCTCACATACCAAGAAAAAGACATCTTACAGGGCAAGGGCAGTATCTCGAATGCCGAGATGGAAGCCATTGTCCGCAAAGTCTATGATAATTTCGATGCAAACCGCAAGAACTACGAAGCACAATTGGCCGATGCCGAAGACATGAAGGCTTTGGAAGACTTGGAGAAGAGCATTATCGAGGCGCACTAACCCATCACGATGCCCGTGAAGATGCGGCCGGAGCTGATGCCGAGGCGGCGGGCCGAGAAGTACGTTTCGGGCTCGCAGTAGGTGCAGACGGGCGAGACGGCGACGCTGGCGGCGGGAACGCCGGCGGCGAGCAACTGCTGGCGGTTACACTCGGGCAAGTCGATGTGCCATTTCTCACCATAGCGGCGGCTGATGGGCTCCATGACGAAGCCCTCGGCGGTAAAGGCGTCGTAGACCTCGTCGCCCACCTCGAAGCTCTCTACGTGGATGCCTGGGCCTATCTGGGCAATAATGTCGGCAGGACGGGAGCCGTAGAAGGCCGTCATCTGTGCTACGGCCTGCTCGACAATGCGCTTCACCGTGCCCCGCCAGCCGGCGTGGATGGCACAGACGGCGCGCTGCTCACGGTCGTAGAGCAGCACGGGGATGCAGTCGGCCGTTGACACGCCGATACACAGTCCGATGACGTTGGTCATCACGGCGTCGACGCCCTCAAGCTGCGCCTCGCGGGTGGTCTCGCTGACCGTTGCCACATCCGTGCCATGCACCTGATGGGGCATCAGCAGGCGGTCGTCGGTAATGCTCAGCACCTGACAGAGCAAGGCGCGGTTTCTGGCAATAGCCGCCGGGGAATCCCCACAATAGCGGTTAATATTGAACTCGCCGAAACAGCCTTCACTATAGCCGCCGCGGCGTGTCGTGCTGAACGCGGTCACACCGTTGCCAAAATCGTAATATTGGAGTACTGGTTGCATCGTTATTTTTTTTATGGTGCAAAATTACAAAATATTAAAGAATTATAGTATCTTTGCAGCGATAAACTGAAAAAAAACATGAATATCGGAGACAAAGCGCCTGAAATACTGGGCAAAGACGAACAGGGGCATGAGATTCGCCTGAGTGACTATCGCGGACGTCGGCTGGTGCTCTACTTCTACCCGAAGGACAACACCAGCGGCTGCACATCGGAGGCCTGCAGCCTGCGCGACCATTACCAGGAGCTGCAGGGCAAGGGCTACGAGGTGGTCGGCGTCAGCCGCGACTCGGCCGCCTCGCACCAGAAATTCAAGGAGAAGCACCAGCTGCCCTTCCCGCTGATAGCCGACGTCGACCGCACGCTGATGGAGGCCATGGGCGCCTGGGGCGAGAAGACGATGTACGGCCGTAAGACGATGGGCACCATCCGCACCACGTTCATCATCAACGAGGAGGGCGTCATCGAGCAAATCCTTACCGGCAAGCAGATCAAGACCAAGGAGCACGCCGAGCAAATCCTGACTAACGAGCGGTGAGAATAGAGTTAAGTTATCTTCGGCTTAACTCAAGACGCACGGCTGCCTTACCTGTTATGACCCTATTTTTATTAATCAATTAACAAAAGCTACACAGCAATGAAAAAACTACTCTTATTGGCATCCGCCGCACTCTGCTGCCTGACAGCATTCTACTCGTGCGACGAGAAAGACAACGCCGTCATCAACCACGACAGCACGTCAACCCTCTACCCCGAAAACGCCGACAACAGCATCAAGCCGGGCGACGACTTCTACAACCACTGCGTGGGTTCATGGATACAGAACACCAACTACAGCGACCCCGCAAATAACTACGAAGGCTACCTCTTCACCCAGCTCGGCTATAAGTGGATGGAAATGTCGCAGAACATCAGCAGCGACGACATGGCGCTGCTGCAGGAGCACATGCTCGGCATTGGCACCTCGAACCAGACCGACATCGAAGCCACTGACGACGCCCTGGCGCGCATCAAGGCCGCCAAGAGCACCGAGGAGCTGTGGCAGCTCATGGGCAAGTTCTACACCGAGGGCTACCAGATGCCCTTCACGCTGATCTCACTGGCCAAGGGTGGCACCATGAAGCTTGCCGTTCTGCCCACCAAGAACCTCGAAATCGAGTCGACCATCAACAAGGATAGCCATGACGTCAGCGAAGACGAACAGGACGACAACGACGACTATAACGAGTGGAGCGACGGCGACTGGACCAACTGGAACGACTACGACAACAACTACAACTACTGGGAGGTGCTGGTGCGCAGCGGACGCCTGGCCGAGCTCGTAGAGCCCATCGTCAGCCAGCACACCACCCGCGGCTTCGCCCCCGAGAAGTGGCCCATGCTGGTCGGCGTCTCCAAGGGACTGGGTGTCGACCCCGACAAGGTCTACGTCATCACCGAGGACTTCTATGAGGTTGCCAATGAAGAACTCAATATCAAATCGGTCGACGAACTTGAAGCCCTGCAGTTCCTCGACAAAGACCAGCTGGCCGAAATCGTCAGCCAGTACATCTACGACAGCCGTCTGCTCTGCGATGCCGAACTGCTGAAGCAGACTGAGGAAGAGACAGGCGAGGAGCTTACCGGCGATAACGTGATGTCGTCCGTGAGCGAATACCTGAAGTACTACATCAGCAAAATACTGGCCGATAACCTTTGCAAGCCCGAGATGCGCACCCTCGGACAGCAGTACGTCGCCGAACTCAAGCAGGCCTTCAACGAGCGCATCGCCGCCAACGAATGGATCAGCGAGGCATCGAAGCAGGTAGCCATCGAGAAGATGAACGCCATGGCCGTCAACATTGCCTACCCCGACTGGATTGAGGAGGGACTGCCTAACTTCAGCCAGACCCAGACGCTCTTCCAGGATGTCCTCGAGATTCGCCGCGCCAACTGCCGACTCGCCATGCAGCAGCTCGACATGCCCGTCGACCAAGGCTCGTTCCACTCAGCCACGGCCTACTTTATCCAGCTGACGGAATTCAACGCCTTCTATGCGCCCATGTTCAACTCAATGAACATCTTGCCCTGCTGGTTCATGGACGATCTCCTGATGAAGCCCAACGCACCCCTCGCCGAAACCTACGCACTGATGATGGTCTTCGGCCACGAGATGACTCACGGATTCGACAACAACGGTGCCCAGTGGGACAAGCTGGGCGACAAGAACTCCATCTGGACCTCTGAGGCCGACGCCGCCGAGTTCGCCCGCCGCGCAAAGCTGCTCCAGGACTACTACAGCACCGTCGAGATCATGCCTGGCACCTTCGCCAACGGCGAGAAGACGCTCCCCGAGAACATTGCCGACCTCGGCGGCACCGAGCTCGCCTTCCAGGCATTCACCAACAAGCTCAAGTCGATGGGCATCAGCGGCGAGGAGCTGCGCCAGCAGCAGCGCAACTTCTTCGTGGCTTTAGCCAACCTCTGGCGCGCCAAGTATAACGAAGATCACATCATGACGGCACGCAGCAGCGACGAACACTCACTCGATAAGGAGCGCATCAACTGCGTCGTAGCCAACATCGACGCCTGGTACGACCTCTTCGACGTCAAGCCCGGCGACAAGCTCTACCGCAGCCCCGAGGAGCGCGTACACATCTGGTAAGAATCTTTTGTTGCACCTCTTGCACCGCCCCCTCATTATCAGAAGGTTACGGCCGCCATTCCTGCACTGGATCCTGCACCGTAAGCTGCACTTGACCAGCGCCCACGAAGGGCAGCACTTCAGAGGCATAAAGCGGGCCTTTACAAGCGTTCCCACGGCCTGGGACAAATGTCCCAGGCCGTGGGAACATGCTTTTGGCGCCTCCAAGCGCCAGCGGGCGTAGACCATTCGGCCTCAGTGCAACTTACGGTGCAGCTTCAGTGCAGGCTCCGGTGCAGCTTTTCCAGGCGACCGAAGTCACCAACAGTCTGATCGTCAGCCGTTTGAAGCACCTCAGGTGCAGGAAGTGCAACAAAGATTTATAATATTATCAGCTTTTCTTTGTTTTTTCAGATTTTATGTTTATCTTTGCACCAAATTATTTGAGATAAAGATAGAAGAATCGATATTAACAGAAGGACTATATCATGACAGCATTGGAGTTGAATGCGGAATTATTCCGTGAGCTGAGCATTATCGCAGAGGATGAGAGCCTCATGAAGAAGGCGGTAAAATATCTCAAGAAATTGACTGCAAAGAAGCAGGCAATGGATGAGACGGAATACATTATGTCCTCGCCTGCGATGGTAGATATTCTTCGCCAAGGCGAGGAAGATATCAAGAATGGCAATTTCAAGATAGTTACTTTAGACGATATATGGAAATAGCTTTTCTTCCACAATATTCTAAATAGCTAAATATTGTCAAACCATACAAACAGAACTGCCTATGAAGTATCATTTCATGCAAACCAGACGGCTGGCACGGTGGGCACTGACACTGACCATCGCAGCAACGCCGGCCATCGCCGCCCACGCCGACGGCGTAGGCATCAGGACTGTGACGCTCACCGTGAACGGCTCGCCGATGGTGTTCAGCCTCGACAAGAATCCCGTCATCACCTTCAGCGACAACGAGCTGCACATCAAGACCACCGAAACGACCAAAGACGTACCCGTGGCCGATGTCAGCGTGCTGGAGTTCAAGGGCGCACCCGACCGTGCCGACGCCAACGGCGACAACGACATCACCGCCGCCGACCTGACCGAGATTTCGCACAACATCACGGGGCAACCCTCGCCCTCGGGACACTTCGAGAAGTGGGGAGCCGACGTCAACGGCGACGGTAAGGTCGACATCACGGACATCACAGAGATTATCAAGAAGTTAATGAACCATTAAAACAACAACACAACTATGAAGAAGAGAATACTCATGTCGCTCGTTGCGACGTTCATCATCGCCGTCAGTGCCTTTGCACAGACCAACACCTACAACATGGTGCTCGAGCTTACCGACGGCACCGTCATCACCATCGGCCCCAACGACCTGAAGCAGCTCGACTTTAAGGAAGGCAACGTCACCGTCAGCGGCACCAACATCACCACCCTGATGAGCAGCATCACGGCCATGCAGGATCAAATATATCAATTACAAAACTATCTGGCCAAGGCGAATGATGCATTAGAAAAGGTGAATACTGATGTAATGGCATCCAAGGAGGCTATTACATCGATGAACAAGGAAATCAAGATGTTTCAGTCAGACATTGCAAATGTATATAACGGATTAGCTAATAACGCTGCTGCCACAGCTGCGCTGCAGGCTAACCTTGATGCAACTGCCGCAGAAGTCAAGGAAGTGGAAAAAAGAATCGAGGATAACATGGCGTCTATTGCCATGCTGGATAATAAAATCAATATGAACCAGAAGAGCATAGACGAAACAAAGGCGCAGATAGCCAATAACGCTGCTGCCATCAATAATCTACAGAAAGATGTGATGGCAAACAAGGTAGAACTACAGCAAGAGATTGCCATGGTGAAGGCCAAGGAAGAAAATGATATTGCGAATACAACTAAAAACATGTACACGATGAAGGAAGATTCCGACATGAGAATAGCGGAACTTACAGAGCTGGTTAGTATTCTTGAACAAAGAATCAAGCAGTTAGAAGAAGCAGAGTAACACCGCGCGGGGAGGGCCAAGGCTCTCCCCGCCGCACTTTTTGAGCCGATTGTTTGGCAGTCTCCACTTTTTCTGCTACCTTTGCACCCAAATTGTAAATCGATAATATCATGGCATTAAAATGTGGTATCGTGGGACTGCCCAACGTGGGCAAGTCTACACTGTTCAACTGCCTGTCGAGCGCAAAGGCGCAGGCAGCCAACTTTCCGTTTTGTACTATTGAGCCCAACGTGGGCGTCATCACCGTGCCCGACGAGCGGCTCACGAAGTTAGCCGAACTGGTTCACCCGGGCCGCATCGTACCCGCCACGTGCGAAATCGTCGACATCGCCGGACTCGTCAAGGGCGCATCGAAGGGTGAGGGCTTAGGCAACAAGTTCCTTGGCAACATCCGCGAGACGGATGCCATCATCCACGTGCTGCGCTGCTTCGAGGACGAGAACATCACCCACGTCGACGGCACCATCGACCCCATACGCGACAAGGACATCATCGACACCGAGCTGCAGCTGAAGGACCTCGAGACCATCGAGAGCCGCCTAGCCAAGACCGAGAAGGCCGCCGCTGCCGGCAACAAGGACGCTAAGGTGGAAGTCGGCGTGCTGAAGGCCTACAAGGAGGCGCTCGACCAGGGCAAGAACGCCCGCGTCGTGGAGTTCGACACGAAGGAGGAGCAGGACTGCGCCCGAGGGCTGTTCCTGCTCACGTCGAAGCCCGTGCTCTACGTCTGCAACGTAGGCGAGCAGGATGCCAAGGACGGCAACGAGTGGACCCGTAGGGTAGGGGAGCTGGCCCAGGAGGAGGGCGCCGAGATGATGGTCATCGCCGCCAAGACCGAGGAGGACATTGCCGAGCTGGAGTCGTACGACGACAAGCAGATGTTCCTCGAGGAGCTGGGCCTTGAGGAGAGCGGCGTCAACCGCCTCATCAAGAAAGCCTACGCCCTGCTGAACCTGGAGACGTTCATCACCGCCGGCGAGATGGAGGTGAAGGCGTGGACGTACAAGAAGGGCTGGAAGGCCCCTCAGTGCGCCGGCGTCATCCACACCGACTTCGAGAAGGGCTTTATACGCGCCGAGGTCATCAAGTACGACGACTACATCCAGTACGGCTCCGAGGCCGCCGTCCGCGAGGCCGGCCGTCTGGCCGTCGAGGGCAAGGACTACGTGGTGCAGGACGGCGACATCATGCACTTCCGCTTCAATGTGTAAACTGCCGCTCCTGATAAGCCTGCTGCTGGCACTTGGCGTCCGCTTGGACGCCAGGTGCCGGCAGTTGCCGCTTAAGGTGGAGCGGCTGGCCGACCTTGTCACGCCGCGCATGGGCCACCAGGTATTCTCAGTAGGTGGCGAGGTGGTAGTGGCCGGCGGCCATACCACGGGCTTTGTGCCAACAGCCACCGCCGAATACTACCGCGAGGGCAGGTGGCACGTCATGCCGATGAACTACACCCACGACCAGGGCGGCATGATGGTCACGGCTACTGGCGAGGTGCTGCTCTTCGGAGGCCACGAGCAGGAGCTGGGCATCGGCCAGACCTTTACCCTGGAACGCTACGACCCCGCCACCCACAGCTTCAGGGGTTACGGCTGCCTGGACACGAAGCGGTGCTTCGCCAACGCACTACCCTTGGACAGCGGGCGCGTCGTCGTCAGCGGAAACTGGTACCACGACGACGCCATAGAAATCTACGACGGCAGCCGCCAGAACAAGCTCGTCAAGCCCGTGGCCCAGCACCGTTCCCTGCCCCACATTCTGCGCACGGCACGCGACAATGCCATCATCTTCAGTGCGCGCGACATCCATGCCGACGATTTCGACACCATCATCATCGACCGTCTGAAAGGCGAACCGTTCATCGACCCTTTGTTCGATACCTGGCGTCCTTACTGTTACCCCGTAGGCTATCATGGCTCGTGCTTCATCGGCGACGAGAAGAAAGGCGAATACACCAACCTGATACAGGTGATGCAGGGCGACACGCTCATGGCCATCGTCCGCGTGGAGGGCGAGGCGTTCGAGCTGCTGCCCACCACCAGCCCCATACCGATGCAGAGCCAGTGGGGGCGCATCGTCTGGTTCAGCCACATCGTGGCCGACCGGCGCATTGGCCGCGCCTACATCGAGGGCTACGGCGAGGACCAGGGCGACCATCGCTTCTACGTCGCCGCCATCGACTACTTGAAACATCCCGCCCCCGTCACCTTATATTATAGTGAGCCGCAGGACAGTGTAGTCCGCTGCCAGCCCATACTGACCAGCGACGGCAACCTGATGCTGGCGGGCGGCGTCAGTGAGCACCATAACAACTACGAGCCGTCGGCCCGGGTATTCCTGCTACGCATGGGAACGCCTGAGGCTGCAACAACTCAGACAGTCAGCTCCACAGCGTGGATGTGGGTCACTCTGGCGACATTATTGCTGGTAGCAATCGCGGCCACCCTCCTCCTGCGCCGCCGCAAGAAGCCGCTGCCCGCTGACGCTGAGGAGCAAGACGCTGGCAAAAACACAGCCACCACTGCCGACGAGGAGCTCATGACGAGCATCGGCCAGCTTATGGACGAACAGCAACCCTATCTGAACCCCGACCTGAAGATAGCCGACGTAGCCAAGGCATTAGGTACCAACGCCACCTACGTCTCGCGCTGCATCAACGCCGAGCGGGGCGCCACCTTCAGCCAGTTCGTCAACGCCTACCGCATCAGCCACGCCCAGCAACTGCTGCGCCAACAGCCCGACATGAAGATTGCGGCCCTCAGCACCGCCTCGGGCTTTGCCAACGAGACCACGTTCTTCCGCGCCTTCAAGGCCCTGACCGGCATGACGCCAAAGGAGTGGATGGCCCAAAACGACTGACAATACCTATATTGTTAGTCGATTTATAGAAATTGTAAGTTGTCTTTGCTGACGTTTGTTGTACCTTTGTGGCATAAACCTCAATATCAATAAACGTATGAAGAAAACTCTACTTTCATTAGCGCTCCTGCTGACGGCCATGACCGCAGCGGCGCAAGACGACGGAGTGAACAACTGGCACTTTTCCGACAATGCCGACGGTACAGCAACTGTCGTTTGCTTTGAACACGACGGCAAAGGCTGGATCAACGGCATGGAAACCACTGTACACACCAAGTTGGACTGCTACGGCGGCGATGCCGTGATACCCTCCAAGACACCTGACGGAAAAACCGTGACAGCCATCGGCGACGAGTGCTTCAGGGCGTGCCCAGGTCTTACCTCCCTCAAGATTCCCAGCTCCATCAAACGCATTGGCAAGGCGGCTATCCAGGAGTGCAGCGCCCTAAAGGAAATATCTGTTCCAGGGAGTGTGGAGTTTCTCGACAGGAATGCCATCTGGAATTGCGACAACCTAGAGCGACTCATCATCGAAGACTCACCCAACACGCTGACCACCCCGTCGGGTTATGAGATGTTCCGCACATTGCGGGGGCTGAAATACATCTATCAGGGGCGCAACATCATCACGTCGGAAGAGGCCTGGCCGGTATTCTGCCAAATGGGCGGGCCAGTGGATACTATCGAGATAGGGCCGGAAGTGACGGAGATACCTGAGCACGGATACGAATACAACAAGAGTCTGCGTACCGTTGTGATGAGTCCTAACATTACGGTGATTCCGCAGTATGCATTCAACCTATGCGAGGTGCTGGAGACTGTGACCTGGCCGAGCGGACTGACGGATATCTGCGAAAGTGCATTCAGTCAATGTAAGGCACTCAAAACGTTGCCCGATTTGAGCCATTGCAAGAGAATCCTTCAAGGGGCTTTTGCCCAATGCGAAGCTATCACTAAGGTGGTCATCCCTGCCACCGTCGACACGCTCGGCTACGGTGCCTTCTCGGCCAACACCGCTTTGGAAGAAGTCATCATCGAGGACTGCGAGCGGCCCCTGAAAATGGGTAGCGGCGAGATGTTCGGACGGCCTGCTCCTAATCTGCGAAAGGCTTATCTTGGACGCGACTATGAGGGTGGACAGTATGGTGTGTTCCAGTGGAACCCCTCGATAGAGGAGGTCACCATTGGTGGCTATGCTACAAAACTACGCGCAGGGGAGTTTACAGAGTGTAAGGCTTTGAAGACGGTACACTTAGGCGAACGGATGAAGGAAATCGCCGATGGTGCCTTCGGCAGCTGGGCAGCCCAAATGACAGTTTCTACGCTTATCTGCGATGCCGTCGAGCCTCCCGTCTGCTTAGGAAATACATCTCTGACACCTCCTATCGATGCGCAGACTTGTAAGCTCTACGTTCCTGCCGAAAGTGTCGATGCCTATAAAGCCGCTTTCCAATGGAAGGAGTTCTTCAACATCGAGTCGGGCATTACAGCCCAACAGTCTGGTGCTGCCTCCGTTAGCTCTGTCTACACCCTCGGCGGCCAGCGCACCGCCGGCACTCAGCGCGGCCTGCTCATCCAGCGCATGAGCGACGGCAGCGTGCGTAAAGTAATAACCAACAAATAATATAGAACAATGAAGACACTGAAACATTTTCGACGGAACCGGCACTTATAAAATTTCTGAAAAAAATACATACACAGCCTCCTCCTATGATAGCCAGTCGGAGTTCTCCTCCTAAGCTACAAACGGATATAAGGCCGAAGTAGCGGCTCAACCAGGCAGAGTCGGCAAACAGGGTACGTCCACGTGCCCCTCATCACAGCAAAAAAAAGCAGGCAGATTGTTTGGCAGTCCGCCTGCTTTTTCGTACCTTTGCCGCGAAATTCAGACTGAAAGCATCTAAGGAGAATGAAACAGTTACTGCTTTACATCACCTGGAACCCGTCGATAGAGGCCTTCTCCATCGGCTCGTTCTCGTTCCGCTGGTACTCGCTGTGCTGGCTCGTGGGTCTGCTGCTGGCCTACCTCGTCGTGAAACACCTCTACAAGGAGCAGAAGATCAAGGACGAGCTGTTCGACCCGCTCTTCGTCTACTGCTTCTTAGGCATACTCATCGGTGCCCGCCTGGGCCACTGTATCTTCTACCAGCCCGACTACTTCCTGACGTCGTTCAAGGGTTTCGTCGAGATGCTGCTGCCCATACACTTCACCGCCGACGGCGGCTGGAAGATGACGGGCTACGCCGGACTGGCCTCGCACGGCGGCACGGCCGGCCTCATCCTGGCCCTCTGGCTCTACTGCCGGCAGACGAAGCTCAAGATGTGGACGGTGCTCGACAACATTGCCATCGCCACCGGCACGACGGCCTGCTTCATCCGTCTGGGCAACCTGATGAACTCTGAGATCATCGGCCGCGCCACCGACGTGCCCTGGGCCTTCATCTTCGAGCGCGTCGACCAGCTGCCGCGCCACCCCGGCCAGCTCTACGAGGCCATTGCCTACGCCCTGCTCTTCATCATCATGTGGGCCTTGCACAAGCGTTGGCCCGAGAAGATCGGCACCGGCTGGTACTTCGGCTTCTGCCTGACCTACATCTTCACCTTCCGCTTCTTCATCGAGTACACCAAGGAGGTGCAGGAAGCCTTCGAGGCCTCGCTGCCGTTAGACATGGGCCAGATTCTCTCAATCCCGTTCATCATCGTCGGTGTGTGGTGCATGGTGAGGGCAAAGAAGAAAGTCTCTGCATAATCTATAGACGACTACGAATTTCACGAATTTGACGAATAATATACCAATGACACTGTAATTCGTAAAATTCGTAGTCGTCAATTTATTTCCCGCTGACAATCTTTTTGATGTCGTTGAGCTTGTTGAGCGCCTCGAGGGGCGTCAGGTTGTTCACGTCGAGACCCAGTATCTCGTCGCGCACCTGGCAGAGCACGGGGTCGTCCAGCTGGAAGAACGAGAGCTGCATGCCCTCGCGGCTGTTAGCAATCTCGGCGGTTGGCTTGCCGGCGGTGCCCACCTGGGCATTGTCGCTCTCCAGCTGCTTCAGTATGACGCCCGCCCGCTTGACGATGCTGCGTGGCATGCCTGCAATCTCGGCCACGTGGATACCGAAGGAGTGCTCGGAGCCGCCCTTGACAAGCTTGCGCAGGAAGATCACCTTGCCGTCGACCTCCTTCACTGAGACGTTGTAGTTCTTTATGCGGGAAAAATTTTTCTCCATCTCGTTCAGCTCGTGGTAGTGGGTGGCAAAGAGCGTGCGCGGGTGGCCCGCCTTCTGGTTCTCGTGCAGATACTCCACGATGGCCCAGGCTATCGAGATGCCGTCGTAGGTAGAGGTGCCTCGGCCCAGCTCGTCGAAGAGCACCAGCGAGCGGCTCGAGACGTTGTTCAGTATGTTCGACGCCTCGGTCATCTCGACCATAAACGTCGATTCGCCGAGCGAGATGTTATCTGAGGCGCCCACCCGGGTGAAAATCTTGTCCACCAGGCCTATTTTCGCGCTCTCTGCGGGCACGAAGCAGCCCACCTGGGCCAGCAGCACGATGAGGGCCGTCTGGCGCAGCAGGGCCGACTTACCGGCCATGTTCGGACCGGTGATGATGATGATCTGCTGGCGCTCGTTGTCCAGCATGATGTCGTTCGGTATGTACTGCTCGCCCAGGGGCAGCTCCTGCTCGATGACGGGGTGGCGGCCCTGTCGGATGTCGAGCACCAGCGAGTCGTCGATGACGGGCCTCACGTAGTGGTTCTCCTCGGCCGTCTTGGCAAAGCCCAGCAGACAGTCGAGGTGGGCCAGCAGCGAGGCGTTAATCTGAATCTGCGGTATGAACTCCTGCATGGCCAGCACCAGCTCGCTGAACAGCTTGCTTTCGAGCGACAGGATGCGGTCTTCGGCACCGAGAATCTTCTCCTCATACTCCTTCAGCTCCTGTGTGATGTAGCGCTCGGCCTGAGCCAGCGTCTGCTTGCGCACCCAGTCCTGCGGCACCTGGTCCTTGTACGTATTGCGCACCTCGAGGTAGTAGCCGAAGACGTTGTTGTAGCCTATCTTCAGGCTCTGTATGCCCGTCAGATCGGCCTCGCGCTGCTGAATCTGCAGCAGGTAGTCCTTGCCCGAGTAGGCGATGCGGCGCAGCTCGTCGAGCTCGGGGCTGACGCCGTCGCGGATGACGCCGCCCTTCTGCACCAGCTGCGGCGGGTCGGGCTGCACCTCGCGCTCAATGCGGTCGCGCAGGCTCTCACAGAGGTTCAGGCGCTCGCCCACGCGCTTCAGGGCGTCGTTCTTGGCATAGAGGCAAGCCGTCTTGATGGGCTGCACGGCCTGCAGGGCCGTCTTCAGCTGCACCACCTCGCGCGGCGTGACGCGGCCTACGGCCACCTTCGATATGATGCGCTCCAGGTCGCCCACGCGGTGCAGCTGCTCGTCAATACACTGGCGGAACTCCGGCTCGCGGTAGTAGTACTCCACGATGTCGAGCCGCTCGCTGATGGGGCGCTCGTCCTTCAGCGGGAAGACGAGCCAGCGGCGCAGCAGTCGCCCGCCCATGGGCGAGACGGTGCGGTCGACGACGTCGAGCAGGCTCTTGCCGTCGTCCTGCATGGGCTGCAGCAGTTCCAGCGAGCGTATGGTGAACTTGTCCAGTCGGACGTACTTCTCCTCCTCGATGCGCTGCAGCTGGGTGATATGTCCTATCTGCGTGTGCTGCGTCAGTTCGAGGTACTGCAGCACGGCGCCGGCGGCTATCATGCCGTTCTTCAGGTGGTCGACGCCGAAGCCCTTCATGCTTTTCACCCTGAAGTGCTTCAGCAGGCGCTGCTGGGCGGTCTGCTCGGTGAACACCCAGTCGTCCATCTCGAACGTGAAGAGCTTCGTGCCGAAGTGCTGCTCGAAGTCGCGCTTGCGCTGCCGCTCGATGAGCACCTCCTTAGGCCCGAGGTTGCCCAGCAGCTTCTCAACGTAGTCGTAGGTGCCCTCGCCGGTGAGGAACTCGCCGGTCGAGATGTCGAGGAAGGCCACGCCGATGGCCGACTTGCCGAAGTGCAGGGCGGCGAGGAAGTTGTTCTCCTTGTAGTTCAGCACGTTGTCCGACAGTGCCACGCCGGGCGTCACGAGTTCGGTGATGCCGCGCTTGACGAGCTTCTTCGTCAGCTTCGGGTCCTCGAGCTGGTCGCAGATGGCGACGCGCTTGCCGGCGCGTATCAGCTTGGGCAGATAGGTGTCGAGGGCGTGGTAGGGGAAGCCTGCCATCTCGTCGCCCTTCACGCCAGCACCGTTGTTGCGGTGGGTCAGCGTGATGCCCAGTATCTTAGCCGCCGTCACTGCGTCGTCGCAGTAGGTCTCGTAGAAGTCGCCGCAGCGGAACAGCAGCACCGCGTCGGGGTGCTTCGCCTTCAGGTCGAAGAACTGCTTCATCATGGGGGTCAGTTCCCCGTCTTTCTTTGCCATTTGCTTCTGTTTTTTGCTGCAAAGTTACTGAATTTCCACGACTATCGTCACTTTTTCGTTCAAAAACTTGCGGGTGACGGCTATTATTTGTATATTTGCACCAACCAAACGCGAAACAACTATGAGTCTTTTGAAATCTATCCTGAACATGGTGCTCAAGACGGCCGCCGAGAGCATCAGCCAGAGGGCGGAACAGCCCACCAGCCCGCGCGCGACGTCACCGTCGCCCAGCGCCAACCGCCCAGCGCCCAACATCGGCCCCGACTACTTCGCCGAGATTCTCGCCACCGACTTCCCGCAGTACAGCGTCAGACAGAATGTGCCCGTGACGGAGCTTGCCGGCTTTGCCACCGACGAGTTCAAGCTCTACGCCACGCGCCCACAGCAGTCGTACAAGGCCGAGTGGGGCCAGCCCTACACGTTTGTGCTCAGCCAGGGCGGCACGCCCGCCGCCGTGGTCATGCTCGGCTCGGGCACGAGCCACAACAAGAACGTGAAGTACCTCATTGCCCGTATGTACGCCAAGAAACTGGGCCTGCCCTACATTAACTTCTACACGCAATACCCCAACGAGCGCGACTACGTCGTCAGCCGCATCCGGAAGTTTATGAACGCCTGACAGCCACACTCGAGGGAGGGGGGATGCTACACCCAGCGCCTGCGGAGGACGCAGCGGTGCCTAATGATGGATATGGTCTTGCAGGCGGCCAGGCACCGTACCGTCTCGTGAAGGCAAACGTTTGCCATTCAAACCTGTTCCCCCCTCCCTTCTCATCTCTTACATCTCACCTCTTACCTCTCACCTCTAATTTCCCATGAGCATCATCGACCGCCTCGCCGAACAGCAAGCCTGGGAGCAGTTCCTCAGCTACCGCCTGATGAAAGGGCGCTTCAGCTGGGACGAGTTCGACCAGGCCGACACCTACGTCGCCAGCCAGCAGTTCCGCCGCCTGGCCAGCCGCCTGCAGCAGGGGGAGCCGCTGTCGGTGCCGGTGCGCCATCTGGTCAACAAGATGGGCAGCGGCCGCAAGCGCGTCGTCTACAGCTACACGCCCGACGAGATGGCCATGCTCAAGGCGATGGCCTTCCTGCTCTACCGCTACGACCCGCTGCTGTCGCCAAACCTCTACTCCTTCCGCCGCGGACTGACAGCCCACAACGCCATACGCCGGCTGGTGAGCACCATCGGCGACCGACGGGTGTGGGCCTACAAGACCGACATACACGACTACTTCAACACCATCTCCGTCCCGCTGCTGCTGCCCATGCTCCGCGACGTGCTCGCCGACGACCCGCGCCTGTACGACTTCTTCGAACGGATGCTCACCGACCGCCGGGCCTCGGCCGATGGCAACATCGTCAGCGAGGAGCACGGCGTGATGGCCGGCACGCCCACCTCGCCATTCCTGGCCAACGTCTACCTGAGCGAGGTGGACCGCCACTTCCACGAGGCCGGCGTGCTCTACGCTCGCTACTCTGACGACATCATCGTCTTCGCCGACAGCCGCCAGGAGCTGGACCGCCACATCGGCACACTGGCCCAGATGCTCAACAAATACCGCCTCGTGATAAACCCCGACAAGGTGAACATCTACGAGCCGGGCGAGCCGTTCGACTTCTTAGGCTTCAGGTGCTGCGGCCGGGAAATCGACATTGCCGAGGCGGCACGCCGTAAGATGAAGGACAAGATAAGGCGCAAAGCCCGCGCCCTCGACCGATGGCGCAGCAGGCTAGACGTGGCGCCCGAGAAGGCGATGAGGGTGCTCATCAGCCACTTCAACCGTAAGTTCTTCGAGGGCGACGACCCCACGGCGCTGACCTGGTCGAGGTGGTTCTTCCCCATCATCAACCAGACGGAGGGGCTACGCGAGATTGACCACTTCCTGCAGTACTACCTGCGCTACCTGGCAACAGGGCGTCACAACAATGCCAACTACCGCACGCGCTACGACCAGCTGAAGCAGCTGGGCTACCGCAGTCTGGTACACGAGTTCTATTTCCTCAGGAGGGATTAGCGAACCAACGCCTGCATCATGGCTGCCGCGCTTCTTCTTAGGCACGGAAAAACACTGAGAAACGCTGTTTGGCCTCGGCAGTGTCCATCGGTGTTTTTCCGTGCCTGAAAACTACCGCCGACGGCTCTTCAGCAGGCGGCCGACGGCCTTGTCGAGCGACTCCGTCGGCTCAATGATGTTGTAGTCCTGCCAGAACGCGGGGTCGCGGAAGTAGTCGACCTTGTCGAAGAAGGCGTCGCGCTGGTCGAAGGAGTCACGGCCGCGGATGGGCTGCACGTCGCGGTCGGTGGTGCTCGTCACGGCCAGCTCGCAGGTGGCGGCAAACGACGTGGCAAAGAGTCGGCGACGCCAGTCGCAGTTGAAGCGGAACGACGTGCGGACGTAGCTCAGCCGCATCA
>OCTX012290317.1_pt1 | contig 30130 bp, 55 predicted proteins | sample 1539691 | NCBI WGS metagenome assembly OCTX01 (sample SAMN02144231, study PRJEB22623) | gut metagenome | biome: sheep rumen | host: Ovis aries | place: New Zealand
AATAACGGACAATTCCAGTCTGGTGTATTTATGTACAATGGCCATGAAGCAATTGAAACTAACTACAATGCATGGTCAGATGCCGCGGAATATGAATCCGGTGATATTGTTGTATATGATGGCATGATTTATACTTGCAATACCACAGCGACAGTAGGTAGCTGGGTATCCACAGAATGGACTGCTGCAGTCTATACAAATTGGACCGATCAGACAAAAACTCCATATTTCGCTCCTCGCGTTAATCCTAATCCAATGGATTACACATTCCCAATTACTCCTGATCAATGGAATGTACAGTTTAATGGGCAATATCTTAATAGAAAGCATGTAACTTTAATTGAAGAGGAATTTGACGGCGATCACTCCTTTGAATTCCGCTATGCTTGCTGCGGCGATTACCGCGATGGTGATTTAATTAACGATACAACTGGAACGGCTGATGCTCAGTTTGAACTTAATCATGGCGTTGTATTAGCGTTCTATGAATGGTTAGTTACTGCAACTCCAGAACAATTTGTAAATGAAGCACCTCAATGGTTCGTAAAGAGCGCAATGGAATTCTTCTATGCATACACTCATTATTACACAATGATGGATAACCGCGCGAAAAATACATTCTGGCACTTTGCTAAAACTAATACATATGTTGAAGTTTCTCGTCCAGTAAAAGCATTATTACATGTATATGAAGAATCTGTTGATGATGGAGCAACCTGGCAGAAAGCAACAGGAACTGAAATTGATCCAGCCAAGAAATATCGCACACAATATGCTTTTGATTTATGGGCTTATGACATGGACACGGCGGCTGGTATTGATAATAACGGTGAGCTTTCTTTCCCATATGGTAAAGAAGATGATGACTACCGTGTTGAAGGAGTACCGACATCCGGTTATGCTTTCAATGGCGCAGGTTCTATTTTCTGGCGCCGCTTAAAGACAACATTTGCTTCTGAAATTGCTGATGTTATGAACTCTGCTTAGAATTGTTTTAATGCAGAAGATTTAATTGAAGAATTTGACCAATTCCAGAATTGCTTCCCAGAGGAAGTATGGCGTTTAGATATTGAACGTAAATATATCCGCACATTTACTGGTGAATCAATTGATAATTCAATTACAACCAGTAAGAAGAATCCAAGGTTCTTAACATCCATGATGCAAGGGCGCAAGAAATATCAACGTCGTCAATGGATTCGTAATCAAACTCTATACTTCAACAGTAAATATAGATTAAAAGATATTACTATCGCAGATAATACTGTTGAATTTAACGTTATTACTCCAGCAGATAAAGAAAATGCCGCATTAACTCCTAATTATGATTTAAAACTTACTCCTTATCAGGATATGTATTTAAATGTAACAGTTGGTAATGGCGGTCCTACTCCTTCTTTACGCGCGAAAGCGGGTAAAACTTATACTATTCCTATTGCAAACTATACTGCCGCAAACTTTGGTGAAACTCGTATTTATATTTATGGCTTTAGCGGCATTTCTGGTGTAGGTAACTTAGCATCAATGTATCCATATAAGTTCTAGCTTAATGCTTTAGACCATCTAAAGACCTTAGACATTGGTACAGAAGTAAGCGGTTATGTAAATGCCAACTTAACAGCGTTACCTTTTACAGAAACTACTGAGTTACCGCTACTAGAAACATTAAATATAAAGAATTGCCATAGCTTAGGCGGCGCCTTAAGTCTAAATCAGGCGAACAACTTGAGGACACTTGAAGCAGCAGGAACAAGTATTACTGGTGTTAATTTGCCAGAATATACCAGTATTGAAACCCTACACTTACCTTCCTCTGTAATAGAACTTATTCTTTACGGCGCGAGGAAGCTAACCGACTTTAAGATATATGATACTGCCGGTAACATTGATTATAGTAGCTTATTTACACTCCATGTTACAGATAGTGACTATTCCGCCGAATGGTATGGTAATAAGGAATATAAAGTCGGAGATTGTATCTTACTAGACGATAAATATTATCGTTGTACTACAGCGCATATTAGCGTTTCTAACACAGTTAAGGAAAGCGCAGATGCTACTGAATGGAATGCATACTTAGCCGCAAACTGGCTTGAAACTACCAGTCCAACGCTACCAGTAGATTGGATGGCGATTGCAACAGCAATGTTAAGTAAGCAAAGCACTGAAACAGAGATTTCTCTATTGCGCTTAAACCATGCCTTAATTTAGGATATGCAAACCCTAGAGCCATTTAGTGATGCAAAGAATAATTCGCAGATGATAGATTTAAGTGGTATTATCCATGTTATGGGCGACTGGTCTTCAATTGAAATTGCGAACTATTTAACTCACTGGCCCAACATATAGTTTGTAACTCTTCCCGCAAAAGAAGTAACTCGTTATAAAATTGTATATAAATACGATGACTATATCGGAGACGATGGCGAACTTATTGAGGGTGAAGAGATTAAAACACTATATATTCGTGCGAATACCCGTATCCCGGATATTGCATACGGTGATGATGCGCTAATAGATGAACCAACTCGCGCGCAGACGGTACGCTATTCTTACACCTTTGGTGAGAAAGCTTATGATCACTACGTTGAAAATTCTGGTTGGAAAGCCGAAGGTAGCGAAGAACATTTCATTGAGATGCCACTAGCTACAAGAAATATGGTTATTGAAACCTATTTCACTAAGACCGCACGCAGATATCAGACTAAGTGGTTTATGAAGCGTGGTGATACTAGCACACTAGTTAAAACTAGCGCTGGTTTCGTTGAATATGGCGGCGGCGCAGACCTTGAAGCCCCAACCGTACCTGAAATTCACGCGGCTGGACAACCCACTGCAGTTATCAATAGTTTATAGGGTGGTGTTGTAAATTACTCCATCTTTAAAGGATGGGAGACTTTACCAATTGAAATTCATCCATTAGCTACTGATGTCACTTACAACATTTATGCAGATTGGGAAACCAAAGAAATGGCATTAGGAGATTTATTTGCAGATACATCCTCTCTAACGCCTGAGCAACTCTTTGTTTATGCTCATATGAGTAAAACAGATAGAGATAACTACGCTAATGATGATCAAATTGACGTATCACAGCAAGTTACCTTTACATTAGGACACGACAGCGATGAAGAAGGTCAAATGCTAATTGGACCTGGAGGTTCTTTAGTAGATGGAATCTTGCGGTTAGACATTACTCCAACTCCAAGAGTTTCTACTATCCAACCAATGCGCGAAGGAAATGATGCCTTTACCATTATGATTGACTATAGCTTTAATCCAAATGATCCAACTCGTTACAACAACAAGAATGCCGGTATTTTAATGAGTTGCTATTATTATAATGCAGCAAGCGATGTAATTAGTGGCTTTGCACTATATGATAACTTAAATAGTAACTTAGGTAGTTTAGGGCCTCGTGTTGGATTTGGTAATATGTTTGGTAATTCTAATTACTCATAGGCAGTTGGCGGAAAAGGCACATATCATGAGGCTAGGAACGTATTAGTATTGCGCCATCCTGCTGGTTCTTCTGTATTACATATTTATTCCGGCTTAAATAGCAGCAATAAAATTAATTCTGATGTTACTGCAATGCAAATACCATGGAATAATTCAACTAATAATGCTTATATTAATTTTGGGCAATTGACTAATGCTACAGATGATGATTATACTAACCTAAAGGATGTTATGGCTGTAGGTAATGGTACTATTTATCAAACTAAATATTGGAGTAAAGATTTGGGCGTAGGCGAATGCAAGCGCTTAGCCGCATGGCCGCATGAAACCGTTACTTTTGGTATAGCACAGATAAGTACTAGTCCAACAAATGGCACGCCATCTGATAATAATCCTATGCCATCCTTAAGTTTAAATACTCTTACTACAAGTAGTTATGGTCATTTAAATGAAGATACTAGTGCTTTAAGTTGGGCTAGTTCTACTTATAGAGATATCGTGAATAACCACGTTATTCTAGGACTGCCTACTAAATTACAAGCAATCCTTAGTAAGCCAAAAGTTAAATACTTCCCATTAGAAGTTGGCGAAGATAGTCAAGGCGCACAAACTAAGAAGTTGGCGCAAGTCCCTGTCTCTCAGAATGATTACTTATTCTTCCCCAGTATTTATAATTTAAATATAAGTTATAGTAATTATTTACAGGAAACTAATGCATCGTTTGAATCTAGCCCATATCCTTGGATCAATAGTAACGATATTACGCTTTATTATTATAATCCAAATAGCGGAACCGTTGGTTCTTGGGACATTGTAAATGGTGATAGAGGTTTCTATGCGAACTTACGCTTCTCTATTCATCCAGTATCTACATCTTATAGAATCTTTAGAGAAAATACTAATAGCTTCTCTAATGGTAATACTACGACAATTCAAACAGCCATTTAGACTGGTGTTGAAGAGATAAGAACTGGTGATATCTTTATTGATATTACTGGAAAGAGTTATATGTATGTATCTAATAACGATATCAATCAGCTTGGCGCATAGGTATTACCAAATAGTGGCATCTTTAGATGCACTGCTGGCGGCTGGATTTAGGGTAGTGGTTTCTGGACTCGTTCTATGATGGTTCCAGATATGATAAATATTAATAATTCAAACCACTTTATCTACTCTAATAAATCTGCTGGGCTAGTAACTGGTTATAACACTAGCAATGCAGTAAGCTCGTCTGAGGGTCTCGGCCTCAACTATTCTATTACTATTTAACAAGGGAGGGGCATTTGCCCCTCCTTTTTTGGAGGTTTTATATATGAAATATTACAAATTAGTATTAGACAATACGATTATTGGGGCAGTCACTTCTAATAATTTTATTCGTTTTTCAAATGTAACCAAGAGATTTGTTCGTACTGACGAAAAACGTGGTGAATACATTGAATATAATGGAGTAATATACAGAAGTCCTTGGATGCGCCCAATTGTTCGTTAGAGTGATTATATTGAAGTTGTAGCGCTTGAAATTACTGAAGAAGAATATAATATCTTCATGGAAGCAATCAAGCAAAATGAAATAATATATGATAATACACAATATGAAGAAGGAGAAAATGAACCTGAAAATAACCCAGTAGAAGAGGTAACAATTGACTTCATTCGCCAATCCAAGCTCGCCGAAATGTCTCACGAATGCCGCAAAACTATTGAATCCGGCATTGACCTTGAGCTTCGCGGCGAAACCCAGCATTTCTCTCTTGATACTCAAGACCAACTTAATCTAATGAGTTTAAGCGCAATGGCGCAAACGCAGCAAATGATTCCATATCATGCAGACGGAGAAGTCTGTATTTTCTATACTGCGGACGAAATTAATCAAATTGTTTCTGCTGCGACAGCGCATAAAGTGTATCATACTACATACTACAATGCGCTAAAAACATACATTAACGCGCTAGAAACCATAGAAGAAATCTCAGCTATAACCTATGGTACTCCGATTCCAGAAGAATACAAATCTGAAGTATTGAAGGTGATTGAGTAATGAAACGTATTATTAAAAACCTTATCTTGTTTGTAATTTTCGGTCTTATATATTTCGCTATGGAATATCTATGGAAAGGCCACTTAACGCACTGGACAATGTTCGTACTTGGCGGCTTTATTGCTGTACTAATTGGCGGCATAAATGAGAAAATAGATTGGGACATGCCAATCTTCCAATAGGGAACTATTGGCTTAGGTATCGCGGTTGTTTGTGAAGCAGTCGCGGGCATTCTACTAAACATTATTCTCGGACTTCATATCTGGGAATATCGTCGTATGACATTCTTCTGGGGTTAGTGTAGTTTACCTTTTTGTGCTATATGGTTAATACTTGCTTTTGTATGCATATTCTTAGATGACTTCTTACGTTGGAAACTATTTGGAGAAGAAAAACCTCATTATAGATGGAAGTGATATAAATGGCAAATAAAGTTGCGGCTGCGGCCTTACAGTATAGTAAATGGTTAAGCCGCTTTATTTCTTGGGTTTGGGCTATTTATAGGTTTAGTTTCCTTATTGCGGCTGCGCTTGTGCCAGCTTCCGCAAATGCGCTATCTACGACTATTGGCACTTTAGATACTATTATGATGATAAATATGGGAACATATTTATGTAATAGTCTAGGTGAAAAGTGGCTATATTCAGATAGATATATTCTTCGCGCATTTGATAAAGGATGGTTCCGCAATTTAATAAATAAGTTACAAGACTTCACTTAGGCTGAAGAAGGAGATGAGACTGATGGCGATAGTGAAAACGGCTGATTTGATTGCTAAGTTCCAATATGCATTAGATAACAAATGGGGTTATATTTTGGGCGCAGTCCATACCAAATGGAGTCAGGCATATTAGAATGAGAAAATTAATTATATGAAAAATAAATATGGCGTTAGTTGGAAAGACAGCGCCGCCGCGAAAAAAGACCGTGTATATAATGCGGCCGCGTATGGCGGCAAATGGATTGGCCATTATGTAACCGATTGCTCCGGTCTTTTCTATTGGGCCTTTAAAGAACTAGGTGGATATATGTACCACGGCTCTAATACCATGTGGAATTAGTATTGCGTTACTAAGGGGAAATTAGTTAGCGGCAAGCGCGATGATGGTAAAGAATTAAAACCCGGCACTGCCGTGTTTGTTTTAAAAGGCACATCTGACCGCTCTCATGTAGGACTATATATTGGTAATGGAAAGGTAATTGAAGCTTCTGGTACATAGACAGGCGTTATTATGTCAGATATTACGAATAAAAAGTGGTGTGAATGGGGAGAATTGAAAGGCGTGGATTATGATAATAATTCTCCTGCTCCTGAAAGCACGGTTAATGTTGGAAGCGCGGTAGTAAATGCGGCAAAAGTTGCTTTACGTTCTGCGCCTTCTACTAATGCCTCCATCCTAACTCGTGTAGATAAAGGACAGCGCGTGTAGGTTATTGAAGGCGAATGGAGCCGCGTTACTTATCAAGGTAAAACAGGATACATGATGACTAAATTTCTTGATATGAATTAAATATTTGACAACGCATTACCAGATATGATATAATAAAAGAAAAAGGAGGTCACGAATATGACTAATGTGACTTGGATTATAATTGGCTTTGTAATTATGCTCGCTGGCGCATATGTTGGAGTAGTTCGTCCTTGGCTTGCTACTAAGTTAAATCCCGAACAGCTCTAGATGCTCCGTCAGTTCTCTCGTATTGCTGTTTCCGCCGCTGAGTAGATTATTGAACTTACCACTGGTAAGGACAAGAAAGCTTATGCAATGGGATTGGTTAAACAGCTATTGGAAAAGTATAAGCTAACATTTGATGAAGATGTTGTAAGCGCTACTATCGAAGAACAAGTCTATGAGATGAATAAGGGCAAGAAACATGAAGATAGTGAAGGCGAATAATAATAGTCCCGTTAGGTTGCGCGAGTAGCCTAACGGGCGCATCATTGATTCTATTCCTCAAGGCGCGATAGCTGATGTTCTTCAAACAGATGGAGAATGGAGCGAAGTAATAGTTAATGGACGAACAGGATGGATGATGAATAAGTTTTTAGTTTCTTCTAAAACTGACCTTTCCGAACTTAAAGAAAAGCTAAGAGAGATTTTACAAATACTAGACAAATTGGAGGATTAAACAATGAGTAGTTTTGTAAATTAGAATTAGAATTAGAATTAGAATTAGAATTAGCTTCAAATGGGCGGTATTAATTTTAATCCATACCAGCCGCAATGGGCGATGTATCAGCAGAATCGTTTGCCCGTTTATAAAGCAGATCCACTTCAAGGTGAAAATGCCGCATGGCAATTCCCTATGGGCCCAAATAGTGAAATTTGGCTGCCAGATGCTATAGACGACATGGTATGGTGGATTCGGACTGATATGCATGGTAATAAGACAGTAACTGGCTTTGATATTAGCTTACATTAGAAACCACAGCCAGTAGATACTAATGATTTAGCCGCACGTCTTGCGGCAGTGGAGGAATGGATAAATGCCAAATCTAATAAATCAAATGCGAAACGGAGCACCAATGCCCCAGCAACAGTCGGGGTGGACGCCACAGCTTGATCAAGCAACGGCGCAAGCGCGCATGATGATGCAATAGCTATAGATGGCGTCTAATAGGGAAGCTGTTTTAAAAAATATGATTTCAAATAATCCGCAATTCGCGCAAATTGCTGCTATGATGAAGACTAATCCAAATGGTCTCGAAGGAATTGCAAAGCAAATGGCATAGGCTAATGGAATTGATATAAATCAATTATTAGGACGTTTAAGTGCGAAGTAAAATTCGCACTTATTTTTTTTACCCATTTGTAGAAAAATCCAAAGAATAGTGCTTGCGCTTCCTCTTATTTTTTGAGGGATATAATTCCTCAAATCTTAAAAGAAGGTGATTTTTATGGGAGAAAATGGTCTAACTGCTTCTGATGTCGCTTTACTAAACAATGATGGTATGGGCGGAAATGGTTGGGGCGGCATGATTTGGCTATTCGCTATTCTCGCTATGATGAATGGCGGTTTTGGTTTTGGCGGCGGCTATCGTCCACAGTATGCTACTCAGGATTTCGTACAGAACGGTTTCAACTTTAATGATCTTCAGGATCAGAATCGTGATATCATGAACGCTATTAATTATGGTACTTCTCAAGCCATAGCTACTACTAATCAGGTATATCATGACATTATGACTGGTATCTATGATAAGTATGGCGAGCTTCAACGTGATATTGCTGCTCTACAAGTTGGACAGGCTAATCTATTAGCTCATCAGAATGAATGCTGCTGCAACTTACGCGCTCAGCTAATGCAGAATAACTATGAAGCTGCTATGCGTGATGCTGCTACTAACGCAAACTTCACTGCACAGATTCAGGGTCTAAAAGATATGATTAAAGACGATAAGATGGGCGCTATGCAGAATCGTATTAATCAGCTCGAACTTCAAAATCAGCTACAGGGTGTAGTCCGTTATCCACAGGGATGGACTTATAATGCCGGCAATTCTCCCTTCTGCGGTGGATGCAATATGTGAGTGTATATAGTACACCTTTAATTAGATACCTATAAGGGCGTACGATTAGTACGCCCTTTATTTTTATTATGTATATGGAGGTAACCGCAATGTTACAAGTATATTCTAGTAATCTAGCAGTAGATGCTAATGCTCCATTTGTATTTAATAATGTAGTTCTAGACAAAGGATGCGGCGCACGTTTAATTGGCCCTTCTACTATCGCTTTTGACAAACGTGGAGTTTATCTAGTAGAAATGGATGGATTTGCCACCCCAGACGCCGTGGCAGAAGTTGCTATCCAGCTTTATGTAAATAACGTGCCACAACCTCAGGCTATTACAAAATTTGTTCCTGCCGCAGTCACTGATACACGTACTTTTGGCTTTAAAACATTTGTTCGTGTATTTGAAAATAATTGCAACTGCAATTATCTTACAGCGCCAACTACCATGACTGTTATGAATGGCGCAACCGCATTGAGCGATTCACATATTAATGTGGTAGTTACTCAAATTCGTTAATAACTAAGGAGGATACATCATGACTATAGAAGAAATTTTTAATAAACTCGCTTCTCATATGGTAGAAGGAATTATGTATCATGATGATATGGCGAAGGCATATGATTTCTTAGCCCTTCGTGGCTTCGCTAGATGTCATGATTATCACCATATTTGTGAGACAAAGAGTTATAGGAAATTATCCCACTATTATTCAACGCATTATCATAAGTTAATTTAGTTAAATAAACTTGACTAGCCGCAGATAATACCGGAAAGTTGGTATAAGTATACGGTAATGGATGTTGATATTAGTACCAAGCGCAATGCGGTAAAAGAGCTTATGGCTAAATGGGTAAAGTGGGAAACTGAAACAAAAACTTTATACTAGGCAATGCGCCAAGAGCTTTGCTCTATTGGCGAAGTCGCCGCCGCCCTATATGTTGATTGCCTTATCTGCGATGTAGATGAGGAACTGGTTTGGGCGCAAAAGAAACAAATTAAATTAGAAACTTTAGGGTATGATATTGGTGCAATTATACAATGTTCAGAAGCCCTACATAAAAAGTATAAGTAAGTGGGGTGAAATAAGTGATTAGAATAATCTAGCGGCGCCTAATTATACCACGCGGCGATACGGGTACATTTACCCTTCCTATACTTCCTGGGACAGAGAGTGAAGATGTTGCAGTCTTCTCTATATATGACCCTTTACATAAGGAAGTAATATTTTAGAAATTATGCACAATGGGAGAAGAGAATTTTACTGTGGCTTTCACACATGAAGATACAGTAAATATTGAGCCAAGTAATAGATATTGTTGGGATGTAAAAGTCTATCATGAACCTATTTATGAAGAGAATTCGACCATTCCAACAAATGGAACTACAATTAATTCCTACTATTCCGCTTTTAGTCTTCCCATATGTGAAATACGTGAATTCTCATGAGATATATAGATACACGACATAGAACCAGGGATCTATTATTAGAATACGATCAAACAATTATGCCATTGCACCCTCGCGCCGGAGGACTTGCAATGGTATATCCCTGGGGCAATGATAATACGAGCAGCACTACAATGCCGCCTTTCCCGGACCCTGCTGCTATAAGTTCCATTTATCCTTGGTCTATGCATGACTTGGCAGTAATGGGAGATTGGCTATTTGCTCTCGCGGCAGGTAGTGGTTATAATGGAACGCGCGTAGAGTTTTACGCAAATTTTGGTTCTTATCTTGAAAAAAATAGATAGGAAATAGTTTTTGATACTTTTGATAATTTCCCAAATCCAGGGGTGCAAGATATGTTATATTTTGACCTTAATGAAAAAATCTTATATTATTGGGACAATGAATATATTCCAGTCAATGCAATGTTAATTGCAGAGACTATTGTAAATGGAGGCGAAGCCTAATGGCAACTAATACAGTAAAAGTTACTTTACAAATTAGGCATGACGAAGCCGCCGATTGGACTACAAGAAATCCCGTACTCGCCGCTGGTGAGTACGGGCTTGAGTCTGATACTTTTTTAATAAAGGTAGGTGACGGCGTTCGTGATTGGGCGCATTTGCCCTACCTAAATAAGTTAGATACACGTTACTTTAAACTAATGTCCGATGGTTCCCTTACTTTCAGTGATAGCTTCACAGAGAATTTAGAAGTTATTTCTGCAATTGCGGGCGATGCCATTGAACACCTAACAATAACCGACCCTCCAGTTGAGCCAACTGATGCGGTTAATAAACAGTATGTTGATGAGTAGATTCTTGCGGCGAACCACTTAAAGCGCGCAGTTGTTACAGAATTGCCGCTAGTCGCAGATGCGGATGAGAATACATTATATATGATGCTGTCTACTGATGGGAGCCATTATGATGAGTATATGATTATCAATGGGGTCTGGGACGTAGTTGGAGCAACAGGCGATGGGTCGGGTACTTTTACCCTTGAGGTTGCTACTGTCGCACGTCTAGGCGGCGTCAAGGCTTCAACTGAACCCGACCGCATTAATGTAACACAAGACGGATTTATGACATTGAATTAGGTTTCAACCACCAAATTATATGTACCAACCGGCGATGTACTGGTTATCTACGGAGGCACGGCATAAGGAGGTGAAGCGCAATGGCGGAAAACGTTCTTGAAACTCGAATTTAGTTACGATATGGCACTTATAGCCAATGGATGAATAGCGATGTTATTCTAAAGAAAGGTGAAGCCGCAATATGCGCTTTTCCTACTTCTAATACTATCTTTCCCTCTAATAATACTCCAGAGAATACTCCACCTGCAATTGGAATTAAAATTGGTGATGGAGAAAACTATTTTTATAGACTCCCGTGGGTATAGGCGGTTGCAGCAGATGTTTTTAATTGGGCAAAGCAACCAACAAAACCAACCTATACTGCGAGTGAAATTTCTGGATTAAAAAGTTTTATTGAAGAAAATATTTCTAGTGATACTGAATTTAATATTGCACCACGCATCTATTAGTTAGTACAAGGTACTGATGAAAATGCAAATAAATATTATTTACAGTATAAAGAAAACACTGAAGATACTTGGACTGTTGATACTAATCATTATATTGATTTAGAAGATTATGCTAACTTATTAGCGTGGATTAGACCTTCTAACATAACCAATTATGCAAACTTGGCTACATTCAACCGTAACCAAATGATGGCATATATTGCTGATTTAAACTCTACCGATAGCCCAGTAGATAATTATTTTGTTACGGCAGTAACAGAAACAAATGGTATTGTTAGTACAACTAAAGCGCGTCCTACTTTCACTACAATAGCAGGAACCGCCGCGGTAACTCAAGGCGGAACTGGCGCGACCAACTTCAATGCGGGTGAAGTTCTTATTGGTATGGGAGAAAATCCAGTCTAGACGCGCCCAATTGCGACTGAAATTGCATCAAATACTGATTTAGTTCCGAACTACTTAGTTAAAAATTATGTTGATAAGGCGGTAGAAGGTCTTACCGGCGCAATGCACTTTATCGGCGAAGCTTCTGTTGTTATCAATCCAAATAGCAATGTTGATCCACGTATTGGTGGATATGAATTCACTAAGGCAATGCCCGGCGATGTAATATTATATAATGCTCAAGAGTTTGTATGGACTGGCGGCGCATGGCGCTTGCTCGGTGATGAAGGTAGCTATGCTGTAAAAGGTAGTATTACAGATGCGGATGTTGCACCGGATGCAGGTATTTCATTTACTAAGATATCAGGATTAACTAATTTACTTAGTAGAAAGGTAGATGTTGTAGATGGTAAAACACTATCTTCTAATGATTATACAGATGAAGATAAGGCTAAGTTAGATAATATAGATATTGGCGCACAGCGTAATGTCATAGAACATATCTTTTTAAATGATAATGAAATTACGCCTACAACTGTATAGACTCTTCCAAAATCAATTGATTTACAAGTAAAAGAGTTTGACGATGAGGCTCAAGCTAAATTATAGTCTATTGAATCAGGCGCGCAAGTAAATACAATAGAACGGGTTATTTATGACGGGGTAGAATTAACAGCTGATGATAATAAGACTGTTACTATTAGCCCCGATCCTCATTCAGAGTATGAAAATAAGGTAGAAACCCTTATTATCAATGGAACAACTTATTATCCTAATACTAATAAAGAGATTAGTGTTACTATAGATTAGGCCGCATTAAATCTTAATGTTCTTGAAGGCGCGCAAGTACCTGATGGAAGGGGTGGACGTAAAGAAGTAGAACAAATTAGTAAGAAAATATAGTTAGAATCTATTGCAGTAACCGGAGATGTAAAAGATTTGCGGCAAACTGTTGAAACATATATAACATTGGACTGCGGCAGCAGTACTGAAGTTATTTAATATACTTGCTTGGAACGATAGCAAGGAGGTCTTTATATGGCAATTTCAAACAACACTATAAAGACGAGAATTCGGTTGAAAAGCGATACCGAAGCCAATTGGAATAAGGCCGGTCCTAGGGACGGGTCTGCGGGTTTCGTACCGCTTGCGGGTGAGTTGATCGTCTATAGTGCAGACGCAACTCACCCTTTTTCTCGTTTAAAGGTGGGTGATGGGAATACCAATGTTATAAATCTCCCATTCATAGATTCGGGCACCTTAAACGGCAATGAGACAGAAGTGGTTAAGGTTGATACTTTTACTAACTTTCCATCTCCTGGCTCAGATGATAAGTTATATATAGACTTATCAAATAATAGAATTTATCATTATGCAGTAGGTAGTGGCTATACATAGTTATCAAACTTTGAATATTCAGTAACGAAATCAACAATAGGAAGTATAGTAAGTTGGCTTCCTGGCGTAACTACCGTAGCATCAATTGAAGATAATACTTTTAAAGTAACAAATGGATTACTTCCAGAACTTCTCTGGGAGAAGAAAACAGTAGTAACAGATGTTACTAAGGGGGAATAATAAATGGCAAGTTATATAGGTAAAGTTTAGATAGCTAATGGCGAAGGCTCTACAACTGCGTTAGTAGGCTCTACGCTATACGGTATTTGTGATACTGCCGCAAATACTCCACTAAAAGATATAACAGCTTAGACTAAAGGGGCCAGTAATCCTATTACTGGTGATTATGTGAATACTAGCTATGATAATTTAATTCGCGGCTCCACTATTCATATTAAATTTATTAAAGGTAATACAGTAACATCTGGTGCATAGTTAAAAGTAGGAACAGTAACAACTACATAGAATGTTATTGGTAATTTTACCTGTCCCGCAAATACTATTATTAGTTTCACATTAGATGAAGATCAACAATGGGTTGTTAATGATAACGTAGATACGAATACAGAATATGTATTTAAATCTCAATATGACCCTACGAATAAACGTGTTATTACGGAAAATGATATTGGCGATGCCGCGGAAAAAGGCGTTGTAATTAATATAACAGGTAATACTTCAAGTACTGATTTGCCTACCGCTGCGGCGGTTGCTGCATATGTACAGGAGCAAACTGGTGGCTTAAGCGGTTTAACCGGAGCGATGCACTTTAGAGGAAGCGTTGATCCTCTACCAGATGCTACGGACGCTAGTACTTATAGTGATTATATTTCTGGAGACGTTGTACTCGGCCCTGATGACAAAGAATATGTTTATTTAAAGGGAGATAGTGCGGCAAATTCTGAATGGATTGAATTGGGCGATGAGGGGAGTTATGTACTCCAGACAAGTCAAACAACAGATATAATTGATGAGGTTACCAGTTGGAATGCTGGTACATTGCCACAACTAACTGTAACAGATACTGCAGTATCAAATGTAACTACAACTCCCGGCACTGCTGCACAGCTTACGCCGCAATAGGTATCAGTACCTAACGTAACATAGGCAGGTACGGCAACTACCGCTTCTGTAAGCGCAGGCATTTTAAATATAAGCATTGGTACTAATACTACATTAGGTAACGCAGTATAGTTTGATGCGATTGGCTCCTGGACTGCTAATACTCCAACCGCAGTTACTGCTACTCCGGTAACAGTTGGATCTGCTAGTGGATGGAACGCTGGAGCGTTATCTTCATTAACACAAACTCCTACAACCGTTGTAGTTCCTGTCGCAACAACTCCATAAGAGGTGAGATGAGATGGCGAATATAATTGAACAAATTTATCTTAATGAGACTACATACAATATTGCTTCAACGGCATATGTAGAATGTAATTCTGGTGCTAGTACTGTAAAAAAGACTGCTGACTTAGCAGGCTTCCATTTAACTAAAGGTGTAACAGTCCATGTAAAATTTTTACATAATAATACAGCTACTGATCCGTCATTAAACATTAATGGGACTGGAGATGTATTAATTAAACAATTTGGCACTACTGCCGCTGCTGGTACTGATGAAACTTCCGGATGGAAGGCGGGTGCAGTAGTTAGTTTAACATATGATGGCGCTAATTGGATACGTGATTAGGGATATAATACAAACACTACTTACAGTATAAAAGATACATATAGTGGAACCGATGGAAATCCTATTAGTGGAAAAGGCGTTAAAGCTGCACTGGAGACACTAGATGTAACTAATATTACTGCTAATTTAAGCGCAAGTAAGACTATTACAGCTCTAAGTGAAGCAGATGGTAAAATTGCTGCAACTGCAAGTAGTATTCAAATTGATGAAAGTCAAGTTACTAATTTAACTACAGATTTAGCCGCAAAAGCACCAACGAATTCTCCAACTTTTACTGGGACTGTTACATTACCAGGCGCACCAACAGAGGATTTACACGCAGCTACAAAAAAATATGTAGATGAGCAAGTAAGAGGATTAACCGGGGCTATGCATTTTATTGGCACTGCTACTCAAGAAATTACTGACGGTGGAACTTAGCATCCAACAACTGCGAATGGAACATATAGCGGAACTGCAGGTGATGTAGTTTTATATAGCGGTAAAGAATTCGTTTGGACGGGAACCGCTTGGGAACTTTTAGGCGATGAAGGTTCTTATGCTATAGATTCAAATGTTGTGCATAAAAGTGATTATAGCGGAAAAGGTACAATCTTATATGGCACTGGGACAGGTACATATGATGCTTTAGCCGCGAATACTACTACAACTAAAAAAGTTTTCATAATGGCTAGTTCTATTCCAAGTTGGGCTACATTAGGCATATCTGCTGGTACTGGATCATTTCCTACATTAAGTGCTACAATTACCACTGAATTTTTAACTGCTTCAAACGCGGCTTTAACGACAGGAACTGCGTATTCAATACCAAATGTTACTCGAATGACAAGCGCCGCAGTTGATGGTAATGCGGTATTAGTAATAACAAACGGCACTATGGGGGATAATATTACTGTACAAAATATTACAGGAATTGATAAAACAAAGAAAGCAGCTGCAGCAACAGCGGTTAGTTTATCAGGAGGCTCCTGGCCTACCCCATCTCTTACATATAATTAAGGCGGTGATTAAATGGCAAGTCAGGTAAGCGGCGTTATTGAATATATTTAGCCAGGAGGCTCAAGCGGTACGGCATATGCAATTGCTTCCACCGCTTATGGATATTGTGAAACCGCAGCAGGCACCGCCGCAAAAGTCGTGGATATGGCCAACTTCAAGTTATATAAGGGAGTCACTATCCATGTTAAATTTGCAAATGCAAATAGCGCCGATAATCCTACATTAAATGTAAATAGTACTGGCGCTAAGGCTATTGTGCAATATGGTACTACCGCTGCTGGCAAAACCAGCGAGACTAATGGCTGGTACGCCGGTGCGGTACTTACTTTAACTTATGATGGAACAAGCTGGGTAAGAGATTAGGGATTTAATACTAATTCAATAACAAATCATACTCATAATACTCAAGAACTATATAGGCCCACATAGTTAAATGGAGTTAATGATGTAACTTATTAGGCATTAATTAATGATGTTAGAGCAAATCGTTTGGCCTTTTTACCAGCGGACTAGATTATTATTGAAAAAACTACCGATGGCGGTATTACTTGGGAAGATGCTGGTATACCAGATGGAACAAAAACAGCATTATTTAGTGAAACTCGTCCCGGGGTATACATACCAAAAATTAATAATGAAATTAATACTAATTGTGGTTTAAGAATTACAATTACTGCAATGAAATATGATGTTCCTGCTGGCACTCCTGAAACCTAGAAATATAATTATTGGAATAGTTCATATGTTAAATCAACTGAAAGATATAATTAGATTAAATTAATGTATTTCTGGGTTAGTACAGCAAATAATGCTTTAAAAGTTACTGTACAAAAAGCAACAGGAGCAAATCCAAACAGTTGGACTAATGTTTTTTTAAATAATAATTATGGAATGACAGGATGGAGCGGGAATGATATTATTACATTTGGGCAGGGAGTTTTTGGAGGAGGAACTACTCAAACAGGTAATACATGGAATTGGCGAATTACCTTAATGACATGCGGCCCGAATGGTTCAGATACTTTAACATAGAGTAGTTTAACTTCAACTATGGTGGTGTCAGAAATTCGTGGATATGGAGATACTTGGTGGACTGCTGGAAATAAATATGCAGCATCTGATCACTTATATAGTTGGGATTATAATAAAAATGCAACTTTCCCAGCTAATTTAACTGCGACAAAATTTATAGGACCATTATAGGGAAATGCTGATACGGCAACTTCTGCAACAACAGCTTCTAAAGCGGCAGCGGCTAATCTTACAACAACAACAAATTCATTAGCATTTTATACTAATACAACTGGTACCTTTGGAAATGCAGAATATGTTAAGTATTTAAATCATGCGGCTGCTGCGACTGGTGCAGCCGGTAATATTGATGGACTTTTAATTACTGGCGCAGCCAAAGGTAATGCAACTGATTTATTAAGTGGCACAGCTGGATAGTTATCATATGGTGACGCAGGACCACAAATTCGTTTTAATAGCAGTGGCCAATTAGGCGCGATGATATTTGATGAATATGATAGTACTTCGGGAATGGGTGCGTCATTCCATTTTGTAAGTAATACTGGTTCTACTGCAGTTAAAACAGATGGATTAATTGCTCGTACTAGAGCAATATTCGGTAAAAATTCTATTGATACTAATTATGTATTATATTCTAATGGTGCATCCTATATTAATGGTTCATTAACTGTTACTGGTAATATTAGACGATATTATAGTACTGCAAATACAGAACCAATGATTACAATGCTTTCTAATGATTAGGATATTATATTATGGGAAGCGGGTCATGGAACTGCCGCTGTAGCGACTACAACATCTAATCATTATAAGTTGTTATATAAGGGAACCGGCAGTGATAGCACAAATAGTAATTATTTACAATTAATTGCACATAAAAGCTCTGATATTATTGCAGTTCAAATAGATGAAATAGGAAAAATAGTATTGCCACAAATGGCCATTGGCAGTGCAACGACTCCTATTTATATTAATAGTGATGGCGTTATTACTGCAGGTGATGCTTTAAAAGACCTTGCTTACATTTCAAAAGGCACTGGCACTACAAAATTCCTACGTGAAGATGGTACTTGGTAGGTGCCTGCCTATCCTACTTGGAGCAGCTTAGGCGGTGGAAATAGTGGTAAGCATGATGATAGTTATTTTGTTAAAGCGGTAACTAGCACTGATAATGCCATAGTGCGATTTGATGGAACTAGTGGATAGGTATAGAATAGCGGAGTTACTATTGATGATAGTAATAATGTTAATACACCTGGCGCGATTTATACTGGTGGCTGGATTTATAGTAAAAAGGCTTCTCCAGGCGTAATGGTTGCTGATACCAATGATACACGTACAGATACCAGTTTCCGTATGAATTTAACAATCTCAGCAAATGGTGAACATGGCTTATGGTCATCTGGATATAGCAATAGTGATAAAACTAATTTTACTTCCTCAGCAAAATGGATGATTTATCGTGACAATAACGGTAATATATTATTAAACGGTAATGCATCAACCGCAACTAAAGTCGCCGCAAAACTCGCTGCGACTACTCAAACTTACTTACTCGGTACTTCAACTACCATTACCGGTACCGCCGCGAATGTAGACCTTATTGGTGATACTGGTGTATATTTAACAACTACTTCTGGGCAGATAAATGCTACTTCATATAAAGTAAATGAAAAAGTAACTCTCCAATGGAACTCCACCGATAGTTCCCTTGACTTCATATTTGCATAAGGATGGTGATTCTCAATGTACTCAATAACGCTTTCAAACGGAACCATCCTCTCAAACCTTAATCGCGCCAATAATGGCGCATTTTGGTTTGAGGGCATGACGTTTCCAACCGGAGTTTTAACTCCAGAAAACCTTGCGTTCGCTACCATTGAAAAAGATGGGGAATTAGATGAAGTATTGATTGATTATACTTTATAGGATTTAAGCGTACAAGGCGGTTATGTATGGTTTAGAATCGCGCCATTAAAGAAATATGAAGATGAGGAGAAGCATAGGAAAGAGAGAGAATAGAAAAAGAGAAGAGAAAGGGCAGAAAGGATAAGAATGGAGAAAGAAATGGAGAAAAAGGGGTGGTAATTGGATGAGTTTAAGAGTATGGTTGCCACTGAATGAAGATTTAACTTAGTAGGGCGCTAGTGGAGTTGCATTTACAAATAATAATGCAACGGTTAACGCAAGTGGTAAAATTGGTAAATGTTATGCCTTTAGCGGCAGTAGCCAATATTTGCACGCTAATTATAATTTTTATAATCCATAGTATTCTGTATGCGCGTGGGTTTATTCTACATCTGCTTCTACTACATAGACAATAGTTTGTGACAGAACATCAGTAGGAAATGGCTTTTCTACTTTTCTGATTGGCGGGAAACTTAGAATAGACCCGGGCGGAGAAGCTATAATGTGGACAACAAATTATATTTATCCTACAAATACTTGGTTTCATTTAAGTATAACATATGACGGGACAAAAGTTTCCTATTATATAAATGGAGAATTTTAGCAAGAATATACTTGTGCATTGGCAGAAAACTATTGGGGTACTATTACTTCTATTGGCGCATCTTAGTCAAGCGGTAGCAGCTATAATAACTACTTAAGAGGCAAACTAAATGATGTCCGTATTTATGACCACTGCCTTTCCACCGCAGAAGTGCGGGAAATTAGTTAGGGATTGGTGTTACATTATAAATTAAACGGCTTTATGGGTGGAACAAACAATAATCTTGCTCAAGGTTCTAAGTTATTAACTACTACTTCTTCAATTACAAATTGTAATATAAGTAAACGTGGAAGTCCGACAATAGAAACACGTACAGATGGCTTCGCGCAAGTTAAAGGAACAGCTGCGTGGCAAGGATTTTCTTTATGGAGTAATAGTCTAAACTTAACAGTTGGTTCTACATATACTTATTCTTTTTATGGATATACAGCTTTAAGTGCCAGTACAAATGCTGGTATTTCATTTTATCCAATGATGTATAATTCGGCAGGAACAAGAGATACTTCTTCGACTTTACCAATCTCAGTAATGGGAGGTACCTTTACTAATTCTAACGCAAAATAGATTGGAAAATTAAATACCACACCATAGTTATATTGGGCAACTTTTACTTGGAATTAGACAATGGCTAATATAATAACAAATGGCGGGAAAATTGAATTATCAATTCAAATTCATGGAACATTTGATACTGGGAGAATAGATTATTTATGGGCACCTAAATTAGAATTAGGAGATAAGCCAACTACTTGGACTCCTTCTATAGAAGAAATGGGAATTGATCCTACTAAAATAGAAGACAGTAGTGGCTATAATCATAATGGGACTATTACTGGAACATTATCTAATGTTACAGATACTCCACGTTATGCTGTCGCAACGACTTCTTCTGCCGCTGCAACCGTAATTAATACAACTTCCACTATTCCCACTACTTTAACTACACTACGACAATATAGTTTAAGTATTTGGGTAAAAACTAATGCTACAAATAATAGATATATTTACTCAATGGGTACTGGCACAGGAACTACTCGTGGTTTTTGGTTAACCACTAATGGTAGCAAACCCCACTTTGCTTATAACGGTTCAGGGGCGTTTACCGCAACAACAGTAGTTAATGATAATATTTGGCATCATGTCATTTTTACAGTTGATGATGTTACAAGTAAATGTTATGTTGACGGTGTACTTTGCGGTAGTTCTACTAATACTAAGACAACTATAGCCGGTAATGATGAAATTAAACTTGTTTTCAATGGTAGCGATTCATGTAGCGATTTCCGCATTTACTGTACCGCCCTATCCGCCGATGACATTCTTGCACTATATCATACTAGCGCAAAAGTAGATAATAAGCAAAACTTTCATACATTTGAATTAGTAGAAAATAATTCTGGAATTAAAATCAATAAATGCGGCCAAACCTTATGCAATGAATTAGAAGAAGATACCGCTACGAAATTTTATAAAACTAACCAAATTATAGAAACTAACGAAATTATTGAACTCTAACACTTGACATTTCAAACCTAAATATGTTATAATATAATCAGTAGAAGGTTGAGCTTCGCGCCAACTTTCTACTGAACCTAATAAGGCTTCTGCTGTGCGGGGCCTTATTATTACTTAAAATAATGGAGGAGAGCTATCATGGCGCAACTCAAAGATACAGTAATTGCCGGGTCTCTCCGGGTTACAGATACAACCTATACAACAGATTTAAATGTTACCAGTTTAACAGCATCCTAGGCAGTTTTAACTGATACAGATAAAAATTTAATCAGTAGAGCCATTTATAATAGAACTACCACTGGTGACTTGGAATGGACCGCGGCTAGTACCGATATTCATTTAATTACTAAAAATACACTGGCTTATTGGAATGGTCGTTATAATTCTTCTACTTCCAATTTAGCCTATTGTAATAAAGGTGCTTTTGGCAACGCAGCTACATATGCAGTAGATGATGCTACTGCTAATGGCGCATTAGGTACTGGAACTGGATTAACTACAGAGCGTTCTGTGTATTATGGTTTAGTCACTGTTAATGGATCTTCGCAAACTCGTGCCACCGGAATATATGCCCCAACTACTGCTGGAAACTCCAACCAAATATTAAAATCTAGCGGCGGTGGCGCTCCATCTTGGGCCACTGCGGCAACTGTAGTTAGTAACACATCCACAACTAGCGGAACAGATGCTTTTACTACTTTGACTTTGGGCAATAATAAAAATAAAACTACAACTGAAGCTCACTCTGAAGGAATACTATAGATATATACAGCTTCGACAGGATACCATTCATTAATGGGCGCATCTACAACTGATACAAATTATACGCATATGTTACCAAATGCAAATGGAAATTTAGTATCAAGTGGTTGGTCATCCAGCGTAGGAACTACTACATTACCAGTTTATTTAGACAGTACTGACCATATACTTAAAACAATTACAAGTTATGAAGGCAATGCGGCAAGTGCGACCGCATTGAAAAATGCTGGCCACTTAACAGATGCTAATATTACTCATATTCAAAATGGTGGTGCAACTCTTCTTCAAGCTAGCTCGGACATGACCTCTAATAAGCCCATGCAAGATGGCTATATATTACATTTTCATTGGGATACAAATGAAGCATTAGATTCATAGTTATTTGTAGCAAATAATGATAGTGATTCAATGCAGTGGCGTAGTGTATCCGCCGCAGGGACATGGGGTAATTGGAAAACTTTAGTAGATCTTACAAATAGTGATCAAATAACAAAAGTAGGAACAATTACAAGCGGTACATGGCATGGATCTGTTATATCAGCCTCTTATATAGATAGTAATATTGAACGGCGTGGCTAGGCAATCCGATGGACATAGCTTATTCCTGCAACAAACATTACAGCAACAACACAAACTATTAATACTGTTAGCGGAATATCATTTGCAAATTATGAATTAATACTATTTGCAGTTCGAGTATTTGAAGGCCATTATTGGAGTCCAGTAATAATACCACGAGGCGTATTCGAATACAGCGGTACGCAAGCGACAATTTCTTTTTACGCTGGAGGAATTGGTAATATGGAAATTAGTGTTCGGCGTAAATCTAATACCCAAATTTAGGTTGACTTTTCCTCAGGAATGGTTAATAAAGGTGGAGTATTTTATGGAATTGGCTTTATTGCTTAATTATAAAAATAGAGATGTTAAAAACTTATATTATTAAATAATGAACATAATGTTCATTAATATAAATTGGAGGTAATGACTTATGGCAACAATGATTTTTAATGATACCTTAGAATTTGAATTTAATGATTATTCTCGTAATACTTATTTTAATGGTAGTTCTATAACAAGCGAAGGATAGATTAATGGCATTCTTGGCGCGAATATTTCTACTGAATTAGATGACTTTGCAAATGTACCAATCACTTCTATTCAAATTAAGAAAGAAGATGAAATTGTTTATAGTCTACAGGATATTAACGCTACGCTCGCCAGTATTAACGAAGGCTACAATGGTAGCAACGTATATACTAATATTACGCTACATTTCCATATGGAAACTTTTAATTAACCACACAATTTGTCATATTTTTATTTTATATTTATCACTTTTAGTTAGGAAAATAGATGGCGCGAAAGCGCTATCTATTTTATTTATAAGCGATAAAAGGAGGAAAATAAATGGCATATACAAAATAGACTTGGGCGTCGGGAGACATGATTAGTGCTGCTCGATTAAATTATATGGAAGATGGTATTGCAAGTGCTCTTCCTGCGATTAATTTTAATATTATTGGCGGAACTCGTGGTCAAAAAGATGCCTTAGACTCAAGTAATACAAGCAATGCAGAAACGGCATCTACTCAATATGTGGCTAGTTATGTTGGTAAAATTAGGGATGGTATGACTGCAACATTCACTAATAGTAATGCAACAAAGACTATAACTTCTTTAACACAAAGTCAAGGAAAAATTAATGCCACGTTTACTGATATTCCTGCAGCTACTACTACTAGCAAAGGGCTAGTACAAATAGGTAATAACTTGGCAGTTAATGACGGTATTATTAGCGCTATTATTCCTACAGCATCTGCTAGTGCATTAGGCGGCATTAAAATTGGATCGGGTCTATCTATTGATAGTAATGGGGTTGTTAGTGCAAATACTCTTACAATGCCACAAGCAAGCGCAGATACTCTAGGTGGTATAAGAATCGGGAATGGGCTTTCTATTGATAATGAAACTGGAGTTGTAAGTGTTACTTCATCATCTTCATCTTCATCGTCCTATACCCTTCCAAAAGCAACCACAACCACTTTAGGCGGTATAAAAATTGGCGATGGTTTAACTGTAGAAGATGGAGTAGCTAGTGTAGATATATCAGCATAGTATGTACAAGAAAATATTAATGAAAATGAAAAACCTGGCACATTAAAAACTTTATTTAGTTTAACACAGAGCCAAGGAAAAATTACAGCAAATTTTCAACCTATTCCTGATGCATCATGTACACCCGGGCAAGAGCAAAATCTAGCCGCTTATACCCACGGATTAATTTCCGCCGCAGACCTTCAAAAGCTTTATATTTTAAACTTTAATAATGAAGACGACTTTGAATATTTTCTTATTAATAGCAGAGCAGGTCGAAAAGGATGGGTAAGAGGAATTAATAATTTTATTGTCTATGATACGCTTTCTATTCAGGATTTAGAGGTCACGGATACGAGTACATAGTAGACCACCATAAAATCAGCAACCTTAAAATTAGGCGAGACAGCTCTAACCGAAGATCAACTAAAGGATCTATTAAAATTATTAAATAACTAATGGAGGCGAGTAATAAATGGCAGCAATTATGACAAAGCGTGGGCAATCAGATAATGTTCTAACATATGAACATGTATGCGATACTGCCGCGGACTTAGACAATATCGACCCATAGTATATTACTCTAGGTTCTATAGCAATAGTATTAAAGGGAGATGCGGGTATTGAAGTCTATATGGCGTCTTCTAATAAAGAATGGATAAAATTATAAGGGGGAAAGCTAAATGGATATTATTGATGTTATATTAGCTAAAAGTCTAACTCCCCAAGGTCAAATTGAAACTTACGCAGAAAAATCTGCACAAGCCGTTTCGCAAGCAAATCAATCCATTGCCGCAATTCAAGCCGCGCAAGATGAGATTGAGCAGACGCAGTCTGATGCAGATGATTTATTAGCATCCGCGCGCGAAGCATTACAAACAGCACAGGCCGCGCAGGTTGAACTCCCAGCAGCATATAACATTACCGGGCAGAATACCGATGGCTATATGACGCAAAAGGCAGTAACTGACGCCTTAGATTCAAAAGCGACTATCACTTATGTTAATGAAGGTTTAGGCGCGAAAGCAGATCAATCTACTTTAAATACATACGCTACAAAAACTTATGTTAATGAACAGATTGCGGCAATTCCTACTAGCACAATGCCTTCCGGCGTTAGCAATCTCGGTATTGACAATGCAGGTAAGATTGTTATCATTGATGAAAATGGCAATGTTTCCGCAGGTTCCCTAACTGAAGAAGATATTGCAAGTGCTATTGCTAATAGTGGCGGCGCGAGTAATAAGAAAAGTCTTGGTCTATTAATTGACTACGATAATAAAAGCTTTGAGCGCGTCTTCGATGCGGTAAATCTTGTCGCCGGTACCGATTTCAATCAATACACTATGTATGGCGGCAGAATGCGTTGTAATGTAGCAGATGATGGTACTATCAATGCTTTCTACGGCGATTCTAATTATGTTGAAGATGGCTCTAATGGGCAGGTTATGATTTATCAACCTAAATTCTACTATCAAAGAATTGTAGTGGCTGAAGTTGCAGATGCACAAGGGCGCGTAATTAGCAAAGAACAATTACTATTATCTCCTACCGCATATGTTGGCTTTAAACTCCATCCGCTATTTATTCATAATAATCAGGAATTAGATTATGTTTTACTTCCCGCATATGAAGGCAATATTTATGACACAAGCGCATTCGCGTATGACTTAGATAATAGCGCTGAAATTGATATAAACGCCGATAAACTCAGTTCTATCGCGGGGACAAAGCCATTTGTAGCTTCTAATAAAAATCTAACTTTCAGCAATCTAAAACAGCTTGCGACAAATCGTGGCACGGGATGGCAGCTTACCAATATAGAATCCGAATCAGCACTTCAAATGTTATTTATGATTGAATTCGCTTCTCTGAATAGCCAATATAACCTTGGAAAAGGCGTAGTTAATGCAAATAGTTATGGAGAAATGGTTACCGGTTCTACCGCCAATCTTGGAAATGGTAGTGGGCGCGCAAGTAGCACAACATTTATTAATCAAACTAAAACTACTTAGCAGACCGCTGAAGATGCTACCGCTGTTAGCTATCGCGGCATGGAAAATCCATGGGGTAACTATTGGCGCGCAGTCGATGGTATTCTTATTAAAGGCGATGGTAAGTCTTACGGTGGCGTTCCTTATTATAATGGAACTGAATCCACTGATTTCTCTCTTCCTAATATGTCTTATGGCTGGATTTCCAATATGGGTATTGGCTCTGCTACATATGATTGGATTTATATGCCAATTAAATGTGATAACAAAGGCAATAGCGCATTACCAGTAGGAGATAGCACATGGACTTCTACTAATTTAAATGGAACGACTCTTGTATTTATTGGCGGCGGCAATACTGCTACTGATAGTGCCGGTTTATTTGATTATAGTTGTGATGGCAATAGTTCTTCTACACTTGGCCGCATTAATGCTCGTATTATGTTTGTTCCTACTAAAAATTCTATTTACACTGCCAACATTGCCAAATGGCAGTAGCATTATGGAGGTTGATAGGCATGAAAGATTATGGTATAATTACTGGGCCAGTATCTCCACAGGCAATAGAAATAACTTCTAATTCTGTATTTATTGCCTCTAACATCACACCGTATGAGGCAGACGTGGGAGAACATCATATTTCTGGCTATCAATATAATTATAAAGAATATACAAAAGATGAATATCTTTTAATGCAAGCGAATAATATCGCGGCCTTATAGGAAGAGCTTTCCGCCGCAAAAATCTTATTGGGGGTGGAATAATAAATGACCTTAATTGATTTAGCGCGAAAACTTCGCACTTATATAGAAAAAGCCGCAATCTCTTTGGATGATGCCGATGCGCTTGAAGCAGTAGAATTATTCCCGAACTGGGACGCCGCGCACGGAGAATATCATAAGGATGAGAGAGTTAAGTATGAAAACATCTTATATAAATGCTTACAAGACCACACCGCGCAAGAGGGATGGTATCCTACTGCTGCGCCAAGTCTATGGGCAAAAGTGTTAATTCCAGATGAAAATGTAATTCCAGAATGGGAGCAGCCCGATAGCACTAACCCCTATATGAAGGGTGATAGAGTAATGTTTGAAGGACAAGTATACGAAAGCACCATTGATAATAATATATGGTCACCAAGTGCCTATCCAGCAGGATGGCAGTAGGTAAATATTTGACTTTTTTTCAATTTTCTGATATAATATATTCGTAAGGTAAGGAAAGGAACTTACCTTACGGATATATTTTTTTTACTACATAAGGAGGTAGTATGTATGAAGTATTACGGTGAAAGAACTAAGCAGCTATATGATTCTGAAAAGGCATGTATGGAAGCTGAGTTCAAGGCTAAAGAGCAGGAAAATCTAGCCCGTATCCAGAAGGAAAAGGAAGCTAGGGAGCTTAAAGAGAAGAAAGAAAAGGAAACCGCTGAGCGTAAGGCTATGGCCGAAAAGGTCGAGTCCGCACGCAAAGCATATCTCGAAGCACAGAAGGCATATAGGGCTGAACTAGAAGCTTTCTGCCAGAAGTATGGTACGTATCATTATACGGTTTCGGATGCCGATGAAGTTCCTTCTTTGTTTGATATCTTTAAGTATGCTTTTAGTTGGTAACTAAACGGCTTGGCTGAGCCGAAAATCAGCCTTCGAAGCCCGTAGGTGTGTGGCTGCACGGGCGGTCTCTAAAACCGCGGCTTCTGAGGCAAACGGACTGGGTTCGATTCCCAGGCGGGCTGTCACACTATCGACACATACAGCAAACTTTTATATATTTGTGGAATATAAAATGTGTCGAGTATTTGCGCCATTCGTATAGCGGTAATATGTCTGCCTTCCAAGCAGATGCGACGAGTTCAAGTCTCGTATGGCGCTCTTGCTGGGGAGCAATAGAACCCAGGTATCCTTTCAGCCTGTTTCGCGAATAAGTGAAAGGACGCAGGCAAGCACGTATGCTACCCGGGAGTCATTACCCCGTATAAGTCAGCCTAGGATGACAGATTGCGAGCCGGCAGTAGGCCAACGATATAAGAATATAATGCCGGGTACTTGTACACCGTAAATAGTACACTCTATGTCTCTGCGAGTTAAGGGGACGTATGGCGACACGACATTTCGCCCGCACCCGAGGAGTTGCGAACCTGCGGGCGCACCTCCCGTAATTTTAATACTATCGCAAATAGTCTTATTAAAATTACGGGAATTTTTATTTGACTTTTTTTCAAAATTTTGTTATAATATATACATAAGGAAGGGAGAGATGAGAATGTTAGATGATTTCATTATGAATTTTTCTTATGATGAACAGGAAGATAAATATTTGACTCCCGAAGAAATTTGTAGTATAATTAATATAGAAAGTGAGGAATAAGAGATGGAAACGGTACGATTTTGGTATACTTTTGAAGGTAAGGATCAAGAGATGAGTAATACCGATGTGGAAATTTCTCTTTCACATGAAGATGGTATCAAGCGGGAAGAAATTTGTGAAGCTTTCGTGAGGTTTCTCGCGGCCGCAGGTTTCTTTACTGGTGGGTTAGCAGAAATGTTTGAAGATTAAATACTTGACTTTCAACAAAATTATGATATAATAATTATGTTGATGGGTAACCACCACTAGCTCAGTCGGTTAGAGCGGCGGCCTTATCTATTACAATATCATTTATTATAATGGATAATAAATTAACTGATATATCTAATACATTGATTAAAGGGCGACTTACAGAAATAAAAGTTTTAAATTATCTTTTAGAATTAGGATACATAGTTTCTACCCCAGAAATTCCCTGTCAGTATGATTTCTTAGTAGATATTGATGGGAAAATTATCAAAATACAAGTCAAAACTTGTAGAGAAGTAGAGGGGGCGATTGAGTTTAATACTTCATCTGTAACGCATAATGCAAATGGTTATACTAAACGTACTTATACGGCTAATATGGTAGATTATTTCTGTACGTATTATAATAACGAATGTTATTTAGTACCCTTTAATGAATGTGGCAGCAAAGCTAAAAAATTGAGAATTATGCCTACTAAAAATGGGCAAACAAAAAATATTAGTTTTGCAGAAGATTATATCGCTAAAGATATTTTATCTAAAATAAATAAAAGTGAGTGACGGATAAAGCCGTGTGTCCCTGGTTCGAGTCCAGGGTGGTGGACATACGACAGACTAGGGTTATGTCGTTAAATATCCTTTTAGGCGTATACAGCAAATTCTTTAATATTTATAGGAAATATGAAGATGCGCCTAGCTCCCATGTTAATGGGGCTTGTCTCTCACTGGGTAAGTAAAAGACGCAGTTGAGCGGTTTGTGAGAAGGTATATCTAGACTCCCCACACGCGGATGTCCGAGAACATCAAAAGGAGCTGGCTAGGTCGCAGAAGATTTCACCCGTTATGCAACGTGGCGAAAAGACAGTGCAAACGGTACATACGTATGGTAGGCTGAAAAACGGGAAGGCTAAGGAAATGGATTGGTAAGTCCTGGGCAGCTCTTAGGGTCGCTCCCTAAACTGAAAAACCAAAGCAGCTTCATCTACTGCTCCTGTCACAATGTGTAGGCCGGATTATTCCACTCGCAAGGCGCGTGAAGCCAGCGCAAATCTGGCTGAGTGGCTCCGCGGAGATAACCGTGGCGTAAGGTAACTGAAATGCAAACCAGCGCAGATACATGACCTGCGCAGTAGAAATTAAAGGTGCCGCGCTGATAGACCGCAAGTTCGC
>OCTX012232998.1_pt1 | contig 30065 bp, 15 predicted proteins | sample 1539691 | NCBI WGS metagenome assembly OCTX01 (sample SAMN02144231, study PRJEB22623) | gut metagenome | biome: sheep rumen | host: Ovis aries | place: New Zealand
CTTGGGGGCAGTCCATGCGGAAGATACGGGAATCGTGTCGTCAGACATCGTCGGCTATGCTACCGACAACCTCGCCAGCGGCAACTACACGATGGGCGGCATGGTATTCTCTGCTGTCGATGGTTCTGCTATTGACCTCAATAGCATGACTTTCGCCGGGGTCACCGGTAGCGACTTTGACGCTACTTCCGACAATATCCTCGTGTGGAATCCTGCAACGTCAGGTTATACCACCTACTATTACTACTATGATGCTTCAACTCCGGATGATAATGGATGGTATGGAACTCTTGACGAGGAGACCACTCTTCCTGTAGGCACGGCGTTTTGGTATCGTGCAAAGGTCGGCGAGGGAAAATCCATGACCCAGTCTGGTGCTGTAGAGTCCGATACTGATGTCGCATTCGACTTGGCTAGCGGTAATTACACGATGGTAATCAACCCCTACCCAACCGCAACAGATCTCAACAGCACTGAATCCGTTGAATTCACGGGAGTTACTGGCAGCGACTTTGATGCTACATCCGACAACATCCTTGTTTGGAATCCCTCAACGTCTGGCTATACCACCTATTATTACTACTATGACGCTTCCGCGCCGGATGACAATGGTTGGTATGGAACGCTTGACGAGGAGACCACTCTTCCTGCAGGTACGGCGTTTTGGTATCGTGCAAAGGTTGGTGCGGGAAAGACAATAACCTTCAAGAAGACCTACTAATTTACGTGCGTAGCATGGTGTTACGTGCCTAATACAAACAAAGGAAAATAAAATGAAGAAACTCATGATTGCGCTCGCGGCGGTCGCTTGTGCGGCTGGCGTTCAGGCGGCATCTTTTGCGTGGAATACATCCACTAAGTTCGCTGACAAGGACGGCAACGTTATTACCACAGCAGCGGGTTACACCGAAGCACTCAATGGTGGTAGCATCGTTCTTGTCAAGCTTGCGGCTCTTACTGAAGGTCCTGGCTACGATTGGGCAAATGCGACTGTCCTTGCTGGCCAGACCGCGCCAACCATTAAGACAACCAACCCCGCCAATACAAAGGGCCGTCTAAGCGCATCGTATTCGTTCACATTTGACGAAGAGAACGCTGACAACAATCCGTTCAAGAATGGCGACATTCTTGGTGTCATGTTCAAGGATTCGTCAGGCAAGCTCAGCCAGCTTACTTATGTTGCTGATGGGAAAACTGTTGATGATGTGTACACGATTAGCGGATTGTCCAATAACACTTGGGCTGGAACAACCTTCGCGTATGCCACCGCAGGCAACTTCACCGCTGTCCCGGAGCCGACTTCGGGCCTGCTGATGCTGCTCGGCGTTGCCGGCCTGGCTCTCCGCCGCCGTCGTGCGTAATTCGGTTCAACACCGATAACGAAAGAAGCCGCCTCCCGAAAAGGAGACGGCTTTCTTTATGCCTTGCGGCTTGGATCGCTTAGGCGCGTTTGCGCTTGAGAGCGAGGCCAGCCATACCGAGGAGGAGCAGAAGCCCACTCGTCGGCTCCGGGACAGACGCGGTAATGTAGTTCTTTGCAGCTGATGTTCCAACTGTGCCGAACTTGAATGCATCCAATGGGGTATCATCACCAGCAAGCGCTGAACTTACCGTGTAAATGTTGTCGACCTTGCCGATATCATTTCCTTCGGAGTCAACATAGAACAACTGGCTCAATGCGCCTGTTTTGTCCTGATACATTACCCCAATTTTATCCCCACCTGAAAGAAGGCCGGAGTCATAGTCCCAACTGAATGTAGCAGTAAGACCATACTTCACAGACCCTGCACCGCTTGTTCTAAAACCTGCGGCCCCACCAGAGTTCCCGACGAGAACTGTCTTATCACCAGCATATGTTCCATCGTTCAAGAGGACAAGAACTATCTTTCCGCTATCCATTAGCGAGTTATATCCAGCGGCAGTAGTAATGGCTGCGCCGGAATTGTCTGCCATGAACGTATAGTTCGCAGTTGACCACGAGAACGACGCAGCTTGCAATCCAGCCGCGCAAGCGACAGCCGCAAGGGCAATCATGAGTTTCTTCATTTTTTGTTTTCCTTTGTTTGTTTATGGCACGGCACACCATGCACCGCACATAAATTACTTGTTAGAACGGACGCTTAAATGTTATCTGCTTCCCCGTGCCAGCCTTAGCCTTGTACCAAAAGCCAGAACCAGCTTCAATAACAGGCTCGCTCTCACCGCCGGCATCCCACCAGCGCACATCTTCATCGGCAGCACCGTCTTCGTAGTAGTAATAGTAGGTAGTGTATCCGTTCTTGGTGGCGTCCCAAGCCAAGATCAAATCCGAATCGGTGTCATCAGCTCCACCACTAAGATTTGTAATTTCAACAGTTGAAGCATCATTGAGGTCTATAGCTGCCGGATAAGGATTGACACACATATTCAATCTGCCGCCAGTGAAGTCAAATGTCACATCAGCATCTGATTCAACAGCGCCAGAGATAGTAACACTCTTGCCTGTGCCCGATTTTGCCTTATACCAGAATGCAGTTCCAGCAGGGAATATTGGCTCGCTCTCACCGCCAGCATCCCACCAACGAACATCCTCATCGGCAGCTCCATCTTCATAATAGTAGTAATAAGTTGTGTATCCGTTCTTGCTGGCATCCCAAGTCATGATGAGATCTGACTCAGTATCGTCTGCACCACCTGTTAATCCTGCAATTGTTACATTGCCACCATTAAGGTCAATATCACCTCCGCCAACGGCGTTGAACATTACGCCTGTCATGTTAAGACGCCCACTGGTCAAACCTTCTGTATTGTAGCCCACGATGTCGGACGACACGATTCCCGTATCTTCCGCATGGACTGCCCCCAAGAGCGCTGGGGGCGAGAAAATGGCTGCAAAATGCGATAGAAGCCGCCAGATTTTGTTTATGGCGTCTTTTTGGAAGTTCAGTCGCCTTGCAGCAAAGAATGCGCCGATGCGCCGCTAAAGTCGCTTCGTGAGTCTCAGTCCACGAGACTGATATGCCCGCCTTTCAGACGGATTTTCTTCGGCTTCTGTGCATCGTCGTCATCAACGAGTGTAACCACAACGGGTTCGGCAACCTTTTTTACTCTAACTTCGTCAGTTGATTCTGCCCTCGTTGGATTTTAGCCACAAAGAACAGGAGAAACTGTGGACAGCATCGTTTTCAACTGCGACTCTTAGGCATAATATAACCGTCATGCACAGTTGGTGTTTGCTGCTGGTTTTGATTTGGCTTTGAAGCGCAATTCCCGTATTAGTCTGCCGCTTCGAGGGGCATGACGACGGTCGGGAGGCCCATCGAGCGGAGGAGGTCGTTCTTTTTCTGCCAGTCCTGCGCGGCTGCTTCGGCGTCGTCGGGGTCGGAAAGGCGGCGACGGAGTTTGTCGAAGTCGCGGTTGGTGTCGAGGACGATGTCGCGCTCCGTGCGCTGGCGCTGGCAGCAGAGAGCTGCGTAGTCTTCGGTTGTTCCGCCGCCGGCTGCGTATTCCGCAAACTCCTGCTTCATGCAGTTGACCATCCGCTTCATCTTTGCGAGTTCAGGCGGATCTCCGATCTCAATTGCCAGCGGCGTCGTGGAGATGGCTGCCGCGACCACGCCCGTGCATCCGCAGACTGCACCTGGCACGGCATGGCGGGCGAGAAAGGCGTCGCCATCGTCCGGGAACGTTTCTCGCCAGCCGTTCGCGGAAAGCGTCTGAAGTGTGGCAGGATCGCCGTAGAGCTGCGAACGCTCCTCCGACATGGGGATGTCCGTCTCGCCGCCATCCATCACCAGCGCGACGGCGAGAACGACCACAAGCGCGGCAAGGACGCCAATCGCCGTCCAGCGTTTCCACGCGAGCGGATTGCGCCCGTCGAGGCGGTACGGCTTTATGCCGCGCTTGCGCAACTGGGCGTAGGCGTCGGCGCGGTCCCTCGCGGCTATCCAGTCGTCGAGGGACTTGTTGTCTTTCGTCTGGTAGAAGTAGTGATACCGCATCACTTCGCGGGCTTGTCGCCGGGGCGAATCTTGATGGGATTCGAGGGTTTTTCGCTCTGCTCGGCCTTTACCTTTTCGCAGATGGCGCGCTGGACGTCGTTCGTCGGGGCGGGTGCCCAGCCCTCCATCACGGCGGTCTTGTAGGTGACGCGGCGCGAGGCGGCGAAGTTGAGCCTTTCGGCGGTCTGCGAGATGCCCATCAGCGGCTCCGGGGAGAGGATTGCCACCTTTTCGGAGTCGAGATCCTTGAGCGAAAAGATCGGGCGCATCAGGCAGGGCTGCATGTTGGAGTTGGCAGCGCCCATAGCGAAGGCGAACGCGCGCCACAGTTCCTTGCGGATGCGCGTCTTGAGGACTTCCGGCGTCGGATTGTCCTTCATGAGGTTCTTGACGTTGACTGCGGCCCACGGGTCTTCCGGCGCGACGAGGATCGTCGGCGCTCCGTCCTGCTCGGCGAGCGAGATGAGGCATCCCGTGCGCTGGTTCGTCGCCTTGTCGGAATCGACGACCTCTACGATGAAGCCGAGGAGCTGCGTGATTTCGGCGGTCATCTCCTCCAGCTCGGCGACGGTCACCTTGTCAGTCCTGTTGAGGATGCGCACGACGCGTCCTTGCGTAGGCGCGTTGACGAGTCCGCCCTCGGCGGCGATTCTCGCGGCGCGGCGGGCCTTGATCTCCTCGGCCGTGGCGCGGCGGTGCTTGACTTTCTCGCCCGGCTTCGCGGGTGCGGCGGCGGCGGGCTTTCCCTGCTCCGGCGCGGGCGCTTGCGCGGCAGGCGCGGCGGTTTCCTCTGCGACCGCGACGGCGGCGCATATGGCGACGGTTGCGATGAACATCAGTTTCTTCATTGGTTGTTTCTCCTTGCAGCTTCTCTTTCGGCGCGGCGGGCCTGACGCTCCGCACGGCGCTCTTCCTTTGATTTCGGCATTTCGATGGGGTCGATTCCCATCGTCTGGAAGGCGGCGTTCATCGTATTCACGAACTGCGCCGTCCCCTCGGTGTCGCCTTCATCGCGTATCTTGCGGGCTTCCGCGATGGCGTCAGCGCGAATCTGCGCGTTGTCGTTGAAGAGCTTTTCATGGTCGGCGAGGATGTCGCGGAAGTGGAGACCTTGATCCATGAGGGCCTTGACTTCGATGCGGGCGTCGCGCACGATGCGCTGGCGTTCCTGTATTTCCGGCGGCGCGTCCTTGTCGATGATGATCGGCTCTTCGAGCGACTTCAGGAACTCTGCGTCCATGTCTCCGCCGAGGGGAAGGGGGGGCATCGCGCCGCCGCCGGTCTGGGCGAGAGCCATCGAGAGAATGTCGTCCGTGGCGTGGCGGAAGAGCGGCGGACGCGACGGGCGGATGAGCTTGTGCGTCTTGCCGTCGGCGGTCTGGTAGCGCTCGACGATTTGCCCGAACTGGTTGGTCGTGCAACTGATGTCCTTCACGCGGCGAAGGTGCGGCGGCAGCTCCTCCTCGACGGGCTTTGCGGGCTTCTCCTCGGCCTTCGGTCTCGGCGCGGCGGGAGCGGGCGTGCTCTGCGCAATCTTCGCAGGCTTTTTCGGTTGCGCCGTTTCCTGCTCTCCAGACCCCGATTTCTGGGTCAGAAAATACCATGTGCCGACGGCGACGAGAACCACGATGACGCCCGCGACAAGACCACGCAGAACCGTCGGGGAGGACTGGCTGCGAGGGCGGGCGGACGGCCTCGGCTTCGTCTTGCCGTTCGCCTCCGAAATGCGAACGGCTGTTATGCCTCGCTTGGAGAGCTCGGCAAAGAGCGCTTGCCGGGATTCCGCCTCTATGCGGACAGTTTCCTGCTTGCCGCCTTTGCCTCGATATACGATGTCAAAAGATTTCATGGCGGACAGTATACCATATTTCGCCCTTTTGCGATAGTGGGGAAAACGGTATTTTGCCAAACCGCATTCGGAAAACGCCGTTTTTACGGGGATTTTCCGCATATCTCGTCCTTTCGGCGGTGTCGAATGCGACCCCGCCGCCGATTTTGGCGACCGCCGCCGGGCGTGAAAACCCCGGTTCGCGCCCATTGCGCTGTCCGCAATATTATGATATAATACACAATGTAATGTGAAAAAAGCAAATGAACCAAATAATCCTTCCGGCCGACGGAAGGACTTGGATGCAGCGCGTTCATGCGGGTGCAATGGATATTTTCACATAATTACTCCCCCATATATATTTGCAGATAAAGGGGTGAAAGCCATGACTGCTGCGCGGAAACTGACAGCCATGCTCGTTGCCGCCGTTGGCGCAGTCTTCAACGCGCACGGCGGCGAGACCCGCGCGATGGGCTTCAGACCGCCCCGCGGCAGAATCGCCATCGAGTCGCAGGACTGCGCGGCGTCCGCGAAGACGCTCCTCGCGGCACGTCCGTCCACCTCATCGCTCCCGTCAAGATGGGATTCCCGTGAACAGGGTTGGGTGTCGAGCGTCAAGGCGCAGGGCGGCGTAGGTGCGTGCTGGTCGTTCGCGGCGTGCGCCGTCCTCGAGACGCAGCTCCTGCGCACCGGGCGCGGCGAATGGGACCTTTCCGAGAAGAACATGGTCAATCTCCACGGGTTCGAGGCAGGGCCAAACGACGGAGGCAACGACTACTACTCTCTCGCCTATCTCATGCGCTGGGGCGGCGCGGTCGCGGAGTCGAACGACGTCTATCGCTCCTCGGTGTCGAGCTGGACGTCCTCGCCCCGCCTCGCGCCCATACTGAAGGTGCAGAACGTCGTGTGGGTGCCGGGGCGAAAGAGCTCGACCGACAACACGACGCTCAAGACCGCCATAAAGACATACGGCGCGGTTTCGACCTCGATTTACTGGGGCGGTTCGTATGAATCGTCCAGCAACTACTACTGCAGCGTCTCCAAGGACTGCAACCACGCGATAACCGTCGTCGGCTGGGATGATTCGTATCCGGCCGCGAACTTCAAGACCGCGCCTTCCGGGAATGGTGCGTTCCTCATCAAGAACAGTTGGGGAACTGGTTCCGGCGACAAGGGTTTTTACTGGGTTTCCTACTACGACAAGAACTTCGCCATGCAGGAAGGGACGGTGTTCATCCCTGCGACGGACGCAGAGAACTATGACGCCGTATATGGCTACGACACATTGGGCGCGATAAATGTCACGGGCAACTCCGACGAGAACACATTGGAGGCGGCTGTCTTCACGTCTGCCTGGAACGAGGAGATTGCGGCGGTCGGCGTCTATTCCAACATCGACGGCAACACCTACGAAGTCTCCGTATGGACGAACGTCACGCGCACGACGGCGACAGTCAGCCCGAATCCGCTTGCCGGCGGTGCACTTGCGGCGAAGGCGTCCGGCATGATATCAAAGGCCGGATTCGCCACGATTCCGCTTCCGGTTGCGGTGAAAATAGCGGACGGCACGAACTTCGCGGTCGTGTACAGGCAGACAGGGCGCAAGCATCCGCACATTTTCTGTTGTTCCGACTCCTATTCAGACGGGACGCCATACGCCATAGTCGAGGCATCTGCCGGAAACACGTACTGGGGCAGCGTCGGGAGCGGCGTCACGAATTGGACTGACTTGGCAGTCCACTCCACCTACCCCAATTCCATCGCCTGCCTGAAGGCCTATACGCGCTCTACGGTCGCGGCAAACGACGCTCCAGCCGAATCGTTGGACGGATCGGCGGCACTCGAATGGCTCGCGGAGACGAACGCGACGCTCTACGCGGAGACTGGCGCGACGTTCGGCGCATCCGCAGGGCTGGTCGGCGCGAACGGACGCTCCCTCTACGCCAGTTGGCTCGCTGGATTTGACCCAGCGAATCCCGAAGACGGCGAGTTGAAGGTCGAAATAACGGTGACGAACAACGTCCCGCACCTCACATGGACGCCCGACCTCGGCGGGACTGCGAGGACATACACGATTTTAGGCTCGGAGACAATCTCTTCCCCGGTTTGGGAAGAGGTGACCGACCTCGAAACGACAAAGGCAAAGTATTTCAAAGTGACAATTTCGCCGCCATAAGCGGCAGATTTCTGGAGAAGACAACATGAAAGCACCCCTGACATCCGCAATCCTTGCCGCCGCGCTTCCAATGTTCGCGCTAGCGGAGACGGCTACGTGGTTCGATCCTCAGATTGAAACATATATGTCTTGGCCGACGAACAATGAGAATGTGGTTAAGCACGAAATAGTCTTCGACATTGGAGACGGTGCGATCCAACTGGGCGGCGGCGAATTAGTGCAGACGGTGGTTGAAGGCTCGGCGGCCTTCGAGCCAATTATTGTAGCGACAAACGGCACATTCTTCTCTGGCTGGGACATGGACTTCTCGTGTGTGACCAATGATATGCTCGTAAGGGCGTGCTATGTCGAGGATGTTCTTCAGACGAGATACGAGGGAATTGTGAATTCCGATATGGTGAACTTTGATTCGGTATTGTGGACTGCCCCTAAGAAATTCCCCGATGCCGACGGCTCATATACGCAACTCTGCCTTTCCGTGCTGTCACCTGCCACATTGACAATCACAAACCGTTTTGAGATTGGGATGCTTGTTCTTGCAGGGGATTGCGACATTACAATTCGTATGTTAGGCGATGGAGCGTTCTATCCCGAAGCAATAAACACCGAAGATTACTCCGGCACGCTGAGGTTCGTAGTCGGCGAAGGCGCAGAGCTCAATTACTATCTAGGTCAGTCGTCAAGTGCAACAGCGCCTGCGATTGGCGTTGACTATCTGCCGTTCCTCTACTTTAACATGGAGGTGGAGAGTGGCGGCACTGTCGGTTTCACATACTCGACTAACGGATATTCAAATGTGATGAATCTTGATTTCTCGAGACTGACAGGGGATGGCCTTGTATCGCTGGACAATAAATACAACGGGAATACGAACTGGATTGGATTTCCCACACGCATGTTTGCAAGCTCGCTTTCATTTCACAATGATTCTGATATAGTGCTGGCTCAAGCATTTACAAACCAAAACCCGTTTACGGTTCACAATCTTTCAGGGAATGGCCGCTTCCGCTGCGATTGGCAACAATATGTTATGCGCCAGCTGCGGACAATCCAGACGCGCAACTCAATGTTTACAGGTCGCTTCATGTCGAATACAAATGGAAACGGGGAACGAGAATGCAATCTCAACGTCGCCTCCGATGGTGAGATGCATGACTATGAAAACAAAAGACTCATCTTGAGCGGCGAAGGCGGCATTGAAGAATCCTCTGCGTATTGGCAGTTCCGGGATGCAAAGGGGACTTTGACAGTAGAAAGGACAGGTGCATTGGAGATAAACTATATGTGGGGAGGTCCGGCCGACATATACGGCGCGGTCGGCGGTTGCGGCGGCTTTTCATCAAATGTGGTTTTTAAAACCGGGTCCGAGTTCATCCTTTCGACCAATGGGCATCTGACGGCTACTGGTAGCCTTGCGTTTGGAGAAAGTCTTACGGTTCGAACCGATGAAGAACCACTGGGTCTGCTTGTCTTAGCAGTAGAGGATTCCGAGACCGTTCCTGACATATCAAACACAGACCTCGTTTTGTATATCAAGGGTGAGCGTAGCGATTTGTTCAGATTCTTGGTAATGGAGGACGGACTCTATGTTGCGCCTAAAGATGGAGTGAAGTCAGTGCGCTTTGACGTGGGGGCGCATGGACATCGCGCCGGAGGTGGAAACCTGCTTCAATTCATTACTGAAGGTTCGTCAGTTGAAGCGCCGGTTATGCGCGGTGACAACGGCTGGGTGTTTACAGGCTGGGATGTTGATATCGAAAGCATGGAGGACGGAGACATAGCGACTGCGCAGTATAGGACGCTGAAGGCGGATTTGCACATTGACGCACTTGCAGTGCCTGAAGTGGCCATGACAGGTGAAAAAGTGCTTTTAAGTTGGACCTTGAGAAATACCGGCAATCCGAACTGGAGCGGCATTACTTTTGAGCAGATAAGGCTGGTTGATGTAAATGACCCTTCCCATGTTGTCGTTGTGGCTAGTCTCGCCGACTACCTGGATATCCCACGCGACGGCGGGACGTTGGTTCGTTCCTCTGAATGGACAATCCCCGTTAAAGGACTTGCAGGCGAGTGGTATGTCGTAGTGGAGACCGCCATCGGCAGCACAAATGAACACGGCGGCGACAATACAATAACATCAACAAACACACTAACGCTTACGCAGCGCCCTCTCCCCGACCTCTCGGTCAAGTCGATCGCGCTCGATCTCGATCCGGCGGAGTACATGCCGCTCGATACGGTGACGGTGCGCTATGTCGTGCAGAACACGGGGACGGGCGCGGCGGTTGCGCCTTGGCGCGACAGGCTCTACCTCTGCAAGAACGGTACGAGGATCAACCTTGCAACGCTCGACGAGACCGAGGATATCGCAGCGGGCGCGGAAGTCGAGCGGACAATACAGTGCGTCATTCCCGAACTCGTCGCGCTCTCGGGCGACGTGTCGTTCGTCGTCAAGTCTGACTGCGACGATTCGATTGTCGAACTCGCCGATGACGATGCGGCGGAGAATGCCGCGTGGGAAGCGACGCCGAACGCGACGCTCGGCAAACGGCTCTACCTCACGTTCGCCGCGCCGTCCGTGAACGAGAACAACTCTGGAGGCGTCCGCTTCTACGCGAAGCGGAGCGGCGAGACGGACAAGGCGCTCGTCCTTTCGCTTGCGGCGGCTGGCGCGACGTCAGACGTGACGTTCCCGACAGAGATAACAATCGGCATCGGCAGTTCTACTGCGACGGGCTACATCAAGCCTATTGACAATACGCTCGTTGATGGAACGAGAACGGTAGCGTTCACGCTTGTCCCGCCGGAAGGGGCAGAATTGGATGCTGTCACGTCCTCCCTTGCGATTGTCGATAACGAAGTCCCGAAACTCACGATGTCCTTCGACAAGACGAGCATCAAGGAAGGCGACGGAACGGTTCTCGTCACGTTGACGCGCGAACTCGTCACGTCCGAGCCGTTGACGGTCTATCTGAACGGCGTTTCGACGAGCCATTGCGCGTATCCGGCGTCCGTCGTGATTCCGGCGGGCGCGGCAAGCGTGACATTTGAGATTGAGCCCGTGAACAACGACGCTGCTGAAATTGCGGCGGTCCTAACGCTTCGCGCCTCCGCCAACGGCTACTCGTCTGCGACGCAGTCCTTTACCGTCGAGGACGATGACGTTCCGAGCGTAACGCTGACAATCTATCCTGAAGAGCTTTCCGAGGGTGCGGGGCCGAATGCGGCGTATGCGATTCTGAGTCGCGTAAACGAGGACAACATCGGCTCTGCGATAACGGTCAATCTCACGCCGTCTCTTGCGAATCAGGTCATTATGCAGTCCTCGATTACGATTCCTGCTTACACGATGGCGGTGCGCTTCCCGATAGGGACCGTTGACAATGGCGAGGACGAGGGCGACCGCGACATCACGATTACTGGCTCCATCTACATCCCGTCGTGCGGATGCTCCGGCCAGCCGTCAAGCGGCGACGTCATAGAGGCGACAATCCGCATTATCGACAACGACACGCCGGCGCTCTCGCTGACCGCCGATCCTTCTACTATGAAAGAGGGGCTTGAACATGCGGGCGACCTGATTCTCAGCCACAACTCCGCGCTGACCGAAGACCTCGTTGTCACGCTTTCCTACGACACTGAGGGCGAAATCGAGATTCCTGCGTCGGTCGTCATACCCGCAGGGGAGACTTCGGTGACGATTCCCGTCAAGACGATTGACGACGGCGAGACGGACGGCGGGAAGCTCGTCTCCGTCTATGCGGACGACGAATCGGGTGCATTCAAGACCGCCTCCACATGGATTCAGGTGAGCGACCAGAACCTGCCCGATTTGAAGGTGACGGATATAATTGCACCACCCTCTGTTCATGCAGGGAAGCCGATCGACATTGAATTCACCGTAGCTAACGGTGGTTTTGCAGATGTTTCCACTGACGTTGAGTATTCTATTCACCTAATTCCTGGTTCTGGTAACGGGCTTGCTACCTCTGGTAATAAAATAGGGAGCGGCAAGATACGAAGTGGAATACAGGCCGGAAATTCACTTGAGGTGTACCATTCGGCTGTCGCACCCGCGGATACTGGTGACTATAGAATACTTGTTGTGATTGATTACGATGAAAAGATCGTAGAGCTGGACGACGCCAATAACTCAGCGTATTCTTCGCTTTTGTCAATAACGGCGGCTTATACAGCGGTCGCGTCGGCAGAAAAAGATGTTTATATGCAAGGTGAGAGTGTTCGATTGACAGGGAACGCCGTGTATCCAGACGGTGTTACTCCTGCAGCGAATCTTCCTGTCGCCATTCATATTATTCATAATGGATATCGCCGCATTATTGACGTAACGACCGACGCTTCTGGAAGTTTCTCCGCCCAGTTCGATCCTTCTAACGGGGAAAATGGTGATTATAGTGTCGTCGCTTGCTATCCTGGAGCAGTAAGTAATGCTGTTCAGGACGAATTCGACATTATTGGAATTGAAAGAACGTCAAAAGAACATTTGACATGGAACAACATGGTTGTAGGCACAGAATCTGAAAAGACTGTCTATATTAGGAACACCAGCAGCACGCCGCTAACTGGACTTGCCGTTGTTTCGCAGAATGTGCCGGAAACTTGCACAATTGAATATTCCATTGCCGATACTTTGCCCGGGAACGGAACCGTAAAATTACAGATTAATATGAAGGCTCTTGGGGTGAGTTCCAATGTGAACACATCCTCTGGGTATGAGGAGATGTCCTTGTATGTGACATCTGCGGAGGGTGCTGCATTAAAGATTCCTCTATATTATTATGGTATGAGTCCTCGGGCATTGATCAAGGCTGAACCAACGACTATTATTTCTACAATGGTGAAGGATTCCACCCGATATGTGGCATTCACACTTGCAAATGAAGGACAGGCGGATTCGGGCGAGGTCTCTGTCGAATTACCGTCCTGCAACTGGATGCAGATAATAGCTGGAAGAAAATTCACGTCTTTGGCAAGCGGAGAATATGGTACAGTTACTATTGCCGTAACGCCGGAAGACGATGGAATGGTACTTAATGCACCGTACAGCGGAACTATCGCCATCCATTGTGAAAATGGACCAGATAACAAAGTGCCATTCACCTTTACGCTGGTTTCCGAGTACAAGGGAGGCCTGCGTATTGATGTCACAGACGCACTTACACTGACGGCAGAAAATTCCCCTCATGTAGCAAATGCATCTATTGTTGTGTATAATGCAGCAGGAACAACTGTTGCATCCGGGACAACTGATGCGCAGGGGATATTCAGCATTGATGATTTACTTGAGGGTAAATACACCGTGAGGGTTAGCGCGAGCCAGCACGCTCCTAAATCTACTGAGATAAACGTCATACCTGGAGTTGTGAACTCATCAATCGTTTATCTTGATTACGAAGCGGTTTCGTATGATTGGAAGGTTGTGCCCACGGAGATAGAAGATCAATATACAATCGATCTTATGCTTGATTATGAGACGAATGTACCCTATCCTGTCATGGACATCAAAGTTCCAGATGAAATTCCCCAATTGGAAGAAGGTGAGCAATATGTAGTGGGTGTCGTCGTCGAAAACAAGGGGCTGGTTGCAATTGAGAACGTTCGTTTGCAATTGAACGGCTCAATAGGTAATTATACATTTGAGCAAATTTCGCCAAATGTGGAGCGGCTTTCTGCATTGTCTTCGGCTACTATCTATGTGAGATTTACCAACCCTGTGAAATCAAGGGCGGCAAATCGTCTTGAAGCAGGCCTTGAAGATTACTCGCCAGAGTTTCAGCAGGCGTTTCCGTGTACGTTTGGCTTATATGCACTTGGGCATGCTCTTTGCGGTGACGAAGGTATAGATTTGATTCAGAAGTCAAAGAACATTCGTATGCTAGGCGTTTTGTGCGACATGATGATGGCTATAATAAACAATCTGAATCTTGGTGGCGGTTCAACTGGACCTACTGACCCCGGAGAGCCATCAAGGCCAAAACCTGGCCCGGATAAGCCGACAGATCCTGACATAAGGAATCCGTATGTTTCTGAGCAGACGGCGGATTGCGCCTGTTTGATAAATGCGCTGGACAAGTTTCTGGGATGGACACTGTTCCGTTCTTTCCCGGCTGGGGAAATATATGATTTTGTCGAACAGACAGACAAAATGTTCAGCAGTAAAACTCCATGTGAATTTTTCCTTAATGCTTCCGAGGTCAAGGTGCCCGATTTCAAATCAGCCGCCAAGGGGTTGAAAGCTTCACAGTTGCTGGATGATGCGCTTGACATATATAAAAATTGCAGGGAGTCTATGGGGGAGAACGCCATTCTAGATTTCGCTAGTGAGACACGCGATTTCTACAAGCGGATGAAGAAATACGCAGAAGCATACAAAAAACTATGCAACTCCTTTGATTCAATTCTCAATGATGAAAAGTGGCATATTGGAGATAATGCTGCTTTGCTATTTGCATATCTTGGGCAAAAGTTGCAATCTCCAAATCCTGCCATTGGCGAAGAAGAAAAGGAATTTCTCGGTCTTGTGGATGATTTAGACGAGATAACATCTGCAGATCTTGATACGTTCAGAGGCAGGTGGAATGCCTGTGCGCCGACTCTTAAGGCAATGTGTGAATCAATGTCTCGTAATCGAGCGGCTGGCGTACTGAATGCGGCAAAGTCAGCTGGTAGTTCGTTGCAATTGACAACTTTGACGTCTCAAAGTGAGTCTGACAGTGATTCTATTGACATGGACTTGATTTTGGACGCATTGACCTCTTTTGCAGAACTAAAGGAGGAAATGCAATCTGACGGATATTCTTCTCTCAACGAGATGTTTGCGGCATATGCAGCAAAATTGGAGGCGATGATAAAAGATGTGGACGCTGCTCAGTTGTGTGCAAAAATCACACTGCAACTTTCTCAAAGTGTCACGATGACAAGAGAGGCGTTCGAGGGTACGCTGACAATAAATAACGGCAACCTGAATACTAAATTGAGCAATGTCACGCTTGACCTACAAATACTTGACTCGGATGGGAATGTACACAACGACTACTTCGGCATAACAGATAAAAGCATTTCTGGATTCTCAGGAAATTCAATAATCAACGGGGATGCGGCACTTGATGCCAATTCAACCGGAGAGGCAAAGGTTCTTTTCGTGCCAACGATTAATGCCGCTCCCCAAACGCCAGTTGTTTATTATTTTGGCGGGACACTTAGCTATTATGACGAATCGTTGGAGACAATCGTAAGAACCAAACTGTCGCCAGTTCCGCTGCAGGTAAATCCTTGTCCATATTTGCAATTTGACTATTTCATCCAACGTGATGTCTATGCTGACGATCCCTTCACGCCTGATGTTGTTGAGGCCAGTATGCCTGCAGAGTTCGCTGTCCTTATACGAAACACAGGATATGGCGATGCAAAGAACGTAACTATAAGTTCCGCCCAGCCTAAGGTCATTGTAAATGAAAAGGGGCTTGCGATTAACTTTAGCCTAAAGGATTATCCAGTTGATGCAACGGCCTTGAACGGGGCAACCGCGTATCTTGGCTTGACGGATGTTAATCTTGGGACAATTCAGGCTCAAAAGAACACTGTCGCTCAATGGTGGTTTACATCTACATTGGAAGGTCATTTCTCTGGAATGACAGCGACAATGACCCATCTTAATTCGTGGGGTAATCCCGACACATCGCTAATCGGGGACGTAAAGACTCATAAACTTGTACGCAGTATCCTTGCCGACGCCGATACATTGCCAGACTTCTTGACAAGCGATGATTTCTTTGGAGCGCCAACTTCAATCTATTTCTCGAATGGTGAAATCGAGCCTGTCCACAGGGCTTCAATGTCAGTATCGGGAGAACTTGGAGGTGAAAATGTTGAATTGCACCTTACTGTAAGACCGACATCCACAGGATGGAATTATTCGGATATAGTTTTGCCTAATGCATTTCTATACAAAGTCAAATCAGTTACAACAGATGATTTTGAGATAGATAGTAGGCGAGTTTGGATAACCGACAGGACATTCCGCGATGGTTTGCCCAATCTATCGCAGGAACTTCTGCATTTTGTCTTCTGCGCAGAGAATAATAATGAGCAGGAGTATGTCGTTATGCTTGAGGCGAAACCATCTGATATCCCCGAGGTCTCCTCTTTCATGAATGCGAGTGATGGTGCGGTCGAATATGTTGCACGCGATTCTATCTCTGTCGTATTCAATAAGGCAATCGATGCGAATAGCTTTGACATATCGGATCTTCAATTGCTTTATCAAGGTAATTACATCGATGATTTGTCGGCATTGACTATTGCCCAGACTGATGAAACTGGAAAGATTTTCACGATTTCCGGCCTTGCCGCGCTTTGCGGCGATCTTGGACGATATGAACTCGTTGTCCAGTGCGCCGGTATTGCCGATTTGAGCGGGCAGTACGGTACAAGCGGCAAGTCTGTCGCGTGGACGCTATCCGCGCCTGATTCGCCGTACATCCTTGATGCGGAGGGGCGCCCGACGAAGCGCGTCCGTCGCATGAATGGCGTGACGACTGTCACATCCATCCCTGTGACGGAGGAATCGGTGCGGAATCTCGTCGTGACGCTGAACGGAACTGATGTTTCGCAGTTCGTCACAATCCGCCCTGCGGATGAAACCGGTACGCGCTTTGCAATCGAGGGACTGGATGAACTCCAGCTTGCCGACGGCGACTATACGCTCGTCATCGACGGCGGCAATCTCGTCGGTCTCGACGGTGGCTCCGGCATCGAGTCCTATACAGTGACATGGACGCGCGATACGGTAGCGCCAGTTCTGAACAGCGTTCGCCGCGAGACCGGATTGAACGGCACGTCGTTTGTCCTTGAACTTTCCGAGGATGCCGATCCTGAAACCATATCCCTTGCGAATGTCATGCTTACGCGCAAGGCGCCGAGGATATTGAATGCTTCCAGGAAGGGCCTGCTCGGCGTTGCGCCTGCGGGCGAGACGGAAATAACGCTTCCCGCCACGGCACGGCTGACAGCTCTCGGCAACGGCGGTTATACTGTGACCGGCATTGACAGCGTAATTCTTGAAGATGGCACATACACACTCTACTTTGATGCGGCCGGAGTTGCGGACGAGGCCGGCAACGAGGTGAGTGGCGTCAAGAGCGTTACATGGACTGTCGATACGACCGCCCCCGATGCGGTTCCCGATATTGCCGTTTCCTCTGAATATGGCTCTGTCGATACTGTCGTCTATACATCCTCTCGCGAACTGACCGTAAGCGGAACAGTCCCAGAGGCTGGACTTGCGGTGGTGATATTCTCCAAGTATGTTGGCGGGTCCGAAACGCTCCTAGCCGAGCCGGAGGTTGATGGCGACCTGCGGTTCTCCGCCGACTTGACGCTTCCAGGAGACGGCAACTTGACGATTATCATCCGCCTGACGGATGAATATGGCAATTCGTCGGATACGGAATTCTCCGTCTATGTCGATGCAATCGCGCTTGGCGCGGAGATTTCGGGTATGCCGGAGCCTGACGAGGCGGCGGATACGCTAACAATTACATTCCTCAATGGAACGCCAGACGAAGCGACGGCGCTTGCCGCAACCAAGTCGCTGACATTGGACGGCGTTGCCGTGGCTATCCCGAATGTAACGATAGCGAAGACGGACGATGCCCGTGTTTATACTGTTTCCGGCTTGAGCGAATACACGGCGGCATACGGAACTTATGTGTTCACATACGATGTCCGCGAAGTGAAAAAGGCGAGTTCCGGTCTCGCTGGCGATGCCGTCGCAACGGCGACATGGGTAAACTACCAGACGGACACCACCGCGCCGACGATTGCCGACATCCGCTTTGATGGCGTTGCGCCGGAGGCGGCGTATGTGACAGACCAGATGTTTACGGAGGTGTCCGTGAAGTTCTCTGAGGCGGTGAACGTGCCGAGCCTCGTGTCGCAGGATATCGCAGGACAGGCGTTCACGATCCAGTTCCTGTCGGACGACAACACGGTTGTCGGGACGCTGAACGCCGAGGATGTGGCCTGGAACGCCACTACCTTCACGGCAAGCTGGACGATTGACGGCTCGGCGGTGCCTTGCGGCAAGGCGCGTCTCGTTGTCGATCCTTCGCTCATCAAGGACGCAAGCGGCAACGGTCTCGCCACGACGGAGGCATACGACGTCATATCGGGCGCGAAAACCTACACGCCAAGCCTCCTGAAGAGCGGTGTCGCATATTCGTATGCATGCCCTGCCCTCTATGACTGGAACAACGACAGACTTCTCGACCTCGTTGTTGGCGAGAAGACCGAGGACGGCAAGGGCAAAGTCCGCATCTACCTGAATCGCGGAACGGCCAGCGCCCCCGTGTTCGACGACTACACTTATCTCCAGAAGAGCGGAGAGGATGTCGAATTCACTGCGCAGGGCTGCGTCGGAATGTCGATCAGTTTCGGACATCTCCGCAAGGCGACGATGATGCTTGCTTCGTCGCAGGGCGAGATATACGGTTGGCGTCACCGCTCCCGCGACCCGAAGACGAAAGATTCGGTGGATTGGGATCTTTGGTTCGACCACTCGATGGATTCGCGTTTCTCGTCGCTCATCCGCACGCAGACCTTCTGCTGCGACATGGACGGAGACGGATACGACGAGGTTATCGTCTCCGGACAGAACTCGCCGATGTTCTGGATCAAGCGGACGATGGTCAACGAGGAGTATGTAACGGAATGCACTCCGCTCATGGATGCTTCCGGCGCGAATCTCCAGTTCCCCGAGGGGCAGAACCACACTGCAGCCGTCATGACAGATGTCAGCGGCGATGCCGTCCTGGATCTCGTCACGGGCGATACGGCGGGCAATGTATGGGTCTATTACGGAACTGGCAATGGCCGCTTCTCGGCGCAGCCTCTCATGATATATGAGAACACCGAGACATCCAACAAGCGTTCGCGCCTCACCGTCGGCGACATCGACGGCGATGGCGTTGAGGACATTCTCGTAGGACGTCAGGACGGCTCGGTGCTGCTCCTGAAGGGCGAGGCGGTTCTTGCCCCGGCGGTGAACTTCAAGTGCGTCGAAATCAAGTCCGTCGAGGAGGCTCTTAACGACTACATCTACTGGGAGAACGGCGCGGATGGCTGGACATGCGAGCAGTTCGGCGAGGAGGCGCAGGCGACGGTCACGCATACCGGCGACGCGCAGACTACCGTTCTCACGGCCAAGTTCACGGGTATGGGTACGGTTTCGTTCACGTGGGCGGTCACGGGTTCTAACGAATCGAGCGAATTCCGCTGCACGGGCGGCGATTCGGAACTCGTCAAGACGGGTCCGTTCTCGCAGGTCGCACAGTCCGTGACGCTCTCCACTCCCGGCGAACATCTCGTCTCCTGGGTGTTCACGGGACGCAACACGGCCATCGTTCGCGATGTGGCATTCACCCCGACAGACGAATCGCTGCAGGTCACGCAGACTACGGTCGTGCCGATTCCATTTGCGGACATCAACCGTCTTGCCAACGACATCTGGAAGGCGCAGGGCGGCGACTACGAGGCGGCGGCGAAGGCTACGGCGGCCAATGGCAAGACAGTTCTTGAAAACTGCATCGTGGGCCTCGACTCAAGCGATCCCAAAGCATTGTTCAAGGCGAAGATCACCTACGAGGACGGCAAGGCGAAGATCGGCTGGATTCCCGCCCTCAACGGCGAGATCGACAACGAGGGTGTTCCGACAGGCATCCGCACCTACACGGTGTATGGAACTGATAGCCTTGAAAACGACAACTGGCAGCTTGTTACCCCGGAGAACAAGCCGTCCATGCGGTTCTTCAAGGTCAAGGTTCAGATGCCCTGACCGGCACCCATCAAGCACCTACATCGCGAGGCTGGCAGGCATAGCGCTTGCCGGTCTCGACTGTATTCCCGTATCCTACGCACCACCGTCGCGTCGTATTATCCGTGTCGCACTGGATTGTACTGCACAAAAAACGCGGAAATCCATAGGAAGCGCAAGGCTACAAGCGGCTAATGCTTTCTGCGATGTTCCTCTGGCGCAGAAATCCAGGTTTGGAATGGTGCGGCATATGATATGTATTACTTCATCTTGCCTTTCGGCTGCCGTCATTTCGCGGCGAGTTTGAGTCCGACGATTCCAGCGACGATGAGCGCGGCAGAGGCGATGCGCAGTGCGGAGGCGGATTCACCAAACGCGATTATGCCGACCGCTACGCCGCCGATCGCGCCGATGCCCGTCCAGACGGCGTAGGCCGTTCCCATCGGAATCGTTTTCATGGCAACTGCCAGAAGCCATACGCTTAACGCCATGCCCACGGCGCACACAACATCCGCGAGCGGATTTCTGAAGCCGTTTGACATCTTGAGCGCCGTCGCCCAGACGACTTCAAAGAACCCTGCAAAGATCAATATCAACCAGTTCATCTCAAATCATATGCTCATCTCTGTCGTTACGGCAGGTGAAGGCCTTGCCAGCCTCATTATCCTTCACGCTCTCCGCACGAAATTGGTGAACACTTCTTCTTTTGCGGTCGGCGGCAGAATGCCGGCGTCGCGCCCGGCCTTGAGGCACTTCATCACATACACCATGTTGCGGGCGAGGTTCTGAAGCGTCTGTATGCCTTCGCCGTCCTCCGGCACGTCCTCCTTCGTCAGCGCGTGGAACTCGTTCCAGTACGTGCTGCCCACGACGATCATCTGTGAAATGCCGGCATATTTGTTCAGGATGTCAAAGCTGGCGCTCGTGCCGGCCCGCCGCGCGACAACGACGCTCGCGCAGGGCTTGTGCCGGAGGTTCCCATAGCCGTTGGCAAGGCGGCTGGAGAAGAAGAGCCTGTCGAGGAAACTCAGGATTCGTCCAGACGGATGGGCGTAGTAGACGGGTGTTCCGAACACGAATCCGTCCGCCGTCTTCGCCTTTTCTGCAAACTCGTTGACGCTGTCGTTTGCGAAGACGCAGCGCTTCAGTTCTGCGCATTTGCCGCATGCGATACAGTCGGCTATGGGCTTTGCGCCGACGGTGACGATTTCCGTCTCCACGCTTTCTTCGGTGAACGTCTTTGCCATGATCTCCAGCCCGGCGTTGGTCGAACCGTCGGGGTTGAAACTTCCGTTTAGCATCAGCACTTTCATTGTTGCTTCCTTCTTTTCTTATAACGCGTCTGTCTTGATGTGCGGGACGTATGGTGCTTCGAGAGCGTTCATGCAGGCGACTCCTGCTCCATCGTCCTTAGGCGTCTTTGAGTTCATGACGAATATTATATCACTTTTAGTAAGCTCCAAGTCAAGGGGTGAAGGCTGTGTCCGCTGCATAGGAAAGCTCCTCGGCGAGGTCGGCGTCCTTTGCGGGGAAAATCGAAGAGGGCACTTGACATACATACGCGAAGGTATGTATAATATGCCCCCATCATGGCCCGTAGAAGCAAAGTCGATGCAGAGAAAACGCGCTCGAGAATCCTCGAGACCGCGCTCGCCCTCTTTGTCAAGAAGGGCTACGAGCACACGACTTTCACCGATATAGCCGCGCGGATGAAGATGACGAAGGGCGCCGTCTACTGGCACTTCGCCTCCAAGGAGAAGCTTCTCGTCGCGCTGGTCGAACACGCGCTGGAGCGATTCAGGGTGAGAATGGAGCAGGCGCTTCCGGACGGGGAGCTCACCTATCCGGCGGTGACCGGGATGATGGTGAGAAGCGCCGCGTCGCTTGTGCGCGACAGGAAGGGGGCGGAGTTCTTCCGCCTGCTCAAGTGCCAGATACGCTGGTCGTCGGCTTCGATGGACAGCGTGCGCGAGGACCTGCTTACAAACACCCGCTTCGGTCCCAAGCAGGCGTTCAAGAGCGCGATAGCTGCCGACATGGCGGCGGGGCGCGTAAGGGCGGATGTCGACGGCGAGGAGATAGCCACCGTTTCAATCGCCCTGTGGGACGGCCTTGTGCAGTCGGCCATAGACGGCTTTCTCGCAAGCGATCTCGTCTCTACGCTTTCGCATGCATACGCGGCCATATGGCGCGACATAAGAGTCCAGTTTTGAAACATCAAGGAAAACCAAAATGACAAACAACGAAAAGGAAGGCAAGAGCGCGATCGGGTCTGTGATAGGCACCATTGTGCTTGCGGTGGTGTGCGCAGTGGGCGGCTGGATCGCCCGCGAGATTGTTCCGGAGAAGAAACCGGCCGTGAATCCGATGGCTGCCATGGCTGGCGCGCCCCAGACGGTCGCCGTCACCAACGCCCAGGTGCGCGCGTACAACCGCCCCGAGACGTTCGTGGCTCACGCCGAGCCTGTGCAGGAGGTCGATCTTCTGCCGCAGGTCGACGGCTACATTCTCGAGATGAAGTTCAAGGAAGGCGACACTGTGAAGGCGGGCGACCTTCTCTACGTGCTGGACGACGAGCGCTACCGCGCTGTCGTGAACCAGCGCAAGGCCGATCTTGAGGCGGCCGAGGCCGAGGCGCGTCGCGCCAAGCGCTACTACGAGCGCATGCAGAACGCCGACGAGCGCGGCATCACCCAGCTGGAGCGCGACAATGCCGAGGCCGCGAACGACTCCGCCGCCGCCGCGGTCCTGCAGGCGAAGGCCAACCTGGTCGTCGCCGAGTACGACCTGAAGAAGGCGAAGGTCGTCGCCCCCATCTCCGGCCAGATCGGCAAATCGTCGGCCCATGTGGGCGACTACGTGGCTCCTTCGAAGGGCGCGCTTGCGAAAATCGTGCAGATCGACCCCATGCGCGTTTCGTTCCCGATGACCGATCGCGCCTACATCGCATGGCGCGAGGCCCAGAAGCGCGGCGAAGCCGAGTCGATGCGCCTCAGGCTCACGCTCGCCGACGGCAGCGAATATGCGGAGCGCGGCGAATGGGACTTCGACGACAACGAGATGAGCGCGTCGACGGCGACGATCCAGATGAGGCTTTCGTTCCCCAATCCCGACAGGCTTCTCATCCCCAACAGCTATGTCACGCTGCTGGCCGACCTGCAGAATCCGCCCAGCTATCCCTCGGTTCCGCAGAGCGCGATCGTCGACATGCCCGGCGGCGGCGTTGGGGTCTGGGTCGTGAAGGATGACGGGACCGTCGAGAGACGCGCCGTCAAGACCCGCGACGCCTATCTCGGCTGGTGCCCGATGCTTGAAGGCCTCAAGGAGGGCGAGCGCGTTGTGATATCAGGCGTCGCGAAGCTCCAGCCCGGCATGAAGGTCGTCGAGGTCTCGCCAACGCCCAACGAGGACATAACCCCCGGTTTCAAGCCCACCGTCGAGGATTGACAGAGATGAAGCTTTCAATACGAAAAGCGGTCGACGAGATAAAGACGTTCTCGCGCACGTTCGTCGAGAGGCCGCGCTTTGCGATGGTGATCGCCATCGTGCTCACGCTCGCGGGTGTGATGGCGATCTTCAACCTGCCGATCGCGCAGTATCCCCAGCTCACGCCGCCGGAAATACGCGTGACCTACAACTACCCCGGCGCGAACGCGCGAGAGGTGATGAACACCATCGCGACGCCGATCGAGGACGAGGTGAACGGCGTGGACGACATGATCTACATGTCGTCCGACTCGGGCGACGATGGCAGCTACTCCCTTACAATATCCTTCGAGGTCGGCACCGACCGCGACATGGATCTTGTCAAGGTGCAGAACCGCGTGACCCAGGCCGAGGCGAAACTTCCGACCGAGGCGAGGCAGCTCGGCGGCCGCGTCCGCGCGCAGTCGACCGACTTCCTCGGGTTCATTTCGCTGCTGTCGCCGAAGGGGACTCATTCGCGCCTTGAACTTTCGAACTACGCCTACCAGAACATCCAGCCCGTGCTGCTGCGCGTGCCGGGCGTGGGCGAAGCCCAGATATACGGGCCGAAGCTTGCCGTGCGCGTGTGGCTCGACCCGCAGCGCATGGCCGCGCAGTCGATGAACTCCGAGGAGGTCATCGCCGCCATCTCCAAGCAGAACATCCAGGCGTCGCTCGGCGCGGTCGGCGCGTCGCCCACCAAGGAGCACGGCGCGTTCACCTATTCGCTTCTCGCCAAGGGCCGTCTCATGACGCCAGAGGAGTTCAACGAGATAGTCATCCGCCGTGACGACCAGGGCGGCCTCGTGCGCCTGAAGGACATCGCCCGCGTCGAGATCGGCGAGCAGAACTACTCCTTCTCCGGGCAGCTCAACGGCGGCAACACCATCAACATCGCCGTACAGCAGAAGCCGGGCGCGAACGCCATCAAGTCGATGAACATGCTCATCGCCGAGATGAACCGCCTCAAGGAGAACTTCCCCGAGGATATGGAGTTCACCATCCCATACGACGCCACGGACTATGTACGCATGTGCATCCGCGAGATCGTGACGACGCTTCTCATAACGTTCGGCCTCGTGGTTCTCGTTTGCTATCTGTTCCTGCAGGACTGGCGCGCGACTCTCATCCCGTGCCTTACGATTCCCGTGTCGATCTGCTCGACGTTCATCCTCATGGCCGTCCTCGGCTACTCCATAAACATCCTCACGCTCTTCGGCCTCGTGCTTGCGATCGGCGTCGTCGTGGACGACTGCATCGTCGTCGTGGAGCGCGTCCAGTTCATAATCGAGACGCGCGGCTACAACGCGAAGGAGGCGACGATACAGGCCATGAGCGACGTCACCGGGGCCGTCATAGCGACCACGCTCGTGCTCCTGGGCATATTCGTGCCCGTCGGCTTCATGAGCGGCATCACGGGGCGCATCTACCAGCAGTTCTCGGTGACGCTCTCGGCGGCTGTGTGCTTCTCGACGCTCTGCGCGCTCACTCTCGCGCCGGCGCTGTGCTCGCTGCTTCTCAGAGAGTCGCGTCCGTTCAAGCACGGGCCGCTCGCGTGGTTCAACGCGCTCATCGACCGCTTCAAAGGCTTCTTCGTGTTCCTGTCGAAGGCGCTCGCGCGGCGTCTCATACTGGCGGCGATGCTGCTCGTCCTGACGATACTCCTCACGGTGCAGATGTTCCGCAACACCCAGACGTCGTTCCTGCCCGACGAGGACCAGCGCTGCATTTTCGCCGCGCTCGAACTCCCCGAAGGCTCCACGATGACGCGCAGCCGCGAGGTTTCGATGCGCGCGGTGGAAATGCTGCTGTCGCTCACGAACGAGGTCAACAGCGTTCTTTCGGTAAACGGCTTCTCCATGGTCGGCGGTCGCGGCGAGAACGAGACGATGCTCATATGCGACCTCAAGGACTGGTCGCAGCGCCGCAAGCCCGAGCAGTGGGTGAAGAACCTCATCCCGACCATCAAGGGAATGCTCTCGCAGATCCCCGAGGCGTCGGTCCAGGTGTTCGCGCCTCCCGCCATCCCGGGGCTCGGCATGGACAACTCCATCGACGTGCGCGTGCAGTCGAAGGATTCGACCGATCCGCTCCTGCTGGACTCCGTCAAGAACCAGATGCTTATGAAGCTCAACGCCCTGCCTACGGTCATGGCGGCTTTTTCGGGCTACACTGCCCAGACGCCCCACCTGCGGCTGGAGATCGACCGCACCAAGGCGGAGATGTTCCACGTTCCCGTGGCGACGGCCTACGCGACGCTCCAGAACTATCTCGGCTCGCGCTATGTAAACGACGTCAACCTGGGCACGCAGGTGAACCGCGTAACGGTGCAGTCCGACTGGTCCGGGCGCGCCACGCCCGAGGCGGTCGCGAACCTCTACGTCCGGTCCGACACCGGCGCGATGGTCCCCGTCGGCTCGCTAGGCACGATTTCGCGCGAGGTCGGCCCGCGCGTCATGTCGCGCTACCAGATGTATCCTGCCGCCGGCCTCAAGGTCATGCCGATGCCCGGCGTGGCGTCCGGCCAGGTGATGAAGGACGTGAAGGAGGTTCTCGAGAAGGAGCTTCCTGAAGGTTTCGGCTACGAGTGGTCGGGCATAACCTATCAGGAGCAGCGCAACTCGGGTTCGGCGGCTCCGCTCATCGGTCTTGCGATTCTCTTCGGCTACCTGTTCCTCGTGGCGCAGTACGAGTCGTGGACGATTCCGATGCCGGTGATGCTCTCGATCTTCGTGGCCACCTTCGGCGCGCTTTTCGGGCTAAAGCTGTTCGGCATGTCGCTCTCTGTCTACGCGCAGCTGGGGCTTGTGCTTCTCGTGGGCCTCGCCTCGAAGAACGCGATTCTGCTTGTGGAGTTCGCGAAGGACAAGCGCGAGATCGAAGGGTATTCCATCGTCGACGCCGCGGGCGCGGCGGCGGGCGAGCGTCTGCGCGCGATTCTCATGACGGCGCTCACGACTCTCCTCGGCACGCTGCCGATGTGCATGAACCTCTTCTTCCCGAAGTGGTGCTATCCGGGCGCGGGCGTGGCGAGCCGCAACGCGATCGGGATAACGGAGTTCTTCGGCATGGCGGCGTCGGTCATGTTCGGCGTCCTGCTGGTGCCTGGGCTCTACGCCCTCTTCCAGACGTGGCGTGAGCGCGTGAAGCGCCTTTTCTCGTATCTCTCCACGATGGCCTTCCGCAGGCGCCAGCTCAAGGCGCGCGGATAGAACGCCGGTTCATGCACAAGGCAAAACAACAGGATCCACGAAGATGAATTCAATCAACAAGAGAGCAATGACAATGGCGGCGCTCGCGGCTTTCGCGGGGTGCGCCAACATGCCGTCGGTCGGGCCGGACTACGCTGTGCCCGAAGCCGACGCGGAGGCTTTCGCGCTTCCCGACGCGGGTGCGCCGACGACCAACCTCACCTCCACTTGCGAGTACCGTCCCGCCGAATCCAACGAGGACGTGCGCGTGACGATCTCAAACGATTACATCGCGCGCTGGTGGGAGCGCTTGAACGACCCCGTTCTGGCGGGGCTCGTCGAGAGCGCGGTGTCGAACAACGTGAGCTTCCTGGTGGCGCAGCGCCGCCTTGAGCAGGCCCTCTGGCAGATGGTCGGGACGTATTCGGCGTTCATGCCGAAGTTCTCGGTCGACGGCAGCGCGACGCGCAGCGAGGCCCACCGCCACAACCGCAGCGTGCGCGGCGCATACCGCCACAGCGAGCTGGACACGTTCAACGGAGGGCTTTCCGGACGCTGGGAGATCGATATATTCGGCGGCAGCCGCCGCGCCAGCGAAGCCGCGCTCGCGCAGGTCGAGGCGGCGGGTTGCAGCGTCGAGCAGGCGTGGGTCACGCTCACGGGCGAGCTCGGCAAGAAGTACATAACGCTTAGGACGACCCAGGAGCTTATCGCCGTCGCCCGCACCAACCTCGTCCTGCAGACCGAGACTTACGACATTCTCAAGTCGCGCTTCGATTCAGGCATCGGCGACGAACTCGCCGTGAACCAGTGCGCATACGTCGTCGAGACGACGCGCGCGCGCATACCTACGCTTCTCGCCCAGGAGGAGGCGCTCAAGAACGCCATCGCGATTCTCGCCGGCGAGAAGCCCGGCGCGCTTGTGGAAACCCTCTGCGAAGACCGCCGCCGCGACTGGATGCTGGCGCCGCAAAAACTCTCGGAGATGCCGCTCAACATGATCCGCTCGCGCCCGGACGTGAGCGCCGTCGAGCGCCAGCTCGCCGCGCGCGTCGCGCAGGTGGGCGTGGCGAAGTCGATGTGGTATCCCAAATTCTACATATCGGGCGGCGTGGGCATGGAGTCGACGCACTTCTCCAACTTCGCCCAGCCCGGCAGCTTTTACGCGTCCATCGGGCCTTCCGTGAGCTGGCCGATCTTCCAGGGCGGCGCGGTCTACTCGCAGATAAAGGCCGCCGAAGCCGCCGTGGAGGAGGCGCGCCTGAACTACGAGCTCGCGCTCGACAGCGCCTATGCGGAGGTTCGCAGCAACTACTCGGCCTACACCCAGCAGTACCACCGCTATCAGGCGCTGCAGGCCGCGGTAAAGGCCGCGACCGACGCCGTGGTGATTTCCAAAGACCTTTACAAGAACGGTCTGAGAGACTTCAACAACGTGCTCGACGCCCAGCGCAGCCGCCTCAACCTTGAGGAGGAGCTTGTGCTTTCCCGCGGACAGATCACCACCAGTCTGATCGATCTCTACAGCTCGCTCGGCGGCGGCCTCGCCTCTGAGTGAAACATTGCAGCCGCCTGCCTGTTGAAAAGAAAATGACCAAGGCAGAATCAAGATGGGCGCTTGTGCGCGAGACCGTCGGTGACGGACGGCTCTCGGTCGTGATGCCGCTTTACCGTCTTGCTGCCGAGGCCGAAGACAATCTAAAGCAGGTGGCCGGTCTCTTCGAGCGCCACGGCGTGAACGTCGAGCTGGTGCCGGTTGACGACGGCAGCGGCGACGGGACCGACGCTGTTCTGGCGCGCCTCGCGTCCATGGGCGACGGCTATGCGCATGTCACCGTGAAGCCCGTCGTGTGCAGGCGCAACGGCGGGAAGGGCGCCGCGCTGAGAGCCGGCTTCGACGCTTCGACCGGCGCATATGTCATGCTGCTGGACGGCGACCTTGATATACACCCGCGGCAGACGCCTTGCTTCTTCGAGGCCATGGTCGATGGTCGGGCCGATATAGTAGTCGGCTCGAAGCGCCACAAACGGTCGGTCGTGCAGTACCCGTGGCACCGCCGCCTCGTGAGCGCGGTGTATTTCACGCTCGTGAAACTTTTTATCGGGCTTCCGGTCACCGACACGCAGACGGGCATGAAGCTCTTCAAGAGGGAGGTTCTCGGCCCGGCGCTCGCGAGGATGCTGGTAAAGACATACGCCTTCGACCTTGAACTTCTCTCGATCGCCCATTCGCGCGGGGCGAAGATCGTCGAAGCGCCTGTGCGCATACGTTTCGGCAACAAGTTCGGTGCGCTCAAGGTTTCAACCGTGCGCCAGATGGCCAAAGACTCCCTCGCGGTTTTCTACCGCCTGCGCGTGCTCAAGTACTACGCCAAGGCGATGGCGCCGCGTCCGCTGGATCACGAGCCGCTTGTGAGCGTCGTCGTGGCGTGCCCGAACTCCAGCTGGATGCTCGCGGAGTGCCTTTCGGGGCTTGTCCAGCAGAGCCGCGAGAAGTGGGAGTGCATCGTCCTGCCCGACGCCTCGCTCACGGCGCAGGACCGCGCGGCGCTGCCGGACGACCCCCGGATACGCTTCATCCCGACCGGCAAGGTGCGCCCGGCCGAGAAGCGCAACACGGGAATACGCGAGGCGAAAGGCGAGATCGTCGCTTTCATCGACGACGACGCCTGCCCCGACGCGCACTGGCTGGAGTATGCGGTCAAATACTTCTCCGAGCCGGATATAGGCGCTGTCGGCGGCCCGGGCGTAACGCCCCCGCACGACCGGTGGCTCGCGAAGCTCGGCGGCAGGGTTTACGACAACCTGCTCGTCTCGGGCAACTACCGCTACCGCTACAAGGCCGGCGGCGTCAGAAGGGATGTCGACGACTACCCGAGCTGCAACCTGCTCGTCAGGCGCGACCTCCTTGAAAGGATCGGCGGCTACAGAACGGACTTCTGGCCGGGCGAGGATACGCTTCTCTGCAAAGACATCGTGGACTCCGGCGCGCGGATAGTCTACGACCCGTGGGTCGTAGTCTTCCACCACAGGCGCCCGCTCTTCGGGCCGCACCTCCGCCAGCTGGGGCGCTACGCCTTCCATCGCGGCTACTTCTGCAGACGCTTCCCGTCGAACTCGCTGCACTTGAGCTACTTCGTGCCGAGCGCGTTCGTCGTGTATCTTCTCGTGTGGCTGCCGGTCTCGTGCGTCACGACAGTGCCGCGCTCGCCGGCGTGGTTTTTGCAGGCCGCGTTTCTTCTGGCGCTTCCGGCATACGCCGCGCTTGTCGCCGTGACGACCGTGTCGCTCAATCCGTTCACATGGCTCATGACGGCGGCCGGGGTGTTCGCGACGCACGTCACATACGGTGTGCAGTTCCTTCGCGGACTCTGCGCCGGCAAGGCTCCCTGCGAGTTCATCGGCAAAGACCACGCCTGACCATTGCGCGCCCCGGTGATGCGCGTATGCGGCGGCAAATCGGGGAGTTGACACCTTTATCCCGAAAAATCCGGGATAAATCATCCCAGATGTCCACGTCCCCCCTGAAAACACTGAGTATAAGTTATTTTAAGGGCCGCTGCGAGGCTGGCGAGACTTTTCTCCTGCACTG
>OCTX012291173.1_pt1 | contig 30027 bp, 19 predicted proteins | sample 1539691 | NCBI WGS metagenome assembly OCTX01 (sample SAMN02144231, study PRJEB22623) | gut metagenome | biome: sheep rumen | host: Ovis aries | place: New Zealand
TCCGTAGAAAGCAGGAATAGTAATGGTTTACAACAATGTCTTAGAAGCTGTCGGGCATACACCGATGATCCAGCTGTCCTCCCGCATGGTCGGTGAGGACTGTGCCCGTGTGCTTGTAAAATACGAAGGCCTTAACGTCGGCGGTTCCATCAAGACCCGTACCGCACTCAACATGATCGAGCAGGCGGAAAGAGACGGCAAGATCACGAAAGATACGATCATCGTCGAGCCGACATCCGGAAACCAGGGCATCGGACTGGCGCTGGTCGGCGCAGTCAGAGGATATAAGACGATCATCATCATGCCGGACTCCGTGTCCTGTGAGCGCCGCTACCTCGTCGAGCATTACGGTGCCGAGGTTAAGCTGATCCACGACGACGGCGATATCGGCAAAGCGATCGATGAGTGCCTGAAACTTGCCGAGAAGATGGAGAAAGAAGACCCGAATGTCTTTGTTCCGCAGCAGTTTACCAATCCTGCAAACCCGATGGTGCACCGCCATCACACGGGTGTTGAGATCTTAGAGCAGGTCGCAGGTCCGATCGACGGATTCTGCGCCGGCATTGGAACAGGCGGAACTCTCTCCGGTATCGGTGAAGTGCTGAAAGCACAGAACCCGGATATCATGATCTGGGCGGTCGAGCCGGAAAACGCAGCGATCCTGGCGGGCGGAAACATCGGTTCCCACCTGCAGATGGGCATCGGCGATGGCCTGATCCCGGATAACCTCAATACAGAGATCTTCGAGGATGTCTATGTAGTCTCCGATGAAGCTGCGCTGGAAACAGCCAAGGATCTGGCGAGGAAAGAAGGCCTGATGTGCGGTATCTCTTCCGGCTCCAATGTCGCGGCGGCCATCGCCATGGCGAAGAAACTCGGTCCCGGAAAGACAGTAGTCACCGTGCTTCCGGATACCGCAGAGAGATATTTCTCCACTCCGCTTTTTGCGTGAGGGTGCTTGCTTCAGCGAGAAAGCCTGCAGATAGTTTTCCGTTTGTTTATTCTTGTCTGCTCCCGAGCAAGTCCTTGTTCGTCCCATGTAATTCCTTAAGATTTTGCACGGGATAGGATTAAACTGCCAAAAATCGGGTTGTGATCCTATCACCCTTGGGGTATGTGATGTTTTTCTTGCTCAAAAACGGCTTCTTTGATGAGAGAATATAAGTGAAAACTATCAGCTGGTAGGATAGAAGATGAGATTTCAGCATTTCTATCCTACATTGGCTATGAAAAAGTAGGATGAAATCCCCTCAAAATAACAATTTGATCCTATCTCGACAGCCTATATACCCCCGGGGGGTATAAGAATCGGAATAGAAATCTTCGATTTGATCCTATTTGGAAGGAAAGCCCCAATTCAAACAATTTGTCCTAGTGAAAAGAACTGTCAGAGAAGATCACGAAGTTCCCGGTTGACCTGCGCGATAGGAAGACCTACGACAGCGTAGTAATCGCCTGAAATCGAGTCGATCAGGAGTGCGCCCTCGTCCTGGATGCCGTAGGCGCCGGCCTTGTCCATCGGCGAGCCTCCCGCGATGTAGCGCTCGATTTCCTCTTCCTGCAGCGCATCCGGTTCGTGAAATATCACATCGGCAAAAGCACTGAAACAGCGGCTTTGCAGCTCATTAACAGAGCCGTCCCCGGCGCTGCTGCTATCTGAGCCGGCACACTTCTTCAATATTGCCACTCCGGTATAGACGCGGTGTGTCTTACCGGAAAGCTTGGTCAGCATGCGGCGCGCATCGGCTTCATCAGCGGGCTTCCCGAGGATCTCGTCCTCTGTGACCACGACGGTATCGGACCCGATCACGATGACATCCTCCGCGCAGGAAGCATGATCTGTGCCAGCCATCTCTGCTGACCCCGGCAGGTTATCCGCGCCGTCCACGCTCTTCATCACCGCTTCAGCCTTCGCGCGGGCCTGGGCCATTGCGACTTCTTCTGCGATCTTGTACATATCAGCGCGGATCTCTTCCTCAGAAAAGCGCTGAAGCACAGAAGCCTCGACGGCATCTTCATCGACGTGGGAAGTGATCACTTCAAAAGAAAGCCCCGTCATTGAGAGAAGCTCAAAACGACGGGGGGATTTACTAGCTAATATGATCCTGGTCATATTGTTTTCGAATACCTTTCTAGCAGGACGGTGCTGCGCTGCCGGATCACTCGATCGGCTTTAAGTTCTTCATGGAGAAGTCAAGGATCGGAGCAGAGTGGGTGAGGGCACCGCAGGAGATGTAGTCTACGCCGATCTCTGCGAGCTTCTTCAGACGGTCCTTGTTCATGTTACCGGAAGCCTCGAGATCCGCCTTGCCCTTGGCCATAGCGACTGCCTGCGCTGTCATTTCATCGGTCATGTTATCGAGCATGATGATGTCAGCCTTAGCATCGAGCGCTTCCTGAAGCATCTCGAGATTCTCGACCTCGACCTCGATCTTTCTAACGAAAGGAGCATAAGCGCGGGCCATTTCCACTGCCTTGGTGATAGAGCCTGCAGCGCCGATGTGGTTGTCCTTGATGAGAACACCATCGGACAGGTTATAGCGGTGATTCGTGCCGCCACCGATACGAACTGCATATTTCTCGAAAGGACGCATGTTCGGAGTCGTCTTTCTTGTGTCGAGAAGCTTGGTGCTGTAGCCTTCCAGCTCCTTGACCATGGATCTTGTCAGAGTAGCGATACCGCTCATGCGCTGCAGGAAATTAAGAGCTGTTCTCTCGCCGCTCAGCACGGCACGGCCGTCGCCGACGAGAACGCCGATGACATCTCCCTTTCTGATCTCGTCGCCGTCCTTGAAGTTGGCGCGGAAAGAGGAGTTGTCGCAGAGCATCTGGAAGACGCGCTCAAATACATCGAGTCCGCAGAGGACGCCGTCCTGCTTGCAGATCAGATCGACCGTCACCATGAAAGGTTCCGGCATGATCGCCTGTGTCGTTACGTCATCGGAAGTGATGTCTTCGCGCAGGGCGCGCATGATATAGTCGTCCCAAAGGATCGTATTAAGTACACCATTGTTCATAGAAATCTTTGTCCCTTCTCTTGATCTCCTCAAGTACGATCTCGCGGTATTCCTTCGCGAAATCTCTTCCCTCGTACTGGCTGAAATCTACTTCTTCCGTCTCTGTCGGCTCATACGGGATCGTCTCCTCGATGTTCTGGGCGGAGCGCTTCGCAAATACGAGGCTCTCGAGGAGGGAGTTACTGCCGAGACGGTTCTTGCCGTGTACGCCTGTGCAGGATGTCTCGCCGATCGCGTAGAGGTTGTCCATCGATGTTCTGCCCTTGAGATCGACCTCGATACCGCCCATGAAGTAGTGCTGTGCCGGGGTTACCGGGAAAGGCTCCTTCAGGATATCGTAGCCTTCCTCTTTGCAGTGCTCGAGGATGTTCGGGAAATGGCTCTTGATGAGCTCCGGATCGAGGTGGGTGACATCGAGCCATACGAAGCCTCTGCCATCGATCTCCATCTGCTTCTTGATCGCCGCGGATACGACGTCACGGGGCTGAAGTTCGTCGGTGAAACGCTCCATGTTCTTGTTTCTGAGCACGCCGCCCTCGCCACGTACTGCCTCGGAGATGAGGAAAGATCTGCCCGGCTTCTCGGAATAGAGGGCTGTCGGATGGATCTGGATATAGTTGATGTCCTTGAGAAGGACATTATGCTTCAGTGCGATCGCGAGCGAGTCGCCCGTGATGTGGCGGAATGCGGTACTGTGCTTGAAGAGTCCGCCGATACCGCCGGTTGCGAGTACTACGGCTTTGCCGAATACTGCGTGAAAAGCACCCTCCGCATCTTGTGTGATGATGCCTTTGCAGACGTTCTTCTCACAGATGAGATCGACCATGGTCGTGTGCTCGTGAAGATCGATATTTTTCTTTTCTCTGACGTTCTGGAGAAGCTTACTGGTGATCTCCTGTCCGGTGATGTCCTCGTGGTGGAGGATACGGGAAGCGGAGTGGCCGCCTTCCTTAGTAAGATCCAGGTCATCGCCCTTCTTGTCGAAGTTGACGTGGTAGTCGAGGAGCTCTCTGATAATGACCGGAGACTGGCGGATCATGGTATCGACCGCTTTTCTCGAGTTCTCATAGTGACCGGCACGCAGAGTATCCTCGAAGTAGTCTTCGTAGTCCTCGGAGTCCTTCAGTGCGGCGATACCGCCCTGGGCGAGGTAAGAAGCGCTGTTTTCCAGCGTATCTTTGGTGAGCATGTAGATGGAAAGATTTTCCGGCAGGTGCAGTGCGCAGAAAAGACCGGCGGCACCGGTTCCTACGATGATAACATCTGCAGAAGTAGTGGAATAGGACATATACGATCCCTCCTAATGAATAACACGATGATGCAAGTTTTTCCGCTGCCTTCCGATATAAAGGAAAACAGCATGAATAGGCTTTTAACGATTTTATCACGCACTTGCACAAGTGACAAGGGACAGGGTAAGAGGTATAATACATTATTGCTAAACTCGGATCAGTATGTCCGGCCGGTTACCGCAGATCGGCAAAAACCGGCAGGAAAGAGCGGGGGAGGCACTTTAGAGAAAGGAGCGGAAAAGATGAAACGCGATATCATTGGCGATATTTTCCTTGGCGGCGTATTTCTGTCGCTGCTGTTTCTTTTTTCGTTCCCGGCGTATTTCCGTTATGCCTTGAATGTACCCCGCGATATCTACCTTTTCGAGAGACTTATGAGTGTATGCTTCCTTCTGGGACTGATCATGGGAGTGATCTGGACCTGCTGGAAGAAAAAAGTATGGGTCATGCTCGGCATAAGTGCTTTTGGATTATTGGCATATCTTCCGCAGTGGTTCCTGCCGAAGCTTGATGCCAAGCTGGCCAAATCCGGAAAGAATATCGTGGACTCACTGTTGTCCTCTTTCCTTAACCGCATCTATGAGATGGTGCATGCACCATTTACCGGACTGATCGGGATGTGCTCCGAGAAACAGGCCGAGAAACTTCCATATCTGATCCTTCCGGTAGTCGTTATCGCCTACGTTCTTTCTCAGATCGTAAGATTCTACAGAAATGCCTATATCGCTGAGAAGAAGCAGATCCACGACTTTGACCGTTTCCGCAAACAGAACGAAGTCAGAAGTCCGGTCATGCCTTTTGCCACCGAACCGGAAACACCGTCCCCGCTGGGCACGATCGTGCTGAACGAGAAGGCCGAGGTCGCGGCAGAGTCCTTCCCGGTGAAGAAGCAGGAGAACGACCAGACCGTCATGAATAATATCGCATCTTCAGATGCACAGGCACTTCCTTCCGGCGAACAGCCGACGGAGGTGATCGCACTGGCGGCACAGGCGCCGACATCCCGTCCGGCAGAGGAGACACAGGTGATCGCACTGGCGGCTCATTCGCCATCGGCTCCGATCGAGCTCCCCGCGCAGTCTCCATCCACCCCGGTCGAGCTTCCTGCGCAGGCCCCGACCTCTGTGGCGCCGGCTCAGAATACCGAACCTGAGGTCGGAAACGCGGAGAATAATCTGGATTTCCCGGATGTGCACGGTGAGGCAGAGAAGATCGATGTTTTCGGAGACGATGCGTGACCGTTACCGATCAGAAGATACGGGGAGATTAAAGAGCGATCGGAAATATAAGGATATTTAAGAGATAAATAGTACATATAAGATAAAGGACAGAAGAAACTAGGACGAAAACCCGGAAAAGCAACCCCGGGAGTATCAGGAGGAAAAAGAAATGTCAACGAACAAAGCATTCTGGCGCAGATGGCTGGGAGGTTCGAAATCGCATCCGGAGGCGGCATCAGCAAATGCTGCAGCGGATCCGCTCGAGGAGGGACTTGCAGACCTGAAATGGTCCGAAGAGGAGAAAAGAAAGGTCAAGCAGGAAGAGAGCTTCGGCGAGGAGATCGGTAATGCCACGACCCATGGTGTCATGGCGATATTTATGCTGTGCATCCTCCCGTATGCCGCAGTAAATTCTTATCTGAAAGCCAGATCCGGCAATGCGATCCTGGATTCGGTCACTACATCGGTCTTCTGCATCGGTACATTCCTCATGTTCCTGATGTCCACCATCGACCACACCATGAAGCATGGTACCAAGCAGAAAGAAGTATTTAACCGCCTCGATCACATCATGATCTTCTTCGCGATCGCCGGAACATACACGCCGGTATGTCTTTCCATCATCGGTGGCAAGTGGGGCATCGGCCTTTGCATCGCACAGTGGGCCGTTGTGATCGCCGGCACGCTGAAAAAGGCGATCGCTTTTTCCAAGTCGGCTGTCTCCTACGTATTCTCCGCCCTTCTTTACCTGCTGATGGGCTGGATGATCGTCCTGGCATTCCCGATCCTGTATGAACAGGCATCCCCGGTCGCTTTCTGGCTGATCCTTGCCGGCGGCCTCTGTTATACCAGCAGTGTTGTCCTGTTCTTTATGCGGTTTAAGTTTTCACACATGATTTTCCACCTGCTTGTAGTATTTGGCGCGATCTGTCATGTGATTGCACTCTGCTTTCTGGCTTGATCCTAAGGGAGGTATAACGCAATGAGACATTTTAAAAGCACTATCGCCGCGCTTCTTGCATTTTCCATGATCTTCCCGCTGGCATCCTGCAGGAAGAAAGTATCGGATAAGGAATTCGAGAAGAAACTGACACGTTCCACGAGAACCGAAACGACAGAACCTACCGAAACAGAACCTACGGATACTGAACCTACAGATACAGAGCCGACGGATACGGAACCGACGGATACCTCTTCGGATCCATCGAATAACCAGGGATTGAACCTTAAGTCGCCGGTCCCGGAGAAGAACTGTGCGATCGAGATCCCGCAGGACGAGCGCTTCCATTACGATATGGACCTTACCCTGGATCCGTCGAATAATACGGTGAGCGGTCATGTGGTTGCTTCTTTCTTTAATACCTCGGATAAAGCATGGGACGAACTTTGTCTTCGTGACTATGCGAGCCTTTTTAAAGATTCCCAGACTTCGGGCGTCCAGGGCTCAGATGGTGCATTGACGGAAATCACCAACATCAAGGTCGGTGCTGACGATGTTACGATGAGAAGAGATGATGACGTTTCAGTCGTCTGGTTCCCGCTGTCAAAGCCGCTTCAGCCGAAAGAAGAAATGACTATGTCTTATGATTTTACCGCGAAGATCCCGTCTCTTAAGGACCGCTTCGGTGTATATAACGATGTATATAACGTCACCAACTTCTATCCGATCCTTGCCGTTTGTACTGAAGATGGCTGGTCTCACGAGAAGTTCTACAACATGGGCGAGTGCTTCTTCTCGGAAGTTTCCGACTATAACGTAATGCTCACGGTTCCTTCCGAGTATAAGATCTTATCTACAGGAACCGAGACAAAAACGGATGTTCAGGGCGACAAGACGACATACACACTCAGTGCGCCGTGCGTCCGTGACTTCGTATTCTGTGCATCCAAATCTTTTAAATTCTTCGAAGGCGACTATAAAGATACCCACATCCGTGTTGTCTATGACGAAGCACATCCGGCTTCTTCCGAGATGGATGACTGCGCGCAGGCTTCCCTTAAAGCAGCGCAGGACTCTCTGGCAGCTTTCGGAGAAGCATTCGGCGAGTATCCGTATCCGGAGCTGGATATCATCCTGGCGCCGATCGAAGCCGGCGGTATGGAGTATCCGAACCTGATCATCTGCACAGCCGAGTCTTTCTACTGCATGAAGAACAGCTATGAATCGATCCCGTTCGAGCAGATGAGCATCGTTGTGGCTCATGAGATCGGTCACCAGTGGTTCATGGGTATCGTCGGAAGCAATTCCGGTATGGAGCCCTGGCTGGATGAGTCATTCGCTTCTTATACAGAAATCGTATATGCGGAGTATCTTGGTCTGACAGACCAGTATGACCACTATTCTAAGAAGTATATGGATCTTTCGAGTACGGCTATTCATGACTCGCTGAAGAGCATGGACCAGATCCCGATCAACCGCTCCTATTATTCGTTCAGCAGTGAAAATGCATATGTATATGCGGCTTACGAGATCGGAAAGCAGGCGCTCTACCAGATGGAAGAGTGTATCGGAAGAGAAGAATTCCATGCGATCATCCGAGAGTATGTACACAGAAACGCCTTCACCAATTCGACAGAGGATCGTTTCTTTGAAGTGCTTTTCGAGTGTGCGGGACAGGATAATCAGGAGCTCAATGCTCTTGTGGATTCTGTTTTCGAACGTTAAAAACGCGCAAAAATCTCGAAATGTAATCTTTTCTTGCATTCTCTTGACATGGGAATTATAATGTTGCGTGCTGAGATTTTATTATGTAATAGAAAAGGAAGGGCATAATTATGTCTAATAAGACGGATAAGGCAGGTAAAGCCAAGACTAAAAAACATATGAAAGTTTCCAAGAAGAACAAGATCATTACCATTGTTGTCGTGGTACTTCTGGTTCTTGTCTGCTTCTGCTATTTTGCCCACCAGACCGGTCTTCCGGCCAAGATTCTTCCGGGCGCAAAGGTTATGCAAACGGTAGATGGCAAGGAAAAGACGGTAAAGAAGATCAGTATCGTCGAGATGAACTACTACTATTACACCACCCTGGAAAATTACACGAAAACAGGACTTGTAAAGTCTCAGGAAGACCTTGATACCGTATATAACACCAATAACGGCCAGACATATCGTGAGATGATCTGGGAGAGCGCTGCAAATACTGCACAGCAGCAGGTTCTGGTCGAGAAAGCCGCAAACAACGATGATTCTTTCAAGAGTGAAGCTGCGAAGGATTATGCTGAGGTCCAGGTTCGGAGCATGAGAGATTCCGTAGAGCAGTACAATGCTCTTTACGGTACCAACATGACCATGGATCAGTACCTGCAGAGACGCTACGGCAAGGGCATGACCGCCCAGATCTACCGCAAGCTCATGAGACGTGCGGCGATCGTGGAAGAATATACCCAGTTCGTTAAGCAGTTTAAGAGCGTTCCGACAGCTGAACAGATCGATGCGAAGCACAACGAAGATCCGAATGCTGACAAGTCTGTAAAGATGCAGCTTTTCTTCGTTGCAGCTGAAAGCAACAAGGATTCTACGGAAGAAGAGAAGAAGGATGCGATGAAGGTAGCTGAGGAGAAGGCACATAAGATCGCTGATAACTGCACGAACTATCTTGACTTTCAGATCCGTGTCCGTTCCGTATGCGACGAGGCTTACTTAAAGCGTATGAACGACGGTGAAGATCCGACATCGATCGATGGCCAGACCAAGGCAAATCTCGAGGCCTATAACAAGGAATTCGCAGAGCTCTGCTTCAACCCGGAGACCAAGCCGAACACCAGCATGGTATTCCCGGACAGCGAGGGAGTCGGATATTTCGCCGCACTTTTCGAAGAAGCATATCTTGATGAAGAGCAGGTTGCTTCCTTCCGTGTGATCGAGCTTTCCGATGAACTTCTTAAGGACATCACCAAGTCTCCGGATGACAAGGCTCCTTCTTTCGAGAAGCTGGAAGCTGAACTGAAGGGCTATCAGAGCCAGGTAACTTCCGAAGAAGATTTCATCAGATTTGCCAAGGAGCACACGATCGATACTCCGTCTCTCCTTAAGGGCGGTTACTATGCCGGTGTTACTGCTGACAACGAGGATATGTTCCCGAGAACAGCTGTCAACGATGAGTCCGATCCGGTTCTTGCCAAGGAAGACCAGGAGCTGATCGACTGGCTCTATTCCGCAGACAGAAAGAAGGGCGACATGATCGTCATCCGCTGCGCAAGTTCCGTCAAGCTCTATTACTTCTGCGATAATGTACCGGCCTGGAAGAACCGTATCCGCAATACGATGACCAATGAGAATTATGACGCTTGGTACAAAGCGAGTGCATCAGATGAATCGTACTCTACAGTGATCAATCACGGCCTGATCGATTTCTTCTCATAAAAAATCACTCGCAAATAAAATTTTGCGTTGACACTTGAAATAGATCGTGGTATCATTCTATACTGCGTTACAATGGGTAGGGCTACTTTACCCATTTTGACCAAAAAGCATGGCTGAGCTTGCAAAGCCTGCTTTTGAGCAGTATAGGAAGGTGCGCGATCTATTTTGCGTACACGTAAACAAAGTTGTTTACGAAGTCGAGAGGTGATGTGTAATGGTGCGTCCCATCAAGCAGGGAAGAGCAGAGAGAATGTCTTATTCTCATATCAACGAAGTCATCGAAGTCCCGGATCTTATCGAAGTACAGAAGAATTCCTATAAGTGGTTCCTCGATGAGGGCCTTATGGAAGTACTCGAAGAAGTATCTCCGATCAGGGACTTTTCGGGTGATATGGAATTGTCCTTCGTAGGGAAGGAATTCGATATCGACAACCCGGCAAACACGATTGAGCAGTGCAAGGAGAAGGATTGTAATTTTGCCGCTCCGCTCAAAGTGAAAGTTCGCCTTTTGAACAAACGTACCGGTAAGGTGGAAGATCAGGACGTCTTCATCGGAGATTTCCCGATCATGACAGAACACGGTACATTTATCATCAACGGTGCTGAGCGTGTTATCATCAGCCAGCTTGTCCGTTCCCCGGGTGCATATTTTGATATTATCCACGATAAATCCGATGCATTCCTTTATACTTCCCAGGTCATCCCGAACCGTGGTGCATGGCTGGAGTATGAGACCGATGCAAACGGCGTGATCTATGTTCGTGTGGATCGTGCCCGTAAGTTCCCGCTGACCGTTTTCCTGCGTTCTCTGGGTATCGGTTCCGACGAAGAGATCCGTGATCTTTTCGGTGACGAGAAGTTCTTAACAGAGACGATCGCGAAGGATCCTTCCCACACACGTGAAGAAGGTCTTGCCGAGCTGTATCATAAGCTCCGTCCGGGTGAGCCGACATCTCTCGAAGGTGCGGAGTCTCTCCTTAACGGTATGTTCTTCGATCCGAAGAGATATGACCTCGCTCGCGTAGGTATTTATAAGTTAAATAAGAAGCTGTCCCTTGCTTCCCGTATCAAGGGCCACAAGGCAGTTTCCGACATCGTTACCGACGATGGTGAAGTCCTCCTTAAGGCCGGTGAGATCATCACCTCCGATAAGGCATGGGAGATCCAGGATGCCGGTATCAACGAAGTATATGTATATCCGATCACTAAGATCGGTGATACTGACAGAATCTCCGATCAGGCTTTCAAGGTCATCGGTAACGCACGTGTGGACTGCGATAAGTTCATCCGCGCCAGCTTCTCTGCAAAAGAACTCAAGGGCTTCGATATCAGCGAGACCCCGATCAATGAGATGGTTCGTACCACGATCCTTCGTAACATCATCACCGAAGTACGTGCGACAGCAAAGAAGACCGAGTATGCCGAGAAACTCATGGAGGCTCTGCGCGCTCAGGTTACCGAGCTCATGCCGAAGCACCTCGTTATCGAGGATATCATCTCTTCCGTTTCCTACCTGCTCGGCCTGCAGTATGGTGTAGGTACCAGAGATAACATCGACCACTTAGGTAACCGTCGTATCCGTTCCGTAGGTGAACTCCTGCAGAACCAGATCCGTATCGGTTTCTCCCGTATGGAGAGAAATATCCGTGAAAGAATGAACGCTGCTTCCGACGAAGAGCCGACTCATCCGAACCAGCTCGTAAATACCCGTCCGGTAAGCGCAGCTGTCAAGGAGTTCTTCGGATCTTCCCAGCTGTCCCAGTTCATGGATCAGCCGAACCCGCTTGCTGAGCTTACTCATAAGCGCCGTCTGTCCGCTCTCGGTCCTGGCGGTCTTTCCCGTGACCGTGCGAACTTCGAAGTTCGAGACGTTCACTCCTCTCACTACGGCCGTATGTGCCCGATCGAGACACCTGAAGGTCCGAACATCGGTCTTATCAACTCTCTCGCTACATATGCCAAGGTCAACCACTATGGTTTCATAGAGACTCCGTACCGTGTCTGCGATAAGGAAAAGGGCATCGTTACTGACGAAGTCGTTTACATGACAGCAGATAAGGAAGATAACTACAACATCGCTCAGGCGAACGAGCCGATCGACGAGAACGGCAAGTTCATCAGCAAGAAGGTCGTCTGCCGTCACCTCGACCAGTTCATCGAGGTGGATCCGTCCGGTGTCGATTACATGGACGTATCTCCGAAGCAGCTCGTATCTGTTGCTACATCGCTCATTCCGTTCCTCGGAAACGACGACGCGAACCGTGCTCTCATGGGCTCCAACATGCAGCGTCAGGCTGTACCGCTCATCAAGCCGGAAGCTCCGATCATCGGTACCGGTATGGAATACCGTGCAGCGAAAGACTCCGGTGTATGTAAGGTTGCGAAGGAAGACGGACAGGTTACGTTCGTATCCGCTGACCGCATCGTGGTTACTTCCGCAGATGGAAAAGAACATGAATATCGTCTGACCAAGTATCAGAGATCCAACCAGAGCACATGCATCAACCAGCGCCCGATCGTAAGAATGGGTGAGGAAGTGAAGAAGGGCGACGTTATCGCGGATGGTCCTTCCACTGAAAACGGTGAGCTTGCTCTTGGTAAGAACGTTCTCATCGGATTTATGACCTGGGAAGGTTATAACTACGAGGACGCCGTTCTCATCAACGAGCGTATGGTACGTGATGATGTTTATACATCCATCCACATTGAAGAATATGAGTGTGAAGCCCGTGACACCAAGCTCGGTGCCGAGGAGATCACACGTGAGATCCCGAACGTTTCCGATGATGCGCTCAAAGAACTCGACGAGAATGGTGTTATCCGTATCGGTGCCGAGGTTCGTGCGGGCGACATCCTCGTCGGTAAGGTCACTCCGAAGGGTGAGACCGAGCTGACTCCTGAAGAGCGTCTCTACAGAGCGATCTTCGGTGAGAAGATCCGTGAGGTACGTGATACTTCCGTACGTGTACCGCATGGTGAGTCCGGTATCGTCGTAGATGTTAAGACATTTACCAAGGAAGACGAGAATGTCCTTAAGGGCAGCGTCAATAAACTGGTTCGTGTATATATCGCCCAGAAGAGAAAGCTCTCCGTCGGTGATAAGATGGCCGGCCGTCACGGTAACAAGGGTGTTGTTTCCAGAATCCTGCCGGAAGAGGATATGCCTTTCCTGCCGGATGGTACACCGCTTGACATCGTACTCAATCCTCTCGGCGTTCCGTCCCGTATGAATATCGGTCAGCTCCTCGAGGTTCACCTTGGACGTGCTGCCCGTGCACTCAACTGGAAGGTCGCAACACCGGTATTTGACGGTGCTAACGAGAGCGACATCATCAAGGCATTCCAGCTTGCCGGAATCGATGAAGACGGTAAGACGATCCTTTACGATGGACGTACAGGTGAGCCTTTCGAGAACAGAATCACCGTTGGTGTTATGTACTACCTGAAGCTCCACCACCTCGTTGACGATAAGATCCACGCCCGTTCGATCGGACCATACTCCCTCGTTACGCAGCAGCCTCTCGGCGGTAAAGCCCAGTTCGGTGGTCAGCGTTTCGGTGAGATGGAAGTTTGGGCCCTCGAGGCATACGGCGCTGCACATACTCTGCAGGAGATCCTCACAGTTAAGTCGGACGATATCACCGGCCGTACTAAGACCTATGAGGCGATCGTTAAGGGACAGAGCGTACCTGAGGCCGGTATTCCGGAATCCTTCAAGGTCCTCGTCCGAGAGCTCCAGTCTCTGGCTCTGGATGTCCGCATCTACTCCGGCGACGAAGAGTACAAGCTCAAGGATGCCGCAGATGAAGAAGAGAATCTGCCGGCACCGGATCCTGAGCTTCTTATGAAGTTTGATTCTCTGGCCGAAAGCGAGATGGGCGCGGCCGGTTTCTCCGAGGTAGGCGAGGACGGCGAGCTGATCGACGATTCCGCTGAAGATGAAGAGCCGAGCATGGACGATCTTGCTTCCATGGAAAATGAAGAAATGTGAGTAGGGAAGGAGATTGCAAATATATGTTTGAAATGAATCATTTCGAATCGATCGGTATTCGTCTGGCATCTCCGGAGACCATCAAGAGCTGGTCCCACGGTGAGGTAAAGAAGCCGGAAACGATCAATTACCGTACGCTCAAGCCGGAGCGCGATGGCCTTTTCTGCGAGCGTATCTTCGGACCTTCCAAGGACTGGGAGTGCCACTGCGGTAAGTATAAGAAGATCCGTTATAAGGGCATCATCTGCGACCGCTGCGGTGTTGAGGTTACCCGTTCCAAGGTACGTCGTGAGCGTCTGGGCCACATCGAGCTCGCTGCTCCTGTATCCCATATCTGGTATTTCAGAGGTACACCGTCCCGTATGAGCCTGCTCCTGGATGTTTCTCCGAAGCAGCTCGAGAGAGTACTGTACTTCGGTGCATACATCGTAGTTGATCCGGGCACGACAGGCCTTGCCAAGTGCGCGATCATCGATGAGATGGAATATCAAGAGAATGTTGAGAAATACGGTAAGTCTGCTTTCAAGGCCATGATGGGTGCGGAGGCAGTAAAGATCCTTCTTCAGGAACTGGATATCGAGGCGCTGTGCACTCAGCTCCACGAGGATTACCAGTCCGCTACAGGTCAGAAGAAGGCCCGTATCATCAAGAGACTCGAGGTCCTCGAGAGCTTCAAGAAGTCCGGTAACAAGCCGGAGTGGATGATCCTGGATGTTCTCCCGGTTCTTCCGCCGGAACTCCGCCCGATGGTACAGCTTGATGGCGGCCGTTTCGCTACATCTGACTTGAACGACCTCTATCGTCGTGTTATCAACAGAAATAACCGTCTCAGTAAGCTCCTCCAGCTGGGTGCTCCTGAGATCATCGTAAGAAACGAGAAGAGAATGCTTCAGGAAGCTGTCGATGCTCTCATCGACAATGGCCGTCGCGGACGTCCGGTAACCGGTGCTTCCTCCAGAGCTCTTAAGTCCCTGTCCGACATGCTCAAAGGTAAGCAGGGCCGTTTCCGTCAGAACCTCCTCGGTAAGCGTGTTGACTATTCCGGCCGTTCCGTTATCGTTGTAGGCCCTGAACTGAAGATGCACCAGTGCGGTCTCCCGAAGGAGATGGCTCTCGAGCTCTTCAAGCCTTTCGTAATGAAGCGTCTCGTCCTCGAAGGACATGCGCAGCACATCAAGACAGCTAAGAGAATGGTAGAGCGTGCTTCCGATATCGTTTGGGATATCCTCGAGGACGTTATCAAGGATCATCCGGTTATGCTCAACCGTGCTCCTACGCTCCACAGACTCGGTATCCAGGCATTTGAGCCGGTCCTCGTAGAAGGCCGTGCCATCAAGCTCCATCCGCTCGTTTGTACCGCGTTCAACGCTGACTTCGACGGTGACCAGATGGCTGTACACGTACCGCTTTCCGCTGAGGCACAGGCAGAGGCAAGATTCCTCATGCTGTCCACCAACAACCTCCTGAAGCCTCAGGATGGTAACCCGGTAACCGTTCCGACACAGGATATGATCCTCGGATGCTACTATCTGACGATCACCAAGCCGGGCGAGAAGGGCGAAGGCATGATCTTCTCTTCTGTAGATGAGGCGATCATGGCATATGGCGATCATCACCTCGAGCTCCACGCTCCGATCTCCATCCGTGTGACACGTGAGTTCAACGGTGCTCCGATGACCAGAATCGTTAAGTCCACACTCGGACGCTTTATCTTCAACGAAGTGATCCCGCAGGACCTCGGTTATGTCGATAGAACGAAGGAAGGCAACGAGCTCGTTCTCGAGTGCGACTTCGTAGTTGGTAAGAAGCAGCTCGCTGATGTTATCTCCCGTTCGATCCGCGTACACGGTATCGGCGCTACATCCAAGCTCCTCGACAACATCAAGGCAATGGGTTATAAGTACTCTACCCGTGGCGGTATCTCCATCGGTATCGAAGACATGATCGTGCCGGATGTTAAGGAGAAGATGGTCCACGAGGCAGAAGAGAAGGTCGAGTACGTCAACAAGATGTACAAGAGAGGTCTCCTCGACGAGGATGGACGTTACACCTCTGTCGTTAAAATCTGGACAGAAACAACAGATGCTATTACAAAAGCACTTATCGATTCTCTTGGTCAGTACAACCCGATCAAGATGATGGCTGACTCCGGTGCCCGTGGTTCCGCTCAGCAGATCAAGCAGCTCGCTGGTATGCGTGGTAACATGGCGGATACATCCGGTAAGACCATCGAAATTCCGATCAAGTCTAACCTCCGTGAAGGCATGAACGTATTAGAGTTCTTCATCAGTTCTCACGGTGCCCGTAAAGCGCTCTCCGATACAGCTCTTAAGACAGCTGACTCCGGTTACCTGACACGTCGTCTCGTCGATGTTGCCCAGGACGTTATCGTTACCGAGGAAGACTGCGGTACGGATGACTTCACATGGGTCAAGGAAATCGCCAACATGGCAGGTACCAAGAAGGATGTTGTTAAGTCTCTCAGCGATCGTCTTACAGGACGTTATGCTGCAGAGGACATCTATGACCTGAAGAATAAGAAGAAGCTCCTCGTAGCCAGAAATGAACTGATCACTGCAGATGTTGCAAAGAAGATCGAAGAGTGCGGTTACGAGAAGGTCAAGATCAGATCCGTATTTGACTGCCGCGCCCGTCACGGTGTCTGCAGCAAGTGCTACGGTGTCAACCTTGCATCCGGCCAGCCGACCATCGGCGGCGAAGCAGTCGGTATCATGGCTGCCCAGTCCATCGGTGAGCCTGGTACACAGCTGACCATGAGAACGTTCCATACCGGTGGTATCGCTTCCGGTGAAGATATTACACAGGGTCTCCCGCGTGTTGAGGAGCTCTTCGAGGCCAGAAAGCCGAAGGGCCAGGCGATCATCTCCGAGATCGACGGTATCGTCAAGATCACAGAGGATCAGAAGCACAAGAAGATCATCGTTGTTACACCGGCTACTCCGGAAGGTGAGGCAATCACTGTTAACCCGAACCCGGACAGCGAGATCGAGATCGAAGAGAAGCACTACGCAATTCCTTACTCTGCGACCCTCAAGGTCAAGGATGGCGAGTTCGTAGAGGCCGGCGACCTTCTTACAGATGGTACGGTAAGCCCGCAGGAGATCATGAAGATCAAGGGTGTCCGTGGCGTTCAGAAGTACATCGTCAGCGAAGTTATCAAGGTTTATAAGAGCGGTGGTGTTACCATCAACGATAAGCACATCGAAGTTATCACACGTCAGATGATGCGTAAGGTTCGTATCGACGATCCGGGCGATACCGATCTCATGACCGGTTCCACCGTGGATATGTTCGATTACGAGGATGCGAACACGAAGGCAGAAGCAGAGGGCAAAGAGCCGGCAAAGGGCAAGAGAGTCCTCCTCGGTATCACCAAGGCTTCTCTCGCTACCGATTCCTTCCTCTCCGCTGCATCCTTCCAGGAGACCACTCGTGTTCTCACCGATGCTGCAGTTAAGGGTAAGATCGACCCGCTCTACGGTCTCAAAGAGAACGTTATCATCGGTAAGCTCATCCCGGCAGGTACCGGTATGCCGCGCTACCGCAATATCACAGCAGTACCTGTACTGCCTGAGAATAATGAACTTCTCGGCAAGGATCCGGTCGTTATCCCGAGCATGATCCCGGCGACAAGCGAGTCCTGATCGAAGAAAAGACAGATAATCGGAAGAGGGCGATTCATCACGATGAGTCGCCCTCTTTGTTTTTTATGAGCTGGTCTATGTAATGGTCAATGTAAAACGTTTCGACAGTGACCATTTTATAGACTTTTGCCAATATTCTATGTAATGGTCAATGTAAAACGTTTCGACAGTGACCATTTCATAGACTTTTGCCATTACATAGACCACTTCATTGGCTCCTGAGAAATAGGATTGTAAAATAAGAGAAACGTCACATTCTTTGACTTCGCATATTTGAGGAGAGTAAAATACAAAGTAACTAATAATGCCTAAATATAGGCACTTCTTATCGAGAATGAACGCAAAAGCCTGAATAGGAGTGCTTTTCGCGCAGAAAGGAAACGTATGCGGCAGCAAAGAAAAGAAAAAGACAGACGTATCACTGTCCTGATCATTACGATCTGTGCAATGATGACTTTCCCGATACTGATGATCCCTGTCGGCCTTCGTGAAAGCACCCCGCCGGGTGTTCTGGTCGGTCGTGCCTATGCAGACGCGTATCCGTATTCCGATCAGGAAGAAGAAAAACTAGTCGAGGACTGGGCGCTCGCCGCGAATACTTCCGATACAGTGGATCCGGATACAGACCCGACTTCTGATACGACAGTGGATCCGGAAGTTACTTCTGACCCGAATGCGGATCCGACAGTAGAACCGGACGCTACCGGCGAAGACGATCCGAACGAGCCGGATGAGCCGGATGAGCCAGATATGCCGGTCCAGACCGTAGATCCCGAGACGGGACGCGTGCTGATCGAAGTCGGCGAAGGTGAGGCGGCTGTTGATGAGTCATATATTGACGAGACAGCACAGAGAGAGAAGAAATATGCGGACCTGATGACCGCGCAGATCATCCAGACATACGATGATTCTGACCTCCCGATCGAAATGCTGGATACCAGTGCATTTATCCCGACGGACGAGCAGTTCTTCATCAAGACAACGAAGACGATCCTCAAAGAAAATCCGAATATGGATGCGGTCACTGTCGCATCGATCGCCAGATCCACCGAGGTCACTCGTGTGGCAAAGGGTGACACCTGGTCACTGATCCGTACCAAGGACGGAGTGGAAGGATATGTTCTTACTGCGTCACTGTCCGTTGAGCCGGTTTTTAACGAGATCAACCGTACCGTATGGGTCGATGCGAGCGGACTGAAGCTTCGCTCCGAGCCGAATACGAACTGCGAAGTCATCAAGGAACTGAAGAGATGGACACGTCTCCACTGCTCCGGTATCTCCAATGACCAGTGGTATAAGGTAACCCTCGACGATGGAACAGAAGGATATGTCTATGTATCCTATACGACTCGAAAAGCACCTCCGACGCCTACTCCGAAACCGACACCTACTCCAAAGGGTAAAAAGTCATCCGGATCCGGCGGTAAGACGAAGAAGGGCAACAGCAATCCGCCACCGAAGATCACCGGTGTAAACGGCGAGAGTATCGTCAATATCGCGAAGTCCATGCTGGGCGTTGACTATGTCTGGTGTGGTGAGAGCAAGGGTGGCGTGGACTGTTCCGGTCTGGTCGTGTACTGCTACAGACAGGTAGGACTCGGCGTTCCGCACCAGTCAAACAGCATTAAGACACGTGGTACCGGCGTCAGCCGTTCGGAATTAACACTGGGCGACGTAATCGTATATGACCTGAAGGGCGGCGACGGAGTTGCCGATCACGTAGCGATCTACGCAGGAAACGGACAGGTCATCCACGCATCCTCCAGTAAAGATGCCGTCGTCTATGGCCGACTGGATATGGGTACGATCCTGACATACAGAAGATTCATCAGATCCTGACGTACTGAAGTCTGATTGGTGAAGCCCGCCAGCTGAATACTTTGAAAACAAGGAACTGTCCGATAAAGACAGTTCTTTTTTCGTGTGTGCAATAACATGTTTTTTTGTGACATCTCTCGCGAGAAAATGGTGCTATACTTAACCTATCAGAAATGATAATAGGAGGAAAAATAGTATGTTAGTAAATTTGCTTATTGGTCTGGTAGTCGGTGGACTGGCAGGTTTCTGCGCAGGTAAACTCATGAAATCCGCAACGGACAGCATCCTGATCAACATCATCCTCGGTGTTGTCGGCGGCTTCGTTGCAGGTCTTATCTTCGGTATCCTCGGACTTGGTGCCGGAAGTATCGTCGGAAGCTTCATCCTTTCTGTAGTCGGCGCTTGCGGACTCATCTGGGTGTGGAAGAATGTGCTGAAGAAGTAAGCGGTCTTTCTCCGATACACAAATTAAGAATAGAGATAACTCCTCTGAGACTCAGACAGTTTGCTTACGCAAAACTCGTCTCAGAGGAGTTTCTCTATTCTTTGGTATCGGAGAAAGATGCGCTTTCTTAGGGGTCTTGTCGCGCAGGATATCCCTTTTACATGCTTTAATAGACCGCTTTCTTCAGTGTGATACTCGTCTCAGAGGAGTTTCTCTATTCTTTGGTATCGGAGAAAGATGCGCTTTCTTAGGGGGCTTGTCGCGCAGGATATCCCTTTTATATGCTTTAATAGACCGTTTACTTCAGTGTGATACTCGCCGCCGGGGCGGCTTTTGAAATTGGGTGTTGACTTCTTATTTTGGCGGAGTATAATGGAATTAGTCAAAGAAAGTCAAAGTCAAATGTCAAAATCAAAATTCGAGTGATTGATAGTGACCGGTACCGGCGGGAATGCCGGCTGCAGATATAAAGGAGATGAGAGGGAATGGCGAGATTAGTCGATGTGATCGAGATGATGATCAAAGAGATGCTGGATGAGAATAACGGCGCTGCGGTAATCAACCGAAGCGATCTGGCAGAGCGCGTGAACTGTGTGCCGTCCCAGATCACTTATGTTATCTCGACAAGATTTACCAACGGGCAGGGCTATATTGTGGAGAGCCGTCGTGGCGGTGGCGGACAGATCCGTATCTCCAGGGTGCAGCGGATGCCGGGGACGAACTACCTGATGCATACGATCAACTCGCTGGGCGACACGATCTCTCAGCAGGAAGCAGAAATCTTCCTTCTGAACTTCGTGGACTACGGCGTGATGGATAAGAAAACGGCAAGGCTTATCAAGGCTGCGATCTCTGACAAAGCGCTGTCGGGAATCGATTCAGATAAGAAGGCATCCGTCAGGATGGACATCTTTAAGAATATGCTGATCAGCCTGATCACGAACTAGAAGATAAGATCCGGATAGGAGAGTTTCCGAAAAAACAGATCCGGATATGAAACTATAGAAAGGAACGAATGCCGGTCGGCTGACCGGTCTGAAGATGGGAGTGACAGAGAATGAAGTGTCAACGTTGTAAGGAAAGAGAAGCAAATGTAAAGATCATGAAGCAGACTACGGGAAAAGCTCCGCAGATGCTCATGCTCTGTGATGAATGTGCAAGAGAACTCGGGATCGCCATGCCGGGAAACCTCATGGGCGGCGGCCTTTTCGGCTCCGCACTGGGTGGTGCGCTCGGCTCGATGCCAAGCCCGCTGGATATGTTTGCCAGTGCTTTTGAAGCACCATTCGGACTCGGATTGGAGGGTATGGTGGATGAGGAAAGCGGAAGGACCTGTCCGACGTGCGGTATTACGCAGAGCCAGTTCACCAAGAGTGGTTTTCTCGGATGCCCGGACTGCTATAAAGTGTTTTCCGAGTCGATCGACCCGATGTTCCTCAGAACGCAGATGGGCTCGAAACATGTGGGAAGAAAGCCCGGTTCCGGCGATAGTATCGATGTTCCGGTGGAACTGGATATTCCCGATGGAAAAGAACTCGAAACTCCGGTTTTTACGCAGGTATCCACCAAGGCGGATGAACAGCCGGACGAGGAGAAGGCGAAGAGCCTCCTGATCCTGGAAAAAGAGCGCCTCCTCAAGCAGGCGGTAAAGGAAGAAAAGTATATCGAGGCGGCGAAACTCCGTGACGAGATCCAGGCCTTGAAGGGAGAGGAGGATGAGAAATGAGCTGGTATTTAGAAGCAGGAAATGACAGCGATATCGTGCTTTCCAGCCGTATCCGTCTGGCGAGAAACCTAAAGGGGATCCCCTTCCCGAACCGGATGAATGACGAAAGCCGCAAGAAGGTCCTGGAGCAGATCTCGGATGCGATGCTCAAGCGTCCCGGAAATGACCTGATGCGTATGGATATCGCATCGCTTCCCGAGACGGACAGACGGGCGCTCATCGAGAACCATCTTATCTCCGAGGAACTGGCAAAAGGCCAGGAAGGGCAGAGTGTCTTTATCTCGAAGGATGAGAATGTCAGTGTGATGGTCAACGAAGAAGACCATCTGCGCATTCAGGTAATGGCGCCTGGATTTGCCCTCGAGAATACCTATAAGCAGGCGGAAGAGATCGCTATCTATCTGGAAAAAGCACTTCCGATCGCTTTTTCGGAGAAATATGGTTTTCTGACGGCATACCCGAGTAATACGGGAACCGGACTTCGTGCTTCCGTGATGGTTCATCTTCCGATCGTAACGAGTATCGGAAAGATGCCGAACCTCATAGATTCACTGTCGAAGGCAGGTTATACCGTTCGCGGCGTGTATGGTGAGAAGAGTAAGCCGGCCGGAAATATCTACCAGATCTCCAATACCATCACCCTGGGAATCTCGGAAAGCAAGACGCTTTCGAATTTCGCCAAGATGATCAACGAGGTCATCGCGCTGGAGAGAAAACTCCGGAAAGACTATTACGAGAAGAATAAAGAACGGCTGGAGGATAAGGTGTACCGTTCACTGGGAGAACTGACATATGCCAGGATGCTTCCGGCAGGAGAAGCGATGAACCGTTTAAGTGACCTTCGTGTCGGCGTGGCTTGCGGCTTCATGAAGGATATCGATGAACGGCAGCTGATGCTTCTTCTCAATACGATCGGCGATGCATCGGTGCAGAAGCGCTGCGGAGAAGTGCTTTTGCCGAAGGACATCGCCACTAAAAGAGCAGAATTCGTAAGAGAAGTGCTCACAAAAAAAGAAGAAAAAAGAAACGAGAATGAATAAGGAGGAGACCCTATGAATATTTCGAAAAGAACAATGGAGATGCTTTCCCGTGCGCAGATGTACGCGGCATCTTTTAATCTTGAATACATCGGAACAGAACACATCCTTCTGGCGCTCTCGGATGCGAGCATGACGCCTGTGGATGAGATCTTAAGCCGATATGGTGTCGGCCAGAATGTCGTCATGGGCGAGATCGTAAAGATCACAGGACGCGAGCCGGGCGCATTTGTGGAGAGAGAAGGAGATCCGAATGAGATCTTCGCACACTGCACGAACCGCACGAAGAGACTTCTGTATCTTGCGGAGTACCTGACGAAGAAGACCGGAAAGAATGTAGTGGAACCGGAGCATGTGCTCCTGGCGATCCTGAAAGACGGCCAGTGCACAGCATACCGTATCCTGGCATATCACGACTTCGATGCGAAGGAGGCTGCCGAAGATCTGATCGACATCCTGCGTGAAAGAGCGCGCGAGGAGAATGGAAGCTTCGACAACGATGACGACATCGATGAAGAGGATCGCGATGACGAGGAGGACGACGAAGAAGAGGGCGACGAGGAAGATCCGGTTGCCAAATTCTTCGGCGGAGAGGCCGCTTCGCGTCGCAGCAGACAGGCAGGAAAACGCAGTGGGAACGGAAAGGGCAAGGATGGCAGTAAGACCAAAGTCCTCGACAAATACTGCAAAGATCTTACCGCGGAGGCAAAAGAAGGCCGTATCGATCCTGTGATCGGACGTGAGGAGGAGATCTCCCGAGTCATGCAGATCCTCGTAAGAAGAACGAAGAATAACCCGGTCCTCATCGGTGAGCCTGGTGTCGGTAAAACAGCGATCGCAGAAGGGCTGGCAGCGAAGATCGTCAATAACGATGTGCCGGATCTCCTTGCCGGAAAGAGAGTCTTGTCTCTTGACCTTGCATCCATGGTTGCCGGAACCAAGTTCAGAGGTGAATTTGAGGAGCGTTTCAAGAAAGGCCTCGAAGAAGCAACCAAGGCCGGTGATGTGATCCTTTTCATCGATGAACTCCACACCATTATGGGCGCCGGTAATGCCGATGGTGCAATGGACGCAGCGAATATGCTCAAGCCTCTTCTGGCTCGTGGCGAACTGCATGTTATCGGTGCAACGACACTGGATGAGTACAGAAAACATATCGAGAAAGACTCTGCTCTGGAGCGTCGTTTCCAGCAGGTCCTCGTAAAAGAACCGAGCACGACGGATACGATCCTGATCCTGAAGGGTATCCGAAGCAAGTTCGAAGAGCATCACGGAATCAAGATCCCGGATGATGCGATCGATGCGGCAGTTATTCTCAGCAGCCGTTATATTACGGACAGATTCCTGCCGGATAAAGCGATCGACCTGATCGATGAAGCTGCATCCAGACTTCGTATCAATTCCTCGACAGAGCCGGAGGAGACAAAGAAGATCGGTGAGCGCATCAACGAGATCATGCGTCTGAAGCAGGAAGCCGTAAATAATCAGGACTTCGAGACAGCTCAGAAACTCAGAGATGAAGAGACCTTGCTCGAGGAGAAACTCAGCACACTGCGTCAGCAGGTCGTAAGCTCCAAAGATAAGAAGGAACTGGCGCTTACGCCGGATGATATCGCAGACATCGTGGCCCGCTGGACGGGTATTCCGGTCAAGAAGATCACGGAGAGCGATGCAGAGCGTCTGAAGACTCTTGAAGAAGAACTCAAGAAGCGTGTCATCGGTCAGGACGAGGCAGTTACTGCAATCGCAAAGGCGATCAGAAGAAGCCGTCTCGGTCTCAAAGACCCGAAGCGTCCGTCCGGATCGTTCATCTTCCTTGGTACTACCGGTGTTGGTAAGACCGAGCTTGCAAAAGCACTGGCCGAGGTCATGTTCGGTAATGAAAATGCCCTGATCCGTGTCGATATGTCCGAGTACATGGAGAAACACGATGTCGCAAAGCTCATCGGTTCGCCGCCGGGTTATGTAGGTTACGATGAGGGCGGACAGCTTACAGAAAAAGTTCGCCGTCAGCCGTATTCCGTAGTACTCTTCGATGAGATCGAGAAGGCTCATCCGGAGATCTTCAACTCCATGCTGCAGATCCTCGATGACGGCCGTCTGACTGATGGTCAGGGACGTGTTGTTGACTTTAAGAATACGATCATCATCATGACATCGAATATCGGTGCCAGAATGCTGACAACTTCTGCCGGACGTCACATCGGTTTCTCGATCCCGTCTGAGAAGAAGACCGACGATCCGTTCTTCGATGAGGCGGATGCAGATAGACTCTATGGCGGCAAGTCCTATAGCGAGGCAAAAGAACTCGTTATGGAAGAACTGAAGAAGGCATTTAATCCGGAGTTCATCAACCGTGTGGACGAGATCATCTTCTTCAGAATGCTCGGCAAGCAGTCGATCCTTAAGATCGTAGATCTGCTTACAGAGAGCCTCAGTAAGCGAGTAAAGGAACTCGGTATTGAGATCGAGCTGACAGATGCGGCAAGAGAGCTCCTGGCCAAGAAGGGTTATGACCCGCAGTACGGTGCAAGACCGCTCAAGCGTGTCATCCAGACCATGGTTGAGGACAAGTTCTCCGAGGCACTTCTCGACAGAGCCGTCGAAGCCGGATCTACCGCGCTTGTTGATGTGGAGAACGATGAGATCGTGATCCGCAAGAAAGAGACGAAAGTTCCGGAACCGGCAACTGCTGAAGTGGAAGAGTAACATTATCCTCTTAAAATACACCTGAAAAGGTACAAAATAACCTCGTTGCGACTCACACAGTTTGCTTACGCAAAACTCGTCGCCTCGAGGTTTTTTGTACCTTTTTTAGGTTAAATGATTAAGAAGATCCAGTTCATCTTCTGATCTTCATGAGCGGGTTTTCCTATCTCAGATCTTCTTCACCGGAACGAGCTCGATATAGCCACGCTCGCCTCTAGGCTCAAGCTGGACACGCGGATTTTTGTCATCCCAGGTATATCCGATAAACTCCGGGTTATACTTCTTTTCCGCATCCCAGATCTCCGTGATTGCAGATACATAGTTCTCTTCTTCAAAAGGTTCTCCACGGAAGAGAAGATAGGTGGAAGCAGGAAGATCGATGACCTCGAAACCTTCCGGGATCTTTCCGCTGTAGTCCGGTTCAACTTCTACTCCCTGAACATATTCGTTCGTTACCGGTTTTCTTAAGTGTTCCGGAAGCCACAGACACACGGGCTCCCCGCTGATAGACGGGATGCTTATCAGAAGTCCCCATACATCACAGCCGACTTCTTCACAGTAGCTCCAGTACTCGGCCGCCTTGATACCTCTCTTGATAATGACTTTTCTTGCCGGTTTCTCAATAACCTGGATAAATACATTTCTGATCTCACTCATAGCATTCACATTCCTTTCATTTTCAATGATCAGCGAAGGAGTGAAGAGCCAGATGGGAACCGGGCTGGTGGAGTACTCTTTCGGATTACAGCCGAACTCACGTCTGAATGCGCGCTGATATCCGTCAACACTTCCGAATCCCATGCTGATGGCAACATCGAGGACAGATATGTTTTCATCTCTTAGCCGCAGAGCCGACTTCGACAGTTTCAAGCGTCTGATATAGACTGCCGGCGTCATATTCAGATGCTCTATGAAGAGCCGTCTCGCGTACCAGGGTGAGAATGAAGATGCCTTCGCAAGATCCGCTAAAGTGATCTCATCATTTATGTGATCACTTATATAATCCTGCATGGCCCGTACCGCCTCTTTATGTTCGTCCACTTGGCTCACCTCCTTTGTGAGCTCATCTTACTCGAAAGGATCATTCTGATTCTCGACTTTTTTTGCTCAGTATTTTCAGCTGATGTTGTTTACGATACCGATAGATACATACTTGTCCAGAAGGGCGCGAAGATCTGTTCCCTCGTTTGCATGATCCCTGTCGATCCAGTGGATCGTGTAGCGCTTTCCACCGCGCGGAAGCTCCGCGGATACCGTATAGTAGTCGATATAAGGAGTATCGATGCTGACGCGGCAGTTCCATCGGATGCCCTTACATTCTTCCGGTGCGCAGTCCGGAAAATTGACATTGACCACCTGACCGGCTTTCAGAGTATTTATTCTTTCTTCGCGAAAAGCACCTGCCGGATCCGGATCAATCAGGGCCTTAAGAATGATGGGCAGATACTCATCGGTGACCTTGTGCCCGTGACCGCTGCTTCGGGGATCGTTGAGAAATCCTTCGGAAAAAGCAACTGCCGGATAGCCGCATATAGCTGCATCGAGTGCGGCGTTGACGGTGGCGGAATATTGGATATCCGCGCCTGCGTTAAAGCCGTTATTGATACCGGAGAAAACCACATCCGGTTCTTCCGGCATTACATATTTACTGCCGATACGGACACAGTCAGAGGGAAGTCCGGTGCAGGAAAAAGCATGCACATTTTCCATTCCCCACTCCACCGGATAGACATCCAGAGGATCATTGATCGTCAGACTGTGGGATGCGGCACTTCTTTGTCCGTCCGGTGCGACGACCCAGACTTCACCATATTTGCTTGCCGCTTCCGCCAGACGTTTTAGTCCTTTGGCGTCGATTCCGTCATCGTTGGTGATCAGTATTTTCCAAGTCTTTCCCATATAATTTGATTCTCCCTCAGGCGAATATTCAGTTGTGAAGTGCTTTTTTATTATCTCATAAGAACTCTCCTTTCCGAATTTCGGATGTGAGGATAATAACATTTTCGCAGTCCCAATATTGGGATTGACAAAACGAATGTTCGGTCTTAAAATTCAACTTACAAAGAGAACGTAATTTCGCTTTTGGAGGAGGAGACGGATATGGAACCTGATCTGGAATATATTTACGATGGAACATTTGAGGGATTTCTGTGCTGCATCTATGCGAGTTATGTAAGAAGAGAAGTGCCGAAATATATCTATGTGGAAGAGGGACTGCCGCTTCTGGGGGAGACGGCGACATGGATCCCGACCGAGTGGGAAAAGGCGCAGAGCGTATATATTTCGCTGAGTAAAAAGATCGGAATGGAAGCACAGGATATCGTCCGGGATGTTTTTCTGACACATCTTCCGGATAAGGAGATGACGCTGTTCAGGTATATCCGTCTGGGATACTGGATGGGGCGAAGGATACTCTTTGAGGGGGGAACTGAGGAGAGAGAATCATATGGTAAAGTTTCTGTCCCGAAGGATGGGGAGGATCTGATCCAGGAGGTGCTCCGGGCATACAGGAACTATCGGTCGGAAGTGAAGAATATTGAGGGAGGACTTCGCTTCCGCTCGTTTCCGGATGTTATGATCTCCTGCATCACACCAAGAAATCTGGTGCTGCCGGGACTGGCGGATTACTTTGAGAAGAGGCTGGGAGATACGAACTTCCTCCTTTACGATAAGACCCACCAGATGGCAGCTGTTCATCGGGAAGAGGGGACGATGGTGACACGGATGAGAAGTATGAATCTTCCTGTTCTCTATGACGAGGTAAACGTATATGAGAATTTATGGAAACCGCGTTATGAGAGTATCCATATCGATACTCCGATGAATCAGCGTTATGCGCTGAATGAGATGCGTCAGAGGTTATGGTGTGATGTGCTGGATGCCTGAGCGGGATGCACGGAAGAGAAAGTTATTCCTGAGTTTTTTCCATAGCCTGGCGTTCAGCGATCTGCGCAGGGAGTCTGTTATGCGACAGAGCATACAGGAAGTGCAGCGCAAAGGGGATGCTCGTTGCACAGGACAGAAGGTCACAGACAGGATAGACGAGCTCGATGCCATGGATCCCGAAGAGCCTCGGCAGGATGAAAATGCAGGGGATGAAGTAGATGCCCTGTCTGAGGCAGGATAGGAAAGAGGCTTTGAAGCGTTCTCCCATCGACTGGAATGTCATGTTACACATGACATTGACCGTGAGGAGCGGAAGGATAAATGCTTCGAGCTGGAGTGCACGGCTTCCGATAGAGATAACTTCCGCATCATCAATAAAGAGTGGTACGAGTTGAGGTGCGAAGAAGAAAAGAGGGACAGCAAAGACAAACATCACGATGGTTCCGAAGATCCAGGTGAATGTAAATGCCGATTTCATACGGTCCCACTTCTTGGCACCGAAGTTATATCCGAGGACCGGCTGGTAGCCCTGACCGATACCGAGGAGTACACAGAAGATCAGCATGGTGACCTTGGAGAAAATACCCATGGCAGACAGTGCGGCATCGCCTGCAAGACCGCCACCCTGCTGGTTAAGGAAGATCGTGGAGATACTCGCCAGTCCCTGACGGAGGAGAGACGGAAGGCCCGTAAACCAGATATTCCCGTGGAAGGAGAGGTCTTTTGAAAAGAGACGGATACTGAGTTTTGCAATGTTCTTCTTCAGGATCACGGGAACAAGAAGGAGACAGAAGGAGATGCACTGGGACATCAAGGTGGCGATCGCCGCGCCGGCGACACCCAGGTCAAAGACGTTGATCATAAGCGGATCAAGGAAGATGTTTAAGACACCGCCGAGACCGATGCCGATCATGGAAAAGACAGCTTTTCCTTCCCATCGCCAGAGATTATTCAGTACATAGGTGCCCATCATGATCGGAGCACCGAAAAGGATATAGCTTGCATATGTTTTTGCGTAGGGGAGAGCGGTCGGAGTCGAACCGAGCATGTTCATGATCGGCTCGAGAAAGATCATACCGAAGATGGTGATCAGAGTGCCGATGCCCAGCGCAGAGAAAAAACTGGTGGAAAGTGCTTTGCCGGCGGTTTCTTTATCCTTTGCGCCGAGAGAACGGGAAAGGATACTTCCGGAGCCCATGCCAAGAGTAAAGCCGATCGCCTGGATCAGGGCCATAAGAGAGAATACGACACTGACAGCACCGGACTGGCTTTTGCCGAGCTGGGATACGAAATAGGTGTCCGCAGTATTATAGATTCCGGTGACAAGCATGCTGACTGTAGTCGGGATCGCCAGCTTTAAGATCAAAGGGCGTACCGGCGCTTCCGTCATTCTTTTGAACTGCTTTTGGTCAGAAGATGCTGCGGACATGATGAAACCTTTCTGCCTGAAAACCTGATGAAATAGAAAAGAAAGGGATAGCCTTTCTCAAACAGAAACAATTATAGCAAAGGGAGGATTAATACGAAATAAGAGATATTGCATGAAATTTCATGATTTTTACTGATTACTTTCGTTTTCGGTCTGCCTTTTCAGATATGAATTGATATACTAATAGTATGAGATAAACCAGACGGGTCAGTCGTGTGAAGGGAGGAGATACATTGTTTGATAAAATGATCATCCTCATCGGTATGCCGGGCTGCGGGAAAACCACGATCGGCAGGATCCTTGCACAGGAACTCGGAATTCCTTTCGTGGACACGGATGTGCTGATCGCAGAAGCGGAGGGAATGCCTCTTGCAAAGATCCAGCAGGAGAAGGGAATGGAGTACTTTCTTTCTGCAGAAGAGAATGC
>OCTX012253651.1_pt1 | contig 30023 bp, 26 predicted proteins | sample 1539691 | NCBI WGS metagenome assembly OCTX01 (sample SAMN02144231, study PRJEB22623) | gut metagenome | biome: sheep rumen | host: Ovis aries | place: New Zealand
CGGAAGGTGAGGGATTCAAACCCCCGATACCCGAAAGGGGTATACCGGATTTCGAGTCCAGCGCGATCGATCACTCTGCCAACCTTCCTTGCGCCGCTCCTTTAGCGTTTTGCGGCTGCAAAGTTACTACATTTTTCGGAAACAGCCAAAAAAAATGAGAAAAAAAGTTCGCAATTCAGGATTTTTGATTATCTTTGCCACATAAAACAGCCTATCATGAAGAATTTAGAACTGAAAACCTCAATCCTGGAATGCCAATTAGAGGAACTAAGCCGCGAGGAACAGCACCTTGTGGAGCAGGCCATCGAGGCTACGTCCCGCTCGTATGCCCCCTACTCGAAGTTCTGCGTCGGTGCGTGCGCACTGCTGAACAACGGTGTCGAGGTCATCGGCTGCAACCAGGAGAATGCTGCCTACCCTGCCGGACTCTGCGCCGAGCGTACGGCAATCTTTGCCGCCGGCGCACAATATCCCGACGTACCGGTGAAGACACTGGCCATTGCCGCACGTACGCCCAACGGCGAACTGCAGGACGAGCCGGTAACCCCCTGCGGTATGTGCCGCCAGGTGCTCATCGAGACCGAGACACGCTTCAGCCAGCAGGTGCGCATACTGCTCTACGGCCGCAGGTGCATCTACGTTGTCGACAGCATCAAGCAGCTGATGCCTCTGTCGTTCATTGAGTTTTAGCCGGGTAGCATCCTTTCCCCCAGGCTGTCGAGAGTGAGTCGAGGTGGAAGTCGTAGTCAAGATTCTCTTCGTCAATCTTCACGAAGTGTTTCTTGCCTTGTATGGTGTCCTTAGGCGTTTCCCACAGTATCTGCTTGAAGCTGACGGTATCATCGTCGACCGCGGGCGTGCGGAGCAGACAATTGCTGAACTTATAATTGAAGGCGTTGACGCTGTCGGTGCGCTCACCCATGATTTCGTCGTCCTCGTAACCCGTGATGATGCTGTTGGCACAGGTCAGCGTCAGCGGGGCATGGTCGGTAAACCGTAGGGCGGCACCCCTGTTGGCCGAGAAGGGATAGAACTGTGCCAGGGTGCAGTGGTCAACGTCGACGATGCCGCCATAGACGGCCAGACAGTCGTCGAGGGTATTGGTCAGCTGGCACTGGTAGAGCCCGATGTGGCTGTTATAGGCGACGACCCCTCCGCCACTGGCATTATGCACGACGCAGCGTGTCATCGTCAGCCGCTGGCTTTCGGCGTTGATGGCAGCCGAGTCCTCAAGCAGCACGGCGGTCATCGCATTCCGTATCTCGGTGTCGATAAGGGTATTGCCCTGCGAGGAGCGGGTGAAGACGAGTCCGCGCCACTGTCCGCTGACGCGGTCGTAGGGCAGGTAGTCGAACATGTGGTCGAGACGGTCGCCCCTCATCACGACGTTCTCGGCGTGCAGACTGCCGCCGACGTTTAGTCCGGCGCCGTCGTGGAAATAAAGCGTGGTGTTGCGCAGTGTCAGGACGGCTCCGCTGTCAACTTGTATGCCTTTGCCGTAGACGACAATGGGTTTGGCCGACTCTATCAGCGTGTCAGCCGTGACGTGAAGGTCGGTGACCGGGGTGGCGTCCCACGAATGGGCACTGAGCACGACGGTCTGTACGACGCCGCTCTCCAGCGTGAAGACGAGGGCATCCTCAACGGGCTGTGGGTCGAGGCGGTTGTTCTCGGGTGCTGTCAGCTCGACGAAGACGCGTAAGCTGTCACCCTTGCGTACCTCGAGGTCGCTGACCACGGAGCCCATCGTGTTGTCGAGATACGACCCGTCGACATTGGCACGGAAGCCCGTCTGGTTGCCGTTCTTGAGTCTGACTGACGTCAGGCGTATGCCGTCGCCTGAGTTGTTGAACACCCAGAAGGTGTAGGTGCTTGAGCCGACGGTAGAGAACACGGTGTCCATCGCCACGGTGTCGGCAGAGAAGGTCAGCCTGTTTCCGCGGTCGGCTGAGAAGCTATCGTTGTCAGAGCAGGCTGCCAGCAGACAGCCTAACAACAATAAAGGTAGGAGAATACGTTTCATCATATATCCTATTAACGTATTCCCCTACCCTTTTATTGTGCTGCTTGTTTATGCGTTAGGCAGTTCGAGCCACTTGACGTAGCAGAAGTCCTGACGGTGGGGCAGCAGTTCGTTCTTCGGATACATGCGCACGGCACTCTTGTAGATACCGGCCTGGCGCGGAGCCAGCGTAGCCTCGAAGGTGTAGTTGTTGCCGTCGTGGCCGACCATCTTCAGCGGCTCAATCGAGAAGATGTGGTCCTCGCCGTTCTCGTCGGTGTAGACGTTGACCTTCTCCAGACCCACGGCATCGTCGAGTCCCTGCTCGTTGATGACGTAGCGCAGGGTGTACTTCGTGCCGGTGAGCAGTCCGGCGGCGGGAACGTCCCACTCAGCCGAGACGACGCTGATGGCATCCCAGCGCTCGGCGACGGTCTCCTTCCAGAGGGCGATGTCCTTGGCCAGCTTAAAGTTGTCGGCCGCGATCTGCTTGAAGCGCTTAGCCTCCTTCTCGTAGAACTTCGAGTAGTAGTCGTCCAGCTGGCGCTTCATCGTGTAATGGGGCGCAATCTGGGCGATGGAGTTCTTCACCACCTTAATCCAGCCCTCGCTGATGCCGCGCTCGTCGCGTGCATAGTAGAGGGGAACGATCTCGTTCTCCAGCAGACCGTAGATGGTAGCGGCGTCGAGCTGGTCCTGGAAGCCCTGGTTCTGGTATGTGCGCTTCTCGGTGAGGGCCCATCCGGCACCCTCGCGGTAGCCCTCGAGCCACCATCCGTCCTTGACGCTGAGGTTGACCACACCGTTCATCTCGGCCTTCTCGCCGCTGGTGCCCGATGCCTCGAGGGGGCGTGTCGGCGTGTTCATCCAGATGTCGACACCCGATACGAGACGGCGTGCCAGCAGGAAGTCGTAGTCCTCGAGGAAGATGATCTTGCCCTGGAACTCCTCCATCTGCGAAATCTCGAAGATGCGCTTGATCAGGCCCTGGCCGGCACCGTCGGCGGGGTGAGCCTTACCGGCGAAGAGGAAGATGACGGGATGCTCGGGGTTATTAACGATGCGGCTCAGACGGTTCAGGTCGGTGAACAGCAGGTGGGCACGCTTATAGGTGGCAAAGCGGCGGCAGAAGCCGATGACCAGTGCGTTGGGGTTGAAGCGCTCCAGCAGCTTCACCACGCGCGAGGGGTCGTTCTGGTTCTTCAGCCAGGTGTCGCGGAACTGCACCTTGATGTAGTCGAAGAGCTTGTTCTTCAGGGCCATACGCGTAGCCCAGATCTCCTCGTCGGGGCAGTTGTAGATGGCGTGCCAGATGTCCTCGTTCGACTGGTCGCTCATGAACTTCTTGTCGAAGTACTTGCTGTAGAGCTGACGCCACTCGGCGGCTGCCCATGTGGGGAAGTGTACGCCGTTGGTGACGTAGCCCACGTGGTTCTCCTCGGGGTAGTAGCCGTTCCAGATGCCTGCAAACATCTTCTGCGACACCCATCCGTGGAGCTTCGACACACCGTTGACCTCCTGGCAGGTGTTGCAGGCGAAGGTCGACATGCAGAACTTCTCGCCCTTGTCGTCGGGGTTGGTACGTCCCATGCCGATGAACTCGTCCCAGCTGATGCCCAGCTTCTGGGGGTATCCGCCCAGATACTTGCCGAAGAGGCCCTCGTCGAAGTAGTCGTGGCCGGCGGGAACGGGCGTATGGACGGTATAGAGACCGCTGGCGCGCACCAGTTCGAGGGCCTGGTTGAACGACAGGCCCTCCTCAATGTAGTCGCACAGGCGCTGCAGGTTGCAGAGTGCGGCGTGGCCCTCGTTACAGTGGTAGATGTCCTTCTTGATGCCGAGCTTCTTGAGCAGCAGCATACCGCCGATACCGAGCAGAATCTCCTGCTTCAGGCGGTTCTCCCAGTCACCGCCGTAGAGCGAGTGCGTAATGGGCTTGTCGAATTCCGAGTTCATCTCGTTGTCGGTGTCGAGCAGATACAGCTTCACACGGCCGACGTTGACGCGCCAGACGTAGGCGTGAACCTGATAGTTGGTGTAGGGCACGTCGACCACCAGGGGGTTGCCGTCCTGGTCGAGCTGGCGCTCAATGGGCAGGCTCTGGAAGTTCTGCGACTCGTAGTTGGCAATCTGCTGTCCGTCCATCGACAGGCTCTGCGTGAAGTAGCCGAAGCGATAGAGGAAACCGACGGCACACATGTCGACGTTCGAGTCGGAGGCCTCCTTCACGTAGTCGCCGGCCAGCATGCCCAGACCGCCCGAGTAGATCTTCAGCGCCGAGTGCATGCCATACTCCATGCAGAAGTAGGCCACCGAGGGGCGCTTTGCGTCGGGCTTGACGTCCATATACTTGCGGAATGCGGCATAGACATCCTTGATGCGCTTCATCAGGGCCTTGTCCTTGACAATCTCCTCCTTGCGGTTCATACTCAGACGCTCCAGGAGCATCACGGGATTGTGCTTCACGTCGTGGTAGATAGCGGGATCAAGGTCGCGGAACAGGTCGCGCGCCTCGAAGTTCCACACCCACCAGAGGTTATGGGCAATCTCGTTCAGGCACTCGAGCTCTTTGGGAAGGCTCGACTTTACTGACATCTCCCGCCACAGGGGAGCATTGGTGTAATCAGCTTTGATTTTCATACTTAACGCGTTATAATGTTTATATTAATCCTTTTTCATTCTTGCCTCGGCCTTGCGCAGGGCAATGTCGTAGGCCTGGTCGTAATACTTGATGAACTCGCTCCAGAGCGCCTTCTTCGACAGTGCCCCGGCCTTCTTGCGCACGGCCTCCACCTGCTGGGCGGTCATGGCCGAGAAGTCGGCCACGGCGTCCTTGATGGCGTCGGCCACCTCAGAGTAGTTGTAGTCCGTGCGGTGAATGACCTTCACGCCGTCGGCCAGCTCGCCCACGTGACCGAAGACGCTGTTGGCCCAGAGTCCGAAGCCGGCCAGGTCGGTGGTGACGCAGGGCACGCGGAAGGCCACGGCCTCGAGCGGCGTATAGCCCCACGGCTCGTAGTACGAGGGGTAGATGCAGAGGTCGTTGCCCAGCACCAGGTCGTAGTAGGTCATGTTGACGATGCCGTCGTTGCCGTCGAGATAGCAGGGCAGGAAGATGACCTTCACGTGGTCCTCAGGCCGGTTGTGCATGTCGTAGTACTTCATCATGCCCAGCACCTGGTCGTGGCTCATGTTGTGCAGCCAGTGGGTTATCATGGGCACTTCGAGCGCACCCTCAGCCTTCCCGCCTGAGCTAAGCCGCTCCTGCAGGTCCTTGCGGGGCTCGCCCACCCAACCGGGAACCTCGATGAAGGCCACGACCTTCTTCTTCAGCTCCTTGTCGCGCAGCAGGCGGTTCATGGCCTCGACGAACACGTCGATACCCTTATTGCGGAACTCGTAACGTCCTGACGTCGAGACAATCAGCGTATCGTCGTCAAGTGTTTCTCCAAGCAGTGCATTGGCTACTTCGAGCAGACGCTTACGGGCTGCCTTGCGCTTCCGTGTGAAGGCGGCTCCCTTGGGAACGAAGCTGTCGTCGAAGCCGTTGGGCAGCACCACGTCGACGGGCTTGTCGAGCAGTTCCACACACTCGCGGGCCGTGATGTCGCTCACCGTCGTAAAGCAGTCAACGTGCAGTGCCGTCTGCTTCTCTATCGAGTGCTTCGACTGCATGTTCAGCTCCTGGGCCATCTGGTCGCCGTTGTAGGCAAAGAGGTAGTCGTAGAGCGGCTTCTGGTTGCCGGCTATCGAGCGCCCAATGCTCGTGGCGTGGGTGGTGAACACGGTGGCCACCGCGGGCAGCCGGTTGTTGATGTAGAGTGCCCCCAGGCCGCACATCCACTCGTTGGCGTGGTAGACCACCTTTTGCTTGGCACTGAGGTAGTGGTGGTAGAAGCTCTCCACCACCAGGGCGGCACCGTACGAGAACATCGAGGCCTCGTCGTAGTCGCCATAGGCGTGCAGCGAGTCTACCTGGTAGTGCTCCCACAGCCAGCCGTAAATCTCGTTCTTACGCTCAAACAGGGGTTCAAAGTCAACCAGAATGGCTATCGGCTCGCCAGGCACCGTCCAGCGCCCCGCCCTGACTTTCAGTCCTTGCTCCTTGGCCTCCCACTGCCAGTCGGCAAACAGCGACTTGTCCTCCTTGAAATAGGGACTCTCCTTCTCCTTCCAAAAGTCAGGCCCGACGAATATGATACGGTCCTGCATCCTGTCCTGTAACGTCTTTGCGCGCGACGAGAGGACGGTGTATATTCCACCCACCTTGTTACAAACCTCCCAGCTCGACTCAAAGATGTAGTCAGGCGATAAAAGCTTATCTATCATTAGTTACAATTATAAAACGGCTGCAAAGATACTTAAAAATTCTGAAAAGTCAGCATGTTTTCGCCTTATTTTTTTGGCTTTCAGTGATTTATTGATTTATATTTGCTAACTTTGCCCACGGAAAAAGAAACAGCAGAAATGAAAAAAACTTTACTCACACTCATCCTCGCCGCATCGGCGGCAACGGCCGGAGCACAAGCCACGGAAAAGGCTTTCAAGGGCTACCTCTACAACACGGAGTACGACGTCTACCTGAGAATTGATTTTTACAACGAGTCAATATCTGTGCCTGGCAACGAACTCTACGGACCACTGCCCGGATTTCTCGGTAAGAAGAACAACACCTTCTGCTGGCCCATCACCGCAGCCCGCCTCAGCGACGACAACACCGCCGAACTGAGCCTCATCAACGACTACGGCAGCGAGGACCTCACCGCCACGCTCACCCGCCAGAACGACACGCTCTACGTCCTGCGCCAGGAGAAGGGCAGCACGCTCAAGGTGCCCAAGAACGGAAAATGGCAGCGACTGCCAAAGTCACTGCCATTCGTTCGCCGCTGACCGCCCCTCAGTGCGGTTGACGGTTCTGCCGTCAGCACCCGCGCTTAAGGCTGCGGGTCAGGGTCGGCCTGCTCCGTGCCGTAGGTGGCAATCGGGTGACGCTCGTAGTACGTCTTCGTCTTGCCGTCAACCACCTTCGTCGTCGGAATGACGTAGTCGTTCATCTTGAACGTACACTGCTCCTTCAGCGAGCGGCTCGTCAGTTTCTCGTCGGCCCCACCGGCAGCCTCGGGACGGAAGTTCAGGTGGACGCCCACGATGTTCACCAGCGGGTCGTAGCCAACCACAGAGGTGGCACCCGTCGACTCGATCGAGGGGTAGAACGTGCCCAGGCCGTCGAGCTTCACGGGCACACCCTGGACGGTCAGCTCCTTCAGGCACGACACCATCTGCTGCAGCGTCAGCACCAGCTCCTCGTAGGTGATGCGCTTGCCGTGCTCCATCATGTGCTTGGCGAAGCCCTTCAGCGACAGCGTCTCGCGGTTGAACACTCGGCCGTAGTACTGGCCGTACGTCTTGCTGGCGGTGTTGCGGTTCTTGTACACGTCGACCAGCATTGCAATCTCATTTCTTGCCATAGTAGTAAATGTTTTTCATGGTATTAGAAATGCCGTGCGACCAACTGCACCGGGTGGCCGCTTCCCGCTCTAAATCACTCCTCTGAATGACGTTACAAAGGTACGAAAAATATCTGATACCACCAAATATTTCCGCAACTTTTTTCAAATTATTTTCCCCTGCGCCCCGCCTGGCTCCCGAATAAGATTTTCTGGAAAAGATTTGGCGGTTTCGATTTTTCTCTTTACCTTTGTCTCGGAATTTATTCACCAATTTAAAAGCTATACTATTATGAAGAAAACCATCTTGACACTTCTTGCAGCCTCAACGATGCTGCTCTCGGGCTGCTACACAGCGGGGCTCGGAACCACACCAACCACCAATTCGTCGGGCGACGTGCTGACCAGTGTGCTTGGCGCCGTGTTGAGCAACGTCCTGTTCGGCGGGTCATTATTCGACCAGTCGAGCATGCTGGGCAGCTGGAACTACAACGCCCCGAGTGCTGCCTTCACAACCCAGCAGGCCCTGACCAACGCCGGAGGCAATGCCACGGTGAACAACATGACCTCGTCGCTGGCAAGCAACTACAGCAACATGGGCATCAACCGCACGAACACCTCCTTCTCGTTCCTCGCCGGCAACAAGTTCTCGGCCAAGGTGAACGGCATCCCCTTCAACGGAACATACACCTACAACGCCCAGAACGGCGAAATCGCCCTCAAGACGGCCACTGAGACCATCAAGGGCAACGTCATCAAGACGCAGAACGGAATGGGCCTGATGTTCGACTCCAAGCAGATGGTCAACATTCTTCAGAAAGAGGGCAAGATCAGCAACACTGCCGCCGTCCAGGCCGTCAGCAAGCTCGCCAAGAGTGCCAACGGTGCCCGCGTAGGCTTTGAGCTTACGAAATAAGCAGGCGTCAAAAGTCACTCCCCTCCGCGCTTCTGAATCATCCTGACGTACTGGTCGAGACCGAAGATAGAGCCGGCCAGCAGGAACGACTGGGCGACGTAGTAGAGCAGTCCGGCGGCGACGTCGTCAATACTGACCACCTGATAGGCAACGAGTGCGATGCTGCTCACGACGAGCAGCATCGCACAGACATACTGTGATGTCTTAAACCGTGTGTTTTCCATAGTACCTTATATTATTTGTTTTTACCCTACAAAGGTACAAAAAATAATCGAGACGGCCAAATGATCTGGCAACTTATTTTCACCCATTTCAGAAAACTTTGCAGTCAGAAAAATCAAGAAGTTATCCAAAAAGGAAAACTTTTTCAGCGAAACATTTGGTCAAGTCGCCAAAAAGCAGTACTTTTGTGGGCGCGAACAGCAAACAGCAAACAGATACTACTCCCATAAACATTTTTTAGAGAGGAAATGACATACGATCACCATATAGATAAGACCGAAGAAGAACTTCGGGAACTACGTGAAGTTTACGATCAAGATAATGTTGACCGTTTTATTGACGGATTGGAAGCAGGACGGATTTCCAGCGAATCACAGGTCATCAATTTCACCAACAAGATACGTGAGAGTGATGGACTTACACGTTTGGAACTAAGCCGGCTGGAGGCCATAAAGGTAGGCTTTATAGAGGCATACGCTACTAACTTCAACAAGCGATTTAGCACTACCCACCTGTTGATGAACCGAATGCGCAGCGGCATCAGTAGGGGAATGAAGATGCTGGAGTCCTTCTGCGAGAAGAAAAGGAAGCGTAAAGGAAGTTCGACGAAGAAAAGGAAGGTTGTGCCCAGTTCCAAGATGGGTAAAGGCAACTATCGTCCTTCCCTTTATGGAATGAATTATTACAATGAGTCGGTAAAGATATTGTACGATGAAATTGTCAACTACATGAATGACTTGACAAAATGTATCGATCTATGCCTATACATGACAGACCAGGTAAAAGCCGTGAGGGCCGATCCCGCATGGGCTGAAGAGATATACGACAAATGCCACAAAGATACGGTCGTGAACCACCGTTCCGTAATTAAGCGTTTCATATCGCTTAACGTAGATATGGAGAACGGAATCATGGAAAGGATGAAGGAATGGGAACGCCAGAAGAAATCAATGAAAGAGCTAAAGGCCAAGCTGTATCATACGATGGACGAAAACGAATGGAACGACCTGTGCATCAGCGAGGAGGTAATGATAGCCCGGAGCCAGGGTGTCACAAACGAAGAGCGCGCCTTATGGAGGGATGATATGTCACAGATCATACGCGTAAGAACTGTGATTGACCACCTTGACGAATTGTTCCCTGAAGGGGCTAAATATGTAGACGGAAAGTTTCTTGCCCGGTTATACCAGTGGTGCAACATTGTGCCGAGTCATGGCTTGCGATATTGGTATGCTTATTTCTACAAACATTACATGATACACGGCAAGCTGAAACCACGAGGAGAGAACGCCATTAAAATGGCTAAGGGAAAGATAGCAAGTCTTGATTCCGATGTGGATAAAAAAGAAAAGGAGGAGTTCTCACAAAAGATGGAGGCGCTGCTTAAGAAATACCTTGTAGAACCCTCGGAGGAGACAAATGCACAGAGGGAAGTGGTCAACTTTTGACTTTTCACCTATACCTTACATACAGCATGGTCAGTCAGGAACAGGCTGACCTTTTATTTTTTTGACCATTTTAAAGCCATCGATGGTCAATTGTCAAAGCACTATTGACGATACTTACAGCATAATGGTCAATTATTGCCGGTATAGCATCCAAAATGCAAAAAGGAATAGCCAAACACAACCATTCCGCATGGCCAATACCAGTGTACAAATAGTCAACAAAGCCGTTTATGCTAAGTCAATAGACTCTTAGGTTACTATAAAAGAAATGCTTACCTTCGCACCAACTTCTTAGGCACGAAGCCGCGTGCCGATTATTGAAGGGGCGGCAAATCAGGCGAGACCGTCGGCAAGGTAAACCCGAGACCACTATATTTCCTAAACAAAAACAATTATGGGAAATAAAACAAGCAAGCCCTGTCCGCTGGGACAGGAGCTGGAAGCAAAGACCGGCGAGTTGGAGGCTCAGCAGAAGATGCGCGAAGGTCAGCTGGCCGGACTAACGCTCGACCGCATTGCGAGCGGCGTGGTGTCGAAAAAGGCCGAGATAGCCAATCTGGTGGCGGCCACGAAGGGCCGTTGTGCGAATGAACTGAGAGAGATTGTCGTCCGCGAGGTCATACGCTCTGCCGACGGGTTGCTGTGGTGCCGCGAGTATGAGGAAACGCAGAAGAGCAGGCAGCGCATGAGCGTCTACACAGGCAGCAACTGGACGACCGTCGAGCCACAGCAGTGGATGGACTTCATCGACCGCTGTGCCGAGCGATGCGGCATTGACGAGAGCGAGCTCATGAACCACAAATTCATGAATCTGCTGTACGAGGGTGTCGCCTTCAACCTGAAGGCCTATCGCCGCCGCATGGTGCCGGCAGGCGAGGTGTGGCTGAACGTGCGCAACGGCACGCTGGTGATCAGCAAGGACGGCAGCGTGAGACTCCGCAGCCACGACAAGGACGACCTGTTCACCTACACCCTGCCCTACCCCTACGACGAGCGTGCCGAGTGTCCGCTGTGGCACAGATTCCTCGACCGTGTACTGCCTGAAGCTGAGTCTCGCCAGGTACTGGGCGAGTTCATTGGCTATTGCATGATGAGCGATCACTTGCTGGAAAAGATGCTGCTGCTCTATGGCGAGGGTCTGAACGGCAAGTCGGTGACGCTGGAGGTCATCGAGTCCCTGCTGGGGTCGGTCAACGTGAGCTACCTCAGCCTGAGCGACCTGACCAACGACGAGGTGAAGCGTGCGGGCATCGAGGGCAAGATGCTTAACATCTCGCACGAAAGCGGCAAGGACGTCAACCCCAACGTGCTCAAGCAACTCACCTCGGGCGAGCCTGTGGTCGTCAAGCATCTGTACCACGACCCCTACGAGACCAGCGACTACGGCAAGCAGGTGGCAGCCTTCAACATTCTGCCGAGGGCCGAGAACACGTTCGGCTTCTTCCGCCGTCTCATCATCCTGCCCTATCAGGTGACCATTCCGCGCCAGGAGATTGACCCCCAGCTGGCCCTGAAGCTCAAGTCGGAGCTGTCGGGCATACTCAACTGGGTACTGAAGCTGCTGCCCGGACTGATGACGCGCGGCGAGTTCACCACGAGCGCCAGCTGCGAGAATGCCCTTGAGCGCTACCGTCTGCAGAGCGACAGCGTCAGACTGTTCATCAGCGAGATGTGTCAGCCGTCAGACTACATGACGGACGGTCAAGGTCTATTCAACGCCTACCGCAACTACTGCGCTGCGTCGTCGCTGCGCCCGATGGGCAAGACGCGCTTCTATGACCGACTTGAAAACTTGACCCACAGCCGTGAGAACAATGGCAACCAGGCACGCTTCAAACTTAAACTTACAGAGATATGAACAGCACTCAAGAACACTTCGACCTGGAGCGCCTCAAGGCCATCCCCATCACCGAGGTGGCCAGGCACCTGGGCGACACGCCGCACAAGAAAGGTGTCAGCCACGTCACCCTCTGCCCCTGGCATGACGACCACCGCCCGTCACTATCGCTCGTCGTTGGCACGGGCAGGAACTACTGCCACTGCTTCAGCTGCGGGCGTGGCGGGTCGGTCGTCGACTTCGTAATGCAGCACGAGCAGTGGTCGTTTCGTGAGGCCTGCCAGTGGCTGTCCCACGAGTTCGGCATCGTCAGCACACCCGTCGGCAGTTACGTACCACAACCGGTGACGAAGCCCAAGCCTAAGTCCGCCGAGCCGGTTTACACCTACATCCCGACTGAAATGGCCGACCGTCTGGTGTCAACCTCCAGCTCGCTGTGCAGCTGTCTGATGCGCCTGTATCAGCCCGAAGCCGTAGAGTGGCTGGCCGCGGAGTACCGATTAGGCTGCTACCCGATGAACGGTCTCGACGACTACACCGTCTTTCCGAACATCGACCTGCAAGGCCGGGTGTGCAATCTCAAGGTGCAGCACTACGATACCGATCCACACTCTGCCAGATTTGCCCACAGTGACCAGACGGCCTATTGGCTGGGCAGCATCTGGGTGCGCGAGGGACGGTTGCAGCCGGGGGCGCAGTTCAAGTCAACCTGCCTCTTTGGCGAACATCTGCTCGCGCGCTATCCAGACAGCGTAGTGGTACTGGTGGAGAGTCCCAAGAACGCCCTGTTCGGCACGCTGGCCTACCCGCAACTGACGTGGGTGGCCACGGGCAGCAAGTCAATGCTCAAGCGCGACGTGATGCAGCCACTGCGGGGGCGCGACGTCATCGTCATCCCCGACTGCGACGCCATCGACGAGTGGGCAGCCGCCGTCAGTTCGATGGCCGACCTGGCCAACTTCACTGTCAGCGACTTCTGCCGTCTGGAGGCACCGCCAGGACAGCCGAAGTTCGACATCGCTGACTACCTGCAGCAGCAACAGGCGCTGTTCTAAACATTTTTCTGACATTTTCAAAAGTCGGCTAAGAGCCGGAAACCCCGATATACAGGGCGTTTCCGGCGTTTTTAATTACATTTTGCCATGTTTTTGCGAAAAACTTCTATAACTTTTTAATTTTAAAACTTTTTTTCTGAGAAAAGTTATCAAAATGTAGTAAACAGTCTTATAACAGACTGACAGAAAACACTTTACGCTGATTCAAGACTCACCAAAAATGTAATTATTTTGTAGTTGCTGCCCAAGCCTAAGCTGTAGGCAGACTCGCCGCTACCCGGCGGGTAGAGCCCCTCTACCCGCCGGGTTCAGCCCCTCAACCTGGCGGGTAGCGGTCTTGTTCCGGTCAGACTTGACTTTCCTGGACTTGCGCGATTATGAGATTCTTCAATCCTTCAGACAGCCGATGGGGACGACATATACCCCATCTTGCCTTCGATAGGCATACTTGCCCACCCCTACAATAACCGCCATAAATGATGGAGCAGGCATTTTGTCTGTGTCTATCTTTCCTGCAAGTTCTATCAGGCTGGCCGCACCGGCATTGATGTGATCTTCGCCCCCAAGTTTCACCTCAAGCAGAGCATAGCTGCCATTACGCCGATGGAGCACTGTGTCACATTCAAGGCCGTTACTGTCTCTGTAATGATATAGCCCGCCATCCAACGCCTCAGCATATACTCGCAGGTCGCGCACGACCATATCCTCAAAGAAAAGTCCGAATGTGTCTAAATCATTCATCAGATCTTTCGGGCCAACTCCTAATGCGGCTATCCCGATACTCGGGTCAACAAAGTGTCGTGTGTCGCTGGTTCTGATAGCGGCTTTGCTTCGCAGGTTGGGATTCCATGCGGCAAGGTCTTCTATGACAAATAGTTTCTTCAGGGCTTTGATGTAGTCAGCGACGGTGTCTTCATCCAGCGAGCTTGCATCGTTTGCAAGCATATCTTTGCGGATGGTGGCGTATGATACCTGTTGGGCAATGTTTCTTGCGTATGAACGCAGGAGCAGCATTGCCCGTTCCGGACTTCTCTTCACTTTGTCCACGCGCAGTATGTCTCGCTTTGTTACTGAGTCAACATAGTCGAATGCCTGGTCAAGGGCTACTTCCTTGGAAATCAATGTCGCCCATGGCCATCCACCACGGCAGGTTAGGTAGGCGATGTCGTCAAGATTCAAGTCGCATTGTTGAACTTCGGGCGTTTTGCCATCGAACAGATCCTTCAGGCTGATCGTGCCTGACGATTCGCCCGACTCAAACAAGCTCATTGGGCGCATCATGATATGGGCGAATCGTCCTGTGCCGCTATGAATGGTCTCATCGGCATCAGGAAGTACAGATGATCCCGTAAGTATAAACTGTGAAGGTTCACCACGCTTGTCGACTTCACTGCGGATGGAGTCCCAGATGGGAGGTAATGCCTGCCATTCGTCAATCAAGCGAGGGGTCGTTCCTTCCAAAAGAGATTTAGGACTTATCTCAATCATTTGGGTGCTTTGTTTCAGCACTGATGCATCCCCCAGGTCAAGCACACTCTTTGCCAGTTGTTTTGCCGTTGTAGTCTTGCCGCACCATTTAGGCCCCTCAATGAGGACGGCCCCTTTTCCGAGAACCTTACGTTCGAGGAGTCTGTCTGCTATTCGTTGTTTATACTTTGCCATAACATTTCCGTTTTGGCCACAAAGGTACAGCTTTTATGTCAAACAAACAAGAAAATCTAAAACTTTTCGGTCGTTTGTAGCGCATTCGTTCGGTCGTTTGTGGCACATTTGTTCGGTCATTTGTAGAAAACTGATTCGGTTGTTTGTGAATATACAACTACGAATTTCACGAATCTTACGAATTGTTCCCGGGCTGACTGTTGACGCCGAATAGAAATTCGTGAGATTCGTGAAATTCGTAGTCGATTATGTCGATGCGACGGTGGCGGCGGGGGGGGCTACTTGCCCTGCTGCTGTTGCTGCTTGTTGTGCTTCCCGCGCTGGCCGTGCTGGCCGAAGCCGCGCATCTGGGCGTTCCAGCCGCGGAGCATCTGACGGTGGAAGCGGTCTTCGGCGCCGAGGACGTCGTAGAGCTTCGAGGCCGAGATGACGCTGAGGAACTTGTTGTGGTAGGTCTGCTGTATGCGCTTCAGCTCGAGGTCGTACTCGTCGCGCTGGCGTATGTTCTTCTCGCAGCCCTTCTCGTCGGCGGGCTTGCCCCATCCGAGCTGTCGCTGGCGGTCGTAGACGGTGCGCTGCTTGGCCTGCATCTCTTTGTAGATGGGGAAGAATTTAGCGGCCTCCTGTGGTGTGAGGCAGGCTTCCTTGGTGATGTACTGTTCGAGGTCGGCCTGGAATTTCTCAGGCGAGAACTTCTGTCCGTGCTGGCCGAAGCCCTGGGGCATTTGTCCGAAGCCCTGGGGGCGCTGTCCGAAGCCTTGTGCTGCTGCGGCGGTGGTCAGCATGAGTGCGAGCAGGATGGTAGTTAGTTTTTTCATGCTCTTGGGTGGATTTAGTATTCGCTTGCCAGACAGGCGTAGATGTCAAGGTTATCGGCCATCATGTAGTCGGCGACGTCTTCAACATAGGTGTCGGTAGTGGTGGTGGCAGCTACTGCTGCCGGCTGCTGCTGGCTCTCTCGGTCGTTGACGAAATAGAGGGTAGCTGTGAATATGGCGACCGCCATGCAGGCGGCGGCCATCATCCACGGCCTTAGTCTGACGAGCAGTCCCTGGCGTGGCTGCTTGGGCAGACTCTTCATCATTTCGGCAGCAAAGTTGTCGAAATATCCTTCGGGCACGCGGAAGTGGTTTTCCTGGCCCATTCGGCTTTTGATATAGAGTTCTTCGTTCATCATGTCTTTTTGACGGTATATTTGTGTGAAGGTTTAATCGTGTGACTTAAAAAAATCGGATATTTTCTTGACGGCGATGTGGTAGGACGCTTTCAGTGCGCCCTCGCTGGTGCCGAGCTGGCGCGAGATGTCGCTGTACTTCATGTCGTCGTAGTAGCGCAGCAGGAACACCGTGCGCTGCACTTCGGGCAGGCGTGCAATGGCTTGCTGCAGCTGTGCCTCGGTCTCGTCGCCGTCGAAGTATTCGTCGGCCATGAGTGTGTTGGCTATGGTGTTGTCGTCGTCGTCGGTGCTGACGGTGACGATGTTCTTCTGGTGCCGCAGGAAGTCGAGGCTCTCGTTGATGGCTATGCGCGAGAGCCAGGTCAGCAGCTTTGAGTCGCCGTGGAAGGAGCCTATGGCCTGCCAGGCCTTGATGAAGGTGTTCTGCAGCACGTCGTTGGCGTCGTCGTGGGTCAGTACGAACCGTCGTATCTGCCAGTAGAGTTTCTCGCTGTACTGGCGCACTACGGTCTCGAAGGCCCTACGCTGGGTCTTGGGGTTGGCCAGCTGTTCGACGAGTAGTCTGTCTTCTGTCATAGCATGTAGGGCTTTAGTGCTTCGCCGATGGCCTTGTCGTAGCCGTAGACGTCGGGGTAGTACATCATCTGGCCGTCAGGAGTCTGGAACATCGTGTAGTATGTAATAATAATAGGTACGCGCGGGTTGACGTCGATGCGCCTGACGAGGGTGGGCACCTTGGCGCCTGGGCGGAGCGAGTCGCGGTAGGCGCGGCCCTGGTCGCCCTCTGGCTCGAGGCCCATTGAGAGGCGCAGGCGGTCGACGAGCCACTCGTCGGCGTCGCGGTCCATCATGAAGCGTGCCAGGTCGAAGGGTCGCTGTACGCGCACGCAGCCGTGAGAGACGCCCCGGTTGTCGCGCCCGAAGGCTCCCGGGCTCGACGTGTCGTGGAGGAACACCGAGAAGTTGTTGGGGAATCGGAAGATGATGCGCCCCAGGGCGTTGCCTGCCCCACCCTGCTGGACGACGCGGTAGGCTCCGCTGCGCAGTCCTGACGACGACACCTGGCTGGCGCTGACTCGCTTGCCGCTCTTCCGGCTGACGATGTAGTAGCGGCGGCTGGCGAAGTAGCCCTCGCTGCCTGCGTGGCGTGCGATGTCGGCGCTGACGATGCTCAGGGGTATCGACCACTCGGGGTTGACGTCCATGTGGGTGATGCGGCTGGTCAGCAGCGGTGTCTTGGTGCGCACGGCGCCGCAGGCCACGCGCATGTCGATGACGGTGTCGGGGCTGACGGCCCAGAGGTGGTAGGCGGGGACGTTGACGACGACGTACTTCTCGCCGTCCTGGGGTGTCAGCTTGTTCTTCCAGCGGCAGCGCTCCATGTTGACCAGAATGCGGCGTTTCTGCGAGTCGGTGGCTGCGGCGAGCTTCTCGCGCAGGCGGTCGTAGAGCTGGCCGTGGCGGGCCACCTCGGCGAGGTAGAGGCCCAGGCTGTCGGGCGTGGCGCGGCTGAGTGCCCGGTGGGTGTAGTCGTCGTCGGGGTGGTATATGTCGACGTCGTAGAGGTGGTGGTACGACCTGACGCGGCCCGCCGTGTCGCGCGACTGTGCTGCGAAGTGGTTGAGCACGTAGCTGGGGTTGACGAACCCGAAGTGCTGGCCCGTGACGTAGCGCAGGTAGGCCTTCGTCAGGTTGTACTCCAGCCGGGCCGCCACGCTGTTGATGTCGTTGCGTTGGTCGAAGCTGAGTGTGCGTATGCGGTCGAGGTCGGCGCCGATCTGCCTGAGCCTGAAGACCTCGCCGTTGAACCCCATCTCGGGCAGTCGTGCCTTCAGCGTGGCGAGCAGTGTGTCGGCCCGGCTGTCAACGCCGGCGGCGTCGAGCCAGACGATGCTTCCCCGATGGCGGTAGTATTTCCTGATGCGTTGTGATGAGAGGTTGCTGTCGTTGTCGGCACGAGAAATATGCTCTAAATTCTCCCTGATGAGCTGAGGATTTAGAGCATATTCGTCGGCCCTCAAATCGCTGAAGGCTTCTAACGTGAGCTGACGCTTCAAGGGGGCAACCTTGTCGTCGCAGGCCACCACGGCGAGCATGGCTACGGCCAGGAGCACAAGGCGTGTCAGCGTACCTGAATCTTTCTTACCACCTTGCCGACTTTCAGAATGTAGCAACCTTTTGGAATGTTTAATTCTACACGCTGCGCGGCACCGTCAATCTTAACCTTCAGCAGCTGACGGCCCGTAAGCGAAACCACGATTAACTCCTTTCCTTGGGCTCCGGTGACGTAGGCCGTCTGGCCCTCGACGCTGACTTCCACCTGCTCATCGGCCTGCTCAACGGCGGCAAACTCGAGCTCGGAAGCCTGCGACTGCTGGGGCGCGAAGACCGTCAGTAGCCCTGTCAGTGAAATTATAAGTAGTCTTTTCGTCATATATGCATATATTTTATCCTGTGCAAATATACGGCTTTTCCGCGAAACCTCCAAATTTTTTTGCAGAAAAATGCAATATTTCCGCGTTTTAGACGTTAATGACGTCCAATTCGTTGCTCAGGCGCACGTTTTCGAACACTTCGCGGGCCTCACGGAGCAGCACCGTCTCGTCGTCGTAGCGCGAGCTGTAGTGGCCCAGCACGAGCTGGCCGACGCCGGCCTGGCGGGCCACCATTGCAGCCTGGCGGGCGGTTGAGTGGTTGTACTTCTGGGCCATCAGCAGGTTGTCCTCGCCGTAGGTGCTCTCGTGGTAGAGCGTGCTGACGCCCTCTATCTGGCGGTATAGCTCGGGCATGTAGCGCGTGTCGCTGCAGTAGGCGTAGCTGCGGGGCTTGTCGGCTGGGGTCACCAGCCGGCTGTTGGGCACGGTGGTGCCGTCGTCGAGTGTCCAGTCGGCGCCCTGCTTGATGTTCTGTATCTGCGACGAGGGAATGTTGTAGAAGTCTATCATGTCGCGCCTGATGTGGGGCAGCGACGGCTTCTCGCGGAACAGGAATCCACAGGTGGGCAGCCGGTGGCAGAGGGGAATGGTCTCGACGGTCAGCGAGCGGTCTTCGTAGATGGTGTCGCGGCGCGCGGCGTCGATGGGGTGGAACTCCACGTCGTAGCCCAGGTCGTGGCAGAAGAGGTCCATCTGTCGGCGCAGCATGTCGCCGAGCAGCTCGTTGGCATGGATGTGGAGCGTGGCCGTGCGCCCTAAGAGCCCGAAGGTTGAGATCATGCCTATCAGGCCGAAGCAGTGGTCGCCGTGCAGGTGTGAGATGAAGACGTGGCCGAGCTTCGTGAAGCGCACGCGGCAGCGGCGCAGCTGCATCTGCACGCCCTCGCCGCAGTCGACCATGAACAGCTTCTCGCGCACCTCGACAATCTGTGCCGAGGGATAGTGTCGCAGCGTGGGCAGCGCACTGCCGCAGCCCAGTATGTGTACTCTGAATGGCTCCACGACGCTACTTCCGGCTATACCCCACGAGGCCGTCTTCGCCGCGCAGCACGAGCGAGTCGGGGCCTATGGCTACGATTTCAAACTGGGCGTTGTCAGCAGCGCCGCCGGTGCCTATCACGAGCCGTCCGTTGTGCAGCCGCCATGTGCGCTGCTGCTTCGTCGCGGTGGTGTCGGTGATCTCGGCCTGTCCGTCGGCCTTCAGGTTGATGGCTGTCTTGTCGGCAGCCACCCACTGGCCCGTCATTGCCGTCAGGTTGACCACCTGGGCGGCGGTGTTCTCGTCGGTCAGGATGACGGCCATGCGGTCGCCGATCTGGTATCCGCCGAAGCACTGTCCGCGGTCGTTGGCGTCGATGATGCTCACCACCATCGTGTCGCCGTCGTCGGTAATCAGCTGCAGCGTGTTCATGGCCGAACCGTCGCCGCAGGTGCCGTAGAGCGTCGAGTCGGGGGCTTCGGCGGGGGCGATGGCGGAGGAGCCGCCCTCCACGCTGTCGGTGGCGGTGGTGTCGGCGGGGGCGTTGCCGCCGGTCTTGCTGTTACAGCCGCCGAGTAGTGCGGCCAGTGCCAGCATGGTAATAATCTGCTTGTTCTTCATTGCTCACTTCTCATTTCTCATTTTTCTTCGCTTCGTTCCAGAGCGCGTCCATCTCGTCGAGCGACATCTCGGTCAGCGGGCGACCGGCACGGATGCTGTGTGCCTCGATGTAGCCAAAGCGACGGATGAACTTCTGGTTGGTACGCTCCAGGGCGTTCTCGGGGTTCAGTTTGTAGAGCCGCGCGGCGTTGATGACCGAGAAGAGGAAGTCGCCCAGCTCGCTGGTCGACCGCTCGCGGTCGTCGCGGGCCAGTTCGGCCTCCAGCTCGGCCAGTTCCTCGTGGACCTTCGCCCAGACGTCCTCCTTCTTCTGCCAGTCGAAGCCCACGTTGCGGGCCTTGTCCTGTATGCGGTAGGCCTTGATGAGCGAGGGCAGCGACGTGGGCACGCCCGAGAGTACGGTGCGGTTGCCGTCCTTCTCGCGCAGCTTGATCTGCTCCCAGTTCTGCAGCACCTGCTCCGACGTCTTGGCGTCGGCAAACTCGCGCCCCTCGGTGTCCTCGCCGTAGGGCAGCGGCCTGGGGTTCTCGGCGCCCACCTGCGAGGGGTGGTAGATGTGTGGGTGGCGGAATATCAGCTTGTCGGCCTGCTGGTTGCAGACGTCGGCCATGTCGAAGTCGCCCGTCTCGGAGCCAATCTTGGCGTAGAACATCACGTGCATCAGCACGTCGCCCAGCTCCTTGCAGATGTTCTTCCGGTCGTCGCGCATCAGTGCGTCGCAGAGCTCGTAGACCTCCTCGATGGTGTTCGGCCGCAGGCTCTCGTTGGTCTGCTTCTTGTCCCACGGGCACTTCGCGCGGAGCTGGTCGAGCACGTCGAGCAGCCGGCCGAAAGCCTTCAGTTGTTCTTCTCGTGTATGCATTTTTCTTGCGTCGTTATTCTGTTTTTCACGCGCAAAGGTAAGCATTATTTTCCAAACGGCCAACTTTTTGGCAATTTCTTGTGGCGTTTTGGCAGAAAAGTTGTACCTTTGCACCCAATTTATAAATAGGTATATGGAAATAGCAAGCAAATACGACCCTAAAGAGGTCGAGTCGAAATGGTACCAGTACTGGCTGGACAACAAACTCTTCAGTAGCAAACCCGACGGGCGCGAACCCTACACCATCGTCATTCCGCCGCCAAACGTGACGGGCGTGCTCCACATGGGACACATGCTGAACAACACCATACAGGACATTCTCGTCAGGCGGGCCCGCATGGAGGGCAAGAACGCCTGCTGGGTGCCCGGCACCGACCACGCCTCGATTGCCACCGAGGCCAAGGTGGTCAAGAAGCTGGCCGAGCAGGGCATCAAGAAGCGCGACCTGACGCGCGACGAGTTCCTGAAGCACGCCTGGGACTGGACCCACGAGCACGGCGGAATCATCCTCAAGCAGCTGCGACGGCTGGGTGCATCGTGCGACTGGGACCGCACGGCCTTCACCATGGACGAGGTACGCTCCGAGAGCGTCAACAAGGTCTTCGTCGACCTCTACAACAAGGGGCTCATCTACCGCGGCCTGCGCATGGTGAACTGGGACCCGAAGGCGCTGACCGCCCTCTCGACCGAGGAAGTCATCTACCGCGAGGAGCAGAGCCACCTGTTCCACCTGAAATATTATGTGGATAATCTAGATAATCTAGAAAATCTAGAAGATCTAGAGGCAAGCGGCAACATCATCCACCGCGACGAGCGCGGCTACTACGCCGTCGTGGCCACCACCCGCCCCGAGACCATCATGGGCGACACGGCCATGTGTATCAACCCCAAAGACCCGAAGAACCAGTGGCTCAAGGGCCGCCGCGTCATCGTGCCGCTCGTCGGCCGCGTCATTCCCGTCATCGAGGACCGCTACGTCGACATCGAGTTCGGTACGGGCTGCCTCAAGGTGACACCCGCCCACGACACCAACGACTACATGCTCGGCAAGACCCACAACCTGGAGACCATCGACATCTTCAACCCCGACGGTACCATCTCGGACCAGAGCCCCATCTACGTCGGCATGGACCGCATGGACTGCCGCAAGCAGATAGCCAAGGACCTGCAGGAGGCCGGACTCATGGAGCGCATTGAGGACTACACCAACAAGGTGGGCTACTCGGAGCGCAACCCCGACACAGCCATCGAGCCGCGACTCTCGATGCAGTGGTTCCTCTCGATGAAGCACTTCGCCGACATCGCCCTGCCGCCCGTGATGAACGGCGAGCTGAAGTTCTACCCGCAGAAGTACGTCAACACCTATAAGAACTGGCTCGAGAACATTCAGGACTGGTGCATCAGCCGCCAGCTCTGGTGGGGTCACCGCATACCGGCCTACTACTATGGCGAGGGCGAGGGCGACTTTGTCGTCGCCGAGACCCGCGAGGAAGCCCTGAAACTGGCCCAGCAGAAGAATCCCGCAATAACGGATGCCGACCTGCGCCAGGACGAGGACGCCCTCGACACGTGGTTCTCGTCATGGCTCTGGCCCATCTCCCTTTTCGACGGCATACGCAACCCCGGCAACAAGGAGCTGAACTACTACTACCCCACCTCAGACCTGGTGACCGGCCCGGACATCATCTTCTTCTGGGTGGCACGCATGATCATGGCCGGCTACGAGTACGTGGGCAAGATGCCCTTCAAGAATGTCTACTTCACCGGTATCGTGCGCGACAAGCTCGGCCGCAAGATGTCGAAGTCGCTCGGCAACAGCCCCGACCCCATCGAGCTCATCGAGAAGTTCGGCGCCGACGGCGTGCGCATGGGCATGATGCTCTCGGCACCGGCCGGCAACGACATCCTCTTCGACGAGGCCCTCTGCGAGCAGGGACGTAACTTCAACAACAAGATATGGAACGCCTTCCGCCTCGTCAAGGGCTGGAGCGTTGCCGACACCGAGCAGTCAGAGGCTGGCAAGATTGCCACCCGCTGGTTTGAGGCCAAGCTGCGCCAGACGGCTGCCGAAGTCGACGACCTGTTCAAGAAATACCGCCTCTCTGAGGCCCTCATGGCCGTCTACAAGCTCTTCTGGGACGAGTTCTCCAGCTGGTACCTCGAGATGGTCAAGCCCGCCTATGTTGACGGCGTGGCTCAGCCCATCGACCGCCAGACCTACGACAAGACGCTCGAGTTCTTTGAGACACTGCTGAAGATGCTTCACCCCTTCATGCCCTTCATCACCGAGGAGCTGTGGCAGCACATCTACGACCGCCAGGCCGGCGAAAGGCAACGGGTAGGCGACGGAACGTCGGGAATGAGCATCATGCGCGAAAAGCTGGAACTGCCCGCCCCCACCGCCGAGGACGAACAGCTGACCGCCGCCGTCGAGCAGGTGAAGCTTGTGGTATCGGGCGTGCGCACCGTGCGCTCGTCGAAGAACATTGCCGCCAAGGAGCAGCTCAGCCTGCAGGCCGTCGGCAAGAACGCCTACGCCGACTTCGAACCCGTCATCCTGAAGATGGCTAACCTGAGCGACATCAGCGTGGTCAATGAGAAGGACGCCACGGCATCGGCCTTCATGGTGGGCACCGACGAGTTTGCCGTTCCCTTAGGCAGTCTCATCGACGTCGAGGCCGAGATTCAGAAGCTCGAGGCTCAGCTGCAGCACACCGAGGGTTTCCTGGCCGGTGTGATGAAGAAGCTCTCCAACGAGCGTTTCGTTCAGAACGCCCCCGAGGCCGTCGTGGCTATGGAGCGCAAGAAGCAGAGCGACGCCGAGGAGAAGATAGCCGCCCTGAAGGAGTCGATTGCCGCCCTCCGCGGGGCCAGCAATTAAAGGCAGATAAATAATTTAAGGAGTTTAGGAGTTTGGGAGTTTAGGAGTTTAGACATTAGTTTATGCCTGCGTGAACGGTATAAAAGTAATGTCTAAACTCCTAAACTCCCAAACTCCTAAACTCCTAAATTACTAAATTACTAAACTCCTTAAATTTGTATAATTCGTGAAATTCGTAGTCATAAAACCTACTCGTGCTTGCTCGGAGTAAGTTCGTCGCGTACGTCTGGTGAACTGATGAAGTAGTTGTTGCGCAGCATCTCGTCGACCGTGACGTCAGGATGCTGCCGCATGTAGTGACCGACGTTACGCGTATAGAGCGTGTTGAAGAAAGCCTTGTCCATCGCCTTGTTCACCACCCACTGCACCTTGCCCATGTGCATGTCGCGCTCGAGCTGCGTCGGTTCGTGGTCGCCCGGCAGGGGGTATAGACTCAGCAGGAAGAAGCCGATGCAGTCAGGCACGATGTTCTCGCGCGTCATCACCCGCCGCTGCCTCTCGCTGTAGCCGAAGTCCTCGCGCAGGTAGAGCGGGTAGTCCTTGCCGAGATACTTGTCGAGCGAGATGCCGAGCGTGCCGTGGCCCACGATGACGCTCTGGTCGAGCGAACCTATTTGGGCATAGACCTGGGGAATCTCCAGACCGGGAATCATCTCGCTGAGCCGGCCGAAGGCGTCGGTCAGCTCACGGTCGATATCGTCCATGTTGGCATACTGCTGCTCGGCCGACGCGATGAGCGTCTGTAGCACCGAGTCCTGGAAGAAGCCCAGGAACTTGACGCTAATCTCGGGGTCGTTCACCTGGCCTATCCTCAGCACGTCCTCTATCAGCGTGCGCGTCTGCTGGGGGTAGACGGTGTTCATCTGCTGCAGGGCCGCATAGTCGCCCGTCTTCAGGTAAAGGCTTTCGATTCGGTCGTAACGCTCTACGGTCACCCGCGTCTCTTGCTTGTCGTCTGAAGAACTCAGACGCCACTGACAGCCGAAACAGACGAGCATCACCGACAAAAGTAATATGTAAACGCTACGCATCAAATCCTTAATTCAGTGAAATTTGCTTAAATCCGACTGCAAAATTACTAAATAATATTTTAAAATCCAAATTTTAACCTAAAAAAGATAAAAATAAATTGAAAATGATTACTTTTGCCGTCTACTAAACAGTCAAAAAGAACATGAAACGAAACATTTCACTGGCCATAATGGCCGCAGTCTGCACAGCGACAATGGCTCAGCAGACTATAACCGTCAGCGTGAGCAACCCGATGAAGACCGCCCGCAAGGACCAGCCCGTGGTCATTCCCTTAGCACAGTACGGCGACGTTCGCTCGGCGCTTGTCACCACCGCCGGAGGTGAGACGCCCTGCCAGCTCGACGACCTCGACCAGGACGAGCGCTACGACGAGCTCTGCTTCCTCGCCGACCTGAACGCCGGCGAGAGCAGGCAGTACAGCGTGACCCTCTACAACGAGGGCGAGCCGCGCCCCTACCCTGCCCGCGTCTACACCGAAATGCTGATGCGCAACGACAAGGTGAAGGAGAAGAACCGCCACAACAACTACATCGAGAGCATCACGGCACGAGGCGACTGTGCCAACTCCTACAACCTGCAGCACCACCACGGCGTAGACTTCGAGAGCGAGCTCAACGGCATACGCATCTACTTCGACAAGCGCCAGACCATCGACCTCTACGGAAAGTTCAAGAAACGGCTGGAACTGAAAGAGACTCAGTTCTATACCAGCGCCGAGCAGAAGACGCAGGGCTACGGCGACGACGTGCTCTGGGTGGGCAACACCTTCGGGCTGGGAGCCTTCCGGGGCTGGGACGGCCACGAACCGACCATGATTGACCCCGTGCGCTCGCGCACGCAGCGCATCATCAGCTACGGTCCGCTGCGCACCATCGTCGAGGTCATCGACCGCGGCTGGACGGCACCCCACCCAACGCCCAACGCCCAACGCCCAACACCCATCACCATGACCCTGCGCTACACCCAGTATGCCGGCCATCGCGACACCGACGTCGACGTCAGCTTCGACCGCGACGTCAGCGACTACCGCTTCTCGACGGGCATCATCAACGTCAAGGGCAGCCAGGAGTTCACCGACAAGAAGGGCCTGCGCGCCTGCTGGGGCACCGACTACCCATCGACCGACACCGTGAAGTGGAAGCGCGAGACCGTTGGCCTGGCCATCTGCATACCCCAGCGCCACATTGCCAGCGAGGAGCCCGCCAACAAGGACAACTACGCCTACGTCGTGAAGACCGAGGGCAGCCACATGAGCTATAAGATCAGCTACACCTCGGCCAACGAGGAGTTCGGCTACCACTCAGCCCGCGAGTGGTTCGACTACCTGAAGGCCTGGAAGCGCGAGCTTGAGCAACCGATAAAGGTGGAGACCCGTTGAGTCTCCACCTTTTTTTTATTATAGCCGGCAGTCAGGGGGCAGCACGGCCTAACGGATGAACAGCAGCTCGCGGTACTTCGGCAGCGGCCAGAGGGCGTCGTCGACAATCAGCTCCAGCTTGTCTATCTGGTAGCGGATTTCGTCGAGCTTCGGCTCAACGCTGTCGTGGTAGACGATGGCCTTCTCGTGCTCGTCGCTGATCTTATTGGCCTGCTTACGCGCACTGACCAGGTCGTCGACACCCTTCTCGATGGCACTGGTGCGCTCGGCAATCTCCTCGATGAGCTTCAGGTTGCGGGCCGACAGCTTGTCGGCCTTCTCCTCGCTGAACACCTCGGCCATGTTCTCGACGTTCTTCAGCAGCTCCGTCTGGTAGCGGGTGGCCACGGGGATGATGTGGTTCATCGACAGGTCGCCAAGCACGCGCGCCTCAATCTGGATTTTCTTCGTGTAGGTCTCCCACTTCACCTCGTTGCGGGCCTCCAGCTCCTTGCGCGTCATCACGCCCAGGCTCTCGAACAACTGGATGCTCTCTGCGTCGAGGTAGCGCTCGAAGATACGTGGGCACGACTTCTCGACATCGAGTCCGCGCTTCTCGGCCTCGACGACCCACTCGTCCGAGTAGCCGTTGCCGTCGAAGCGGATGGGCTTGCAGGTCTTGATGTCGTCGCGCAGCACGGCGATGATAGCATGCATGACGGGACTGTGCTCCGTGCCGACCAACTGCTGCTCGAACTCGGGGATGCGGGCATCGACGCGCTTCTTGAAGTCGGCCAGCGCCTCGGCGACGGCAGCGTTGAGGGCTATCATGGCCGAGGCACAGTTGGCCTCGCTGCCCACGGCGCGGAACTCGAAGCGGTTGCCCGTGAAGGCGAAGGGACTGGTGCGGTTGCGGTCGGTATTGTCGATGAACAGTTCGGGTATCTCGGGAATGTCCATCTTCATACCCTGCTTACCGGCCATGGCCAGGATGTCCTGTACGTCGGCCTTCTCGATATGGTCGAGCAGTTCGCTCACCTGCTTGCCCAGGAATGAGGAGATGATGGCGGGTGGAGCCTCGTTGGCACCGAGACGGTGGGCATTGGTGGCACTCATGATCGAGGCTTTCAGCAGCCCGTTGTGGCGATATACGCCCATCAGCGTCTCGACGATAAACGTGGCGAAGCGCAGGTTCTGCTCGGCCGTCTTGCCAGGGGCATGCAGCAGCACGCCGTTGTCGGTCGACAGGCTCCAGTTGTTGTGCTTGCCGCTGCCGTTGATGCCGGCAAAGGGCTTCTCGTGGAGCAATACGCGAAAACCGTGCTTGCGGGCCACGCGCTTCATCAGCGACATGAGCAGCATGTTGTGGTCGACGGCCAGGTTGGTCTCCTCGAAGATGGGCGCCAGCTCAAACTGGTTGGGGGCCACCTCGTTGTGGCGCGTCTTGCAGGGAATGCCCAGTTCGAGGGCCACAATCTCGAGCTCGCGCATGAAGGCGGCTACGCGCTCGGGGATGGCGCCGAAGTAGTGGTCGTCCATCTGCTGGTTCTTGGCCGAGTCGTGGCCCATCAGCGTACGCCCGGTGAGCAGCAGGTCGGGGCGCGCGGCGTAGAGCCCCTCGTCGACGAGGAAGTACTCCTGCTCCCAGCCCAAGTTCGACGTCACCTTCTTCACGCTCGGGTCGAAGTAGTGGCACACCTCTGTGGCGGCTACGTTCACCGCGTGCAGGGCGCGCAGCAGCGGTGCCTTGTAGTCGAGGGCCTCGCCGCTATAGCTTATAAATACGGTGGGGATGCAGAGCGTATCGTCGATGATGAACACGGGGCTCGTGGGGTCCCAGGCCGAGTAGCCGCGGGCCTCGAACGTCGAGCGTATGCCGCCGCTGGGGAAGCTCGAGGCGTCGGGCTCCTGCTGCACCAGCAGCTTGCCGGTGAACTCCTCCACCATGCCGCCCTTGCCGTCGTGCTCGATAAACGAGTCGTGCTTCTCGGCGGTGCCCTCCGTCAGCGGCTGGAACCAGTGGGTATAGTGGGTCACGCCGTTCTCCGTGGCCCACTGTTTCATGCCCGCAGCCACGGCGTCGGCGATGTCGCGATCGAGCCATGCGCCGTTGTCAATGACGTCGAGCATCTTCTCATACACATCCTTCGGCAGATACTTGTACATCTTCTCGCGGTTGAAGACCTTCTGTCCGAAATACTTGGCGGGACGCTCCGCCGGTGCTTTTACGTCGAGCGGCTTCTTCCTGAAAGCCTCGCCGACAACCTGAAATCTTAATGTTTCCATAATCTTTACTGTTTAGTTTTTACTGTATTTACTTACACTTTTACCTTAATTCCGTTGCAAAGGTAATCATAATGCAAGCAAACAAGCAACAAATCCTTGCAGTTTGTTTGTTAAAACTGCAATAAAGTATCATTTTGTAAACTCCAGCGCGGATTGTCTTGTCAGAATAATATCAGATTGCACGCGAAACGCCGCAATTACTTACAAATTGTCAGATGTCGGATTTCTGTCGCCGTCAGCCGGAAAAAGGTGACACGATGCAGCGGGTGACGGCGCGTCAGTAGCAGATGAAGACCGACGCCGTGGGCCGCAGCGTCAAGGTGAACAGGCGGTCAGCATTGCTGCGGAGCCGGCGGATGCGGCCGGCGGCATTGTTGCGGTAGTCTCGTGTCGGATTCTGCCACAGCCGCTTGACAGACTTCAGCCCCTCCACCGGCTGCGCCCATAAGCGCGCCGTGAAACCCAGAGCAAGGACGATGAACAGCGATAGATGTTTCATACCAATTCAGCAATCTCTGGGCAAAATTACACATAATCAGCCGAAAAGCCGTCATCCCGCCCAGAAATTAAATAGATTTTAACGGGAGACGACCGTCTGTTGAGAAGTCAAGAATAATCCGTCACATCCGTCACCAGTGTGTAAGCGCCACGTTATCAATCGCTTACGGGGTGACGGATGTTTAGCTACTTTTTTCCTGCCCACTGCGCGATGCGGCGCAGGGCCTCATCGGTCTGCTCATGACTGCCGAAGGCGGTGAAGCGGACGTACCCCTCGCCCGAGGGACCGAAGCCAACGCCCGGGGTGCAGACGACATTGGCGCCGTAGAGCAGGGCCTCGAAGAACTGCCACGACGACGAGCCGTCGGGCGTGCGCATCCAGACGTAGGGGGCGTTCTCGCCGCCGTAGCACTCGAAGCCGAGGCTGCGCAAGATGGTGAGCATACGGGCGGCATTCTGCATATAGTAGTCGATGGTCGCCTGCACCTGCTGCTTGCCCTCGGGCGAGTAGATGGCCTCGGCAGCACGCTGGGAGATGTAACTGGTGCCGTTGAACTTGGTACACTGTCGGCGCAGCCAGAGTTGGTTGAGCGGGATGCGCTCGCCCTCGAAGGTGGCCACGCTGACCTCCTTCGGGACGATGGTATAGCCGCAGCGGACGCCCGTGAATCCGGCGGTCTTGGAGAACGAGCGGAACTCGACGGCGCACTTGCGGGCACCGCGTATCTCGTAGATGCTGTGCGGTATCTCCGGGTCGCGGATGTAGGCCTGATAGGCGGCGTCGAAGAGGATGAGGGCGTCGTTCTTCAGCGCGTAGTTCACCCACTTGCGCAGTTCCTGCTTGGTGACGACCGTGCCCGTGGGGTTGTTGGGATAGCAGAGGTAGATGACGTCCACGGGACGGCCCTTGGGGAGTTCGGGGATAAAGCCGTTCTCGGCGGTAGTGGGCATATAGCGCACGTTGGTCCAGCGCCCGTCGCGGTAGGTGCCGCAGCGGCCTATCATCACGTTTGAGTCGATATAGACGGGATAGATGGGGTCGGTGACGCCGATGAAGTTGTCCCAGTGGAGCAGCTCCTGGAAGTTGCCGGTGTCGGACTTCGCACCGTCGTTGATGAATATCTCGTCGATGTCGAGGCGGACGCCGCGCGGCAGGAAGTCGTTCTTCAGGATAGCCTCGCGCAGGAAGTCGTAGCCCTGCTCGGGACCGTAGCCGCGGAAGCCGTCGGCGGTGGCCATCTCGTCGACGGCCTTGTGCATGGCCTCGACGACGGCGGGACAGAGCGGCTGGGTGACGTCGCCGATG
>OCTX012281010.1_pt1 | contig 30020 bp, 19 predicted proteins | sample 1539691 | NCBI WGS metagenome assembly OCTX01 (sample SAMN02144231, study PRJEB22623) | gut metagenome | biome: sheep rumen | host: Ovis aries | place: New Zealand
ATATAGAGGATATCTTCCCGGATCTGATCGTACATAATTAATGACCGTTTGAGGGTTCAGCCCGTAATCGTTGGCAAAATTAACTAAATTTTACCAAACCGCCAAACTTTTCAGTGAAAATAAGTAGCTCACGTTTTTTCAATTAACAAAACTTATTTCCAATAACATTTTGAATTATGAAAAGATTATTATTGTGTTTAGTCATTGTTACACTTTGCAACTATGCTATTGCTCAAAAGCAAGTAACGATTAAAGGAGGAACTGTTGTTCCTGTTGAAGCCATAGAAGAAATGAAAGCCACTTCTGTGCATGTAGGACAGATTGTTGACCTTCAAGTGTCTCGTGATGTAATTGTTGACGGAATTGTCGCAATTAAAGCTGGAACAATAGTAAAAAGTACAGTTTATGAGGCCAAACGATCTACAGCCTTTGGTACAAAAGGCCGTTTAGGTCTTCGTGTTAAATATTTAACTCTCCCATCTGGTGATACTGTCACTTTTTCTTCGTCAGACATATATATCCAGGGCAAAAACCGAACAGCTATATCTGTTATTGTATTCTGTTGTACATGCCTTCCATTCCCTTGTGGTTCGAAAGCCGTTTTAAAACCTGGTATAGAATATGAAGCAATGGTTTCTGCAAATACTACAGTAACAATCGAATAGTATTATCAAACGAAGTAAGTGCCCGCCGTCGCGGCGAGCACTTACTGTTTTCTAAACCATTAATAACAAAACAAACAACAAAATGAAACTCTAACTAACTTATGTATGAATCTTAAATCTGATGCAAAGGTACGGCGATTTTCAATTCAAAACAAGAAATCACAGAGTTTCTTCATTGAGTTGTTGCGACAATGGAAAGGATTTGCGACACATCATGGAGGCGGACTTGCCGAGTGTCGCAAAAGCCCATAGAAATCGGTTATTTCCGCGTCCAGGTGTGGGTTTCGTAGAAGACACCTACGTAGCCGCGGACTTTCAGGGTGTTGCCTTCGAGCCAGATGGAGCACTTGTAGGTCTTGCCGTTCATCGGGTTGTAGATCTTGCCGCCTTCCCACTTGTTGCCGTTCCTGGTGAGACCGGTCAGGATGTTGACGCCCAGCAGCTTGCGGCTGCGCAGGCTCTTGTCGGGATTGTGGACATCAAGCTGTCCCTCGCCCCGCTTCAGCCAGATAATCTTTCCGAACAGCTTGTCGCCGTTCTGATAGATCTCCACATTCGACTCATTGTCCGTCGTGACCCACTTTCCGAGCACGTTCTGCGCATATCCAGCTACGGACATCAGCGCCAGTACTAAACTGATAATACACTTTTTCATTGTCTTGACTGCTATTTCTGATTCAGATTCTTCCAAAAATCGGTGCAAAGATAGCAAATTTTCGGCATATAACGATAGGAAATTTGCTAAACTTTTTATTTACAAATATAGCTATAACTATTCATCTATTCACAAAATGATAATAAATGGCTGATATATAGCACGTTGCAATTTTTCAACTATACACTAACTCTACACTAACCCTTCACTAACTCTACATCAAGTCTACACAAAAACCAGCATTTTATAAGCATTTCAGAAAACACAGCACGTATAACCAGCCATTTTGAGCGTATGTGACTGCCCGATTATAGGCAGTAGACGAATAGTCTATCGTAAGCTGATTCCAAAATTCTCGAGAGAATTTAGTAGTTTACTTACGAGAAACCTCTGTTTAGTCGTAACCGGAAGGGGAGTTTGTCGTAAGCGGAAGGGGACTCAATCGTAACTGGAAGGGGACTCAATCGTAAGCGGAATTGAGGCAAGCAGATAATCGAATCCCTGCGAGAAGTAGCAGAAGACCGAGTGTAGAGTTAGTGAAGGGTTAGTGTAGAGTTAGTGAATAGTTAGTGTAGAGTTAGTGTATAGTTGAAAATTCGCAACGTGCTGCATATTAGATATTTATACTCATTTTGTGAATAGATGAATAGATTTTGTCGATTTCTCGCTTAAAATTTTTTGTTCTAAAGCGAAAAACGGGGGTATCTGATGCGTGGTTTTGCAAATATGAATTAGGTATCTAGGCGGAAAGGAATAAAAAACCTGGGGGTTAGCGAACCTCCAGGTTGTCGTGCTTTGCCATCCAAGCGCTGAACAATGTTCCTGCAAGAAGCAATGCGCCGATTTTCATAAGTGTAATCATTGATGTAATCATCTTCTTAATCTCCTATTCGTTAGAATTGTTAAACTTTGTGTTTGTGATGTCTGTTTCTTAATCACGCTGCAAAGGTACGGCGATTTTGGGGAACATGCAAACGTTTCCGAATGATTGTGTGCGAACACAGCAGTTTATTGACCCATGTCAACGGGTGGGTTCCTATCATGGTGAAATGGAGCGGAAAAACGGTTTTTATTCAGTTTTTTTGGAAAAGCGATACGGATATCGGAAAAAATGCCTATATTTGCAAGCGAAATCGGCAATGATAGCGGATGCGCATGTGTAAACCTATAACCATCCTTCTGCTGGTGCTCTGGCTGTTGCCCGGCAAATGCGGGGCACAGGCGTTCACGCTGAAGAAAGAGCACGACAGCCTCTACTGGCTCAACGACTGGCGGCTGCCCTACCCCGTCTACCAGTTTCAGACGGGCGACGTGGACGGCGACGGGCGCGAGGACGCGATGGTGGGGGTAATCAAGGCGACCCGCTTCTACCCCGAGAAGGCCCGCAGGCTGTTTATCTTCAAGGAGGTGAACGGCAAGGCCCGCCCGATGTGGCTGGGCTCCAAGCTGGGCGGCATCCTCGAGGACTTCCGTTTCACAGAGGGCCGCATCCGTGCGCTGGAGAGCACTGCCGACAGTCTCTACGTGGTGTCGGACTACCGCTGGGCGGGCTTCGGCATGACGTTCGACCATCATATCACCGAACCTACAAACAAAGAAACAGCAATTAAATACTTTAGCCAATGAAAACGAAAACTTTCCTAATCGTCTGCCTGGCTGGTATGATTACCGCCTGCAGTCAGAAACAGAGTGCAGTATCTGTGCCCGTGTCGCAGATCGACGTTGAGAAGCTGCTCGACAGCATCGACTACGACATGGATGTATCAGGCTTGCAGCTGAGCGACGTGCGTCTGCTGCGCAATGCGCCCGCTGCCCAGAAGGGATTCCCCTTCAAGGATGCCTACGTGAGAGGTGTCTACAGCACCACCACCTGGTATGACTCGCTGGTGTGGAAATTCGCCGAGAATGCCAATTTCGAAAACGTGAAGATGAAGGACGACGAACCTTGGCGCGACTACTACTATCGTGCCTCCCAGGAGACAGGACTGCTGAAGTTCTCGGATCAGGAGCAGGCATTCATCAATCGTCTGCAGGAGCGCGAGAAAGAGCTGATGAAGGCCAACTTCGAGGCTGGCGAGGGTCTGCGCGTGAACATGCAGAACCTGGTGAACCCCACGCAGCTGAAGGAGTTCGACTCGCTGCTCTGCCAGCATCTGGCCAAGGACGGCTTCGCCATCGTGCCTGCCACCCACGACCAGCTGTTCCACATCTACGAGCAGAACGACTACAACCAGTTCCCCAATTTCGTGACCACCGACCTCTACCTGCAGCTCTATCACCTCTACATCGACTGCATGCTGCGCGAGGTGGAGGAGCAGAAACTGCTGCCGATGATGGTCAGCTTCTGCCGCGACATGCACCAGTTGCTCTACAACATGGAGCGATGGTCGGGCTTCGACGATCTGGTAAACAAGACAGCCAAGCACAATGCCACCTATTACAATATAGCCTACAAGCTGTTTACTGGCGATTACATCTTCGACCCCGAGCCAGGCGACATTGAGCTCGAAGAAGTGAAGAAAGTGATGGAGTCTGCCAATGATTTCAGCCAGTTCATGGAGGACTACAAGGAGATCATGTTCCCTTACAGCCTGTTCCGTCCGCGCGGCCACTATACCCGCTCAGAGGCCCTGAAGCGCTACTTCCGGGGCATGATGTGGCTCCAGACCGTTCCCTTCGGCATGAATCACAAGAGCGAGGTGCTGGCCGCAGTACAGCAGGCATGCGCCCTGAAACTCGACAAGGAAGCTCAGAAGAAATACCACACGCTCGACAAGTTCATCACCCTCCTCATGGGCAAGCATGACAATCTCAGTCTGATCCAGGTGATGACCGAGGTGGAGAAGACCGGACTGCAGATGGAAGACCTGCTCCACAACGACGAGGCCATCAGCAAGATCACCGCTGCGCTCAAGGAAATCGGCGACAAACAGACACGCATCCGCCCGAAGTTCGAGAAGACCAGCCACGACAAGATCAACGTGCTGCCCCAGCGCTATCAGCCCGATGCCGAGGTGCTGCAGACGATGGTGGACAACGAAAACAAACCCACCCTGCGCCCCACTCCTAAGGGTCTCGACTTCTTCGCTGCGATGGGCGTTGCATCGGCTGAACAGATCCTGATGGAGGAAAAGACCGAGTGGAAAGCCTTCGGAGACAGTCTCAAGTCGATGAAGAAGCGCATGAGCGAGATCGACTGGAACGAGACGACCTGCACCCAATGGATGAACACGCTGAAGGTGCTGACAGACAAGGAAGGCAAGGAGAAGATGCCTTACTTCATGGTAACCCCCGAGTGGGACAAGAAAGACCTGAACGCTGCGCTCGCCTCTTGGGCAGAACTGAAGCACGACGCCATCCTCTACGCCAAGCAGCCTGCCGGAGCCGAATGCGGTGGTGGCGACGAAGTGCCCGAACCCGTAGTGAAAGGCTATGTGGAGCCTAATTCGGGCTTCTGGAAGAAAGCCATCGAGCTGCTCGACAATACGGCATCGATCCTGAAGCAGGAGAATATGCTCACCGAGAAGATAAAAGAAGTGACAGAGCGCATGCGCGAGGAGGCTCAGTTCCTGCTGATTATCAGCGATAAGGAGTTGGCAGGCCAGCAGATAACCGATGAGGAATACGACCAGATAAAGGTGATCGGCGCCACGTTTGAAAACATCTCGCTCGACTTGGTGCGCGGTAAGGAACAGTACCTGATGGGCTGGAGCGATGTGCAGGGAGCCGACAAGAAGGTGGCCCTCGTAGCCGATGTCTACACCGCCAATTCCGACAACAACCCCGAGAAGTCTATACTCTTTGAGGCTGTGGGCGACGCGGATGAGATTTATGTAGTTGTTGAGATCGACGGCTGTCTGTATCTGACACGTGGTGCCGTGCTGAGCTATCGTGAGTTCATCCAGCCCATCGACGAGCAGCGCCTGACGGATGAGGAATGGCAGCAGCAGTTGGAGAAGAATGCCCGCAAGGGTGTGCCCGAGTGGATGAAGCCCATTCTCGTGCCGCTGAAGAAATTGCCTGAGGCAAATGAGGAATATTTCTATAGCTCTGGTTGCTAGTGTGTTGCTGAGCCTGCCGGTATCCGCTGCCGACAGGCCCGACAACGACAGCACCCTCACCGTCGTGCTGACAGGCGACATTCTGCTCGACCGCGGGGTGCGCAAGGCAATCGAACATCACGGAGTCGACCATCTGTTTTCGGATGGAGTCGACTCCGTGTTTCATGCAGCCCAGGTGGTCGTGGGCAATCTCGAATGTCCTGCTACGGCAATCGAGGCTCCCGTCTTCAAGAAGTTCATCTTCAGGGCAGAGCCCTCGTGGCTGGAAGCCCTTCAGCGCCACGGGGTTACCCATCTGAACCTGGCCAACAACCATTCAATCGACCAAGGGCGCAGAGGACTGATTGACACGAAAGAAAATATCCTCGCGGCAGGTATGGTGCCCATCGGGGCTGGCGCCAACATGGCAGAGGCATCAGAGCCCGTATTACTGGCAGAACAGCCGCGCAAGGTGTGGCTCGTTCCCTCGCTCCGCCTCGCCCTCGAGAACTATGCCTATCTGACGGATAAGCCCTGCGTGAGCCAGGAGCCGATGGACTCGCTGCTGCAGCGGGTATATCGCCTACGCCAGCAAGACTCAACAGCCGTCATCATCGTGTCGCTGCATTGGGGTGCAGAACATAAGCTGGTGCCCGTCCCCAGGCAACGCCTGGATGCCCACTTGCTGATTCAGGCAGGTGCCGACGTGCTCGTTTGCCATCATACCCACACCCTGCAGACCATCGAGGACTATCAAGGTCACATGATCTATTACAGCGTGGGCAACTTCATCTTCGACCAGCACAAGCCCTTAAATAGCGAGGCCTGCATGGTGCGCCTCGACATCACCGCCGACAGCATGGCCGTAACCACGATGCCTGTGGAAATACGCCAATGCGTGCCCTATCTGGTGGAAAAGCATCTGAAAAATCACTAGACGCCACAATTTTCTCCCGATTTCCTTTGCCTTTCGTGCGATTTTGTGTACTTTTGCAAGCGATAAGGAAAAAACAGAATATGGTATATAAGATAGCTGACAATATCGTCTCCCCTTTGGGGAAGACTACCGAACAGAACTATCAGGCTGTGAAGCAGGGTGAGACCGCCCTGTCGTATCACACCACCAAATGGGATATCCCAGAGCCGTTCACGGCTTCCGTCTTTTCCGAGGCGCAGAATCAAGAGATGGCCGTAGCAGGTCTGACGCGCTTCGAGTCGATGGTTGTCTGCTCCGTCCGTCAGGCATTGGCAGAAACGGCTTTCGACATAGCTGCCAAGAATGTGGTCTTCATCCTGAGCACCACGAAGGCCAACGTAGAGTTGCTGGGAAGCGCAGAAGCCCAGTCGGATGTGATCCATCCAGGCGAGAGTGCAGCCAGGATTGCGAAGGTGCTGGGTGTAACCACCAGTCCTATCGTCGTGTGCAATGCCTGTATCTCCGGGCTTTCGGGCATCATCCTCGCCCAGCGGTTACTGGAGAGCAGGACCTACGACTATGCCATCGTGTGTGGAGCCGACGTACTCGACAAATTCATCATCTCAGGCTTCCAGTCGTTCAAGTCGATGGCCGAGCATGCTTGTCGTCCTTACGACATCGAGCGCCTGGGCATGAACCTGGGCGAAGCGGCTGCCACCATCGTTCTCTCTGCAACACCCGCCCAGGAAGATACGCCATGGGCCATCGGCTGTGGCACCGTGAGAAACGATGCCCATCATATCAGCACCCCGTCGAATAAAGGCGAAGGTGCCTACCGCTGTCTGTTACCAGCCATTCAGGCCACCTCGGTGGATTCGCTGGCTTTGGTAAATGCTCACGGTACGGCCACGATGTTTATGGATCAGATGGAGTCGGTAGCCATCCAGCGGGCAGGTCTCGCCGGTATGCTCGTCAACAGTCTGAAAGGCTATTACGGTCATACGCTGGGAGCAGCAGGAGTGCTGGAAACGGTACTGACGATGCATGCCCTCGACGACCACACGCTGATCGGCACCAGAGGCTTTGAGGAACTAGGCGTCTCCGGCAAGATAGAAGTATCGGCCACAAACGCCGAGACCGACAAGCACACGTTTATCAAGCTGATCTCGGGCTTTGGCGGTTGTAATGCAGCCCTGCTCGCCACCAAGACGCCACAGGCAGAAGCCACAACCTCATACAAGGGAGAGCCCCAAAAGCGCCATCACATCGTGATTACCCCAACAAGCGTAACCCTCGACGGCAAGTCTGTCGCCTGTGAGGATTCGGGCAAAGACATGCTGACCCATATCTACAAGCAGACAATCGGCGACTATCCTAAGTTCTACAAGATGGATATGCTGAGCCGACTGGGATTCATCGCCTCGGAATTGCTGATTACAGCCGAGGGCAAGGAACGATTCGCGGAGAACGAGCAACGGGCCGTCATCCTGTTCAACCACTCTTCGTCGATTCATGCCGACACGAGCTATCTGGAATCCATCAAGGACCCGGAGAACTATTTCCCCAGTCCGTCGCTGTTCGTCTATACCCTGCCGAATATCGTGACGGGAGAGATAGCCATCAGGAACCATTATTACGGAGAGACCTCCTTCTTCATCCTGCCCCAGAAGGATGAGACGATCATCAGCCAAGTACAGCGTGCTGCCTTCAGCGACCCGATGACAAATAGTATGATGACGGGTTGGCTCGACTATGAAGACGACGACAACTTTCTGGCTGACATGTACATTATGGATTACGAATGAAGAAACATTTGAAGTGGATTGGGATCGCGGTTCTCACACCCATTCTGCTGTTTGTCATACTCGCCGCACTCCTCTATTTCCCACCCATCCAGAACTGGGCGGTACAGAAGGTAGTAGCCATCGCCTCGGAAAAGACAGGCATGGAGATCACGGTGGAGCATGTAAGCCTCGAGTTTCCGCTCGATTTGGGCATCGACGGCTTCAAGGCCATCAAGCAGAACGACTCTATCCCCCACCTCAAGGACACGATTGCCGATGTGAAGAAGCTCGTTGCCGACGTCAGACTACTTCCATTGCTGAAGAAACGAGTAGTCATCGACGAGCTGTCGCTCCATCAGGCAAAAATCAATACCAACGGCTTTATCAGCGACCTGCGCATCAAAGGCGAACTCGACGAGCTGTGGCTTGCCTCGAATGGTATCGACCTCGACAAGGAAACGGCAGAGGTAAATGGTGCCCGACTGACTGACGCCAGGCTCGACATCGCCCTGAGCGATACGGCTGCCGTAGATACGACGGCATCGACCTTCAAATGGATCTTCAATGCCGACAGCCTCAGCCTCCACAAGAGCAAACTTACCCTGCATCTGCCAGGCGACACGCTGAACCTGGGCTTCAACTTCGACAAGCTCGTGGCCCGTAAAGCCCAGATCGACGTCGGCCGTAACATCTATAAGGTAGGAAGCCTCGACTGGAACGACGGTCTTTTCGCCTTCGACAACAGATACGAGCCCGAGACAGAAGGACTCGACCTCAACCACATCGCCTTAGGCGACCTCAGGCTCGGCATCGATTCCCTCAGGTTTACCGATGACGGCATCTCGCTCTTCGTGCGCAAGACATACTTCAAGGAAAAGAGCGGCATTGTGGTCAATGAGTTCACGGGTGGACTGACACTTGACTCCACCTTCAACCATATCAGACTGCCGCTGACGACCCTCAAGACCACCGATTCGAACATCATGGCAGAGGCAGATATCGATTTCAACGCCTTCGACGGCCAGAACCCGGGGCAGATGAAAGTGCGCCTCTTCGCTCAGTTGGGCAAGCAGGATATCGAGAAATTTGCAGGCAAACTGCCCCAGAAGTTCATGGAGCACTTCCCCAACCATACGCTCAACATCCGAGGCTCCGTCAACGGCAACATGCAGCACATGGAACTGACAGGTCTCAACCTCGACCTCGCCACAGCCGTTCACGCATCGCTGAACGGAACGGTTGACAACGTGACAGACCTCAACAAGATGAAAGCAGACATCAAGGTAGAGGGCAAGACTCAGGAGTTGAACTTCATCCTGGCCCTGATCGACCCCAAGATGAGCAACACATACCGCATCCCCAACGGCATGGGCATCGACGGCAGACTGAAAGCCGACGGTACACGCTATAATCTCGATATGACCCTGCACGAAGGCAACGGCAACGTGAAGATGAAAGGCAGTACCCTCATCCCCCTGAATGCCAAGGGAGAGATGGTGCCTGAAAGGCTGACCTATGATGCCGACATCAGCATCAACCAACTGAACCTGCACCACTTCCTGCCTAAGGACTCCATCTACACCCTCTCTGCCGACATCAAGGCCAAGGGTTACGGCACGGATCTGTTCTCCAGCCAGAGCCGTCTGACAGCCGACGCCAACATCAGACTGTTGAAGTACGGCTACATGAACCTCGACAACCTGACCGCACAGGCAACCCTCGAAAACGGACGAGCCCAAGCCGGCATCACAGGCCACAATGAAATCTTCGACGGCAATATGGCTGTTGACATGATGCTCAGCACCAAGGAGGTTGAAGGTACCGTCAGCGCAGACCTGACGAAAGCCGACCTCTACCAGATGCGTCTTTTGGACAGACATCTGACAATCGGCACCCATGGGAGTCTGAAGATCAGCTCAGACATGAAAAACACCCACTACGTCAGCGGGCGTCTCAATGAGGTGTATATCAAGAACGACAAAAAGACCTACAACCCAGGAGACGTAGGAATCCTGCTTAAGCTGTTTACCGACACCACCGTCGTCAGAGCCCAGAGCGGTGACTTCATCCTGAAATTCGATGCCAGAGGAGGCTATGAGAAGATGCTCGCTCAGATGACCACCCTCACAGACTCCGTGATGACCCAGTTTGAAAACAAGATCATCAACCAACCTGCCATCAAGGCTCTGCTTCCAGAGATGAAGCTCCATCTGGAAAGCAAGCGCGAGAACCCCGTGGCTAATTTCCTCAGAGCGCTCGACATCGACTTCAAGGAGATGACATTGGACCTGACCACCTCACCAGAGACAGGCATCAATGGCACCAGCCACCTCTACTCCCTGAACTACGACAGCACGCGCATAGACACCGTCCGTCTGAACCTCACTCAGAAAGGCGACAGGCTATCCTATCAGGGACAGATATGCAACAACAAGAAGAATCCCCAGTTCGTGTTCAATGCCCTCCTCGACGGCCACATCCACGAGCACGGAGCCTTGATTGGACTGCGCTACTTCGATGCCAAAGGCAAAATGGGTGTACGTCTGGGAGCCACCGCCGAGATGGAAGACAAAGGGTTGCGCCTGAGACTGATGCCCGAGCGCCCGACCATCGGCTACAAAGAGTTCAACTTGAACAAGGACAACTTCATCTTCATCGCCAAAGACAAGAAGATACAGGCTAAGGTAGACCTTGTCTCCGACGACAGGACTGGTTTGAAACTCTATACGGAGAATCAGGATTCTACGATGCTGCAGGATCTGACATTGAGTCTGCACCGCATCGACTTGGGTGAGGTCACCTCCGTGATTCCCTATCTGCCGAAAATCACCGGGCGGCTTAACGGCGACTACCATATCCTGCAGGATCAGAACGAGCGCTACTCCATTGCCACCGATATGGCCGTTGAGAATATGGCGTATGAAGGCTCGCCTATCGGTAATATCAGTACCGAGCTGGTCTATCTGCAGAAAGAAGACGATACCCACGCCGTTGAGGCCCGTCTGATGCTCGACGAGGAGGAATTCGGACTGCTCAGCGGCATCTATCAGAACAAAAAACAGTCAGGAACAGGAGAAAGCGTCATCGACGCCACATTCACCATGACACGTATGCCACTCTCCATCGCCAACGGTATGGTACCCGACCAGATTGTCGGTCTGGAGGGCTATGGCGAAGGCGAACTGACGATCAAGGGAACGACAACCCATCCCGATATCAACGGCGAAATCTATGTCGACTCTGCCTATCTCGTGAGTATTCCATACGGCATCCGCATGCGTTTCGATAATGACCCTGTACGTATCGTAGGAAGCCATCTGTTGTTGGAGAACTTCGGACTCTACGCCTATAATGACGAGCCGCTGAACCTGATGGGCGACATCGACTTCAGCGATATGGACCGCATCATGATCGACATGCGGATGAGAGCCCGTAACTTGTTGCTCATCAATGCCAAACAAGAGGCAAAGAGCATCGCCTACGGCAAGGCTTTCGTGAATATGTTCGCCCGTCTGCAAGGACCATTGGAAGAGATGAACATGCGAGGCCGTCTCGATGTGCTCGGCACCACAGACATGACTTACATGCTGCTCGACTCACCCCTATCGGCAGACAACCGTCTGAACGATCTCGTGAAATTTACCGACTTTACCGATTCCACCCAGACCGTCATCTCGCGGCCTATGCCCAGTGGTATCAAAGCAGACCTTACCATCAGCGTGTCGCAGGGTGCCCATATCGTCTGTGATCTCAATGCTGAGCAGACCAACTATGTAGATCTCATGGGTGGAGGCGACTTACGTCTGAAATATGACCCAGACGGCATTCACCTCACAGGTCGCTACACACTTACCGACGGAGAGATGAAATACTCGCTGCCCATTATCCCGTTGAAGACTTTCAACATCAAGGAAGGCAGTTATGTAGAGTTCACGGGTGATCCGATGAATCCCAAACTGAATATCACAGCTACCGAGCGCACCAAGGCTACGGTGACGGATGAAAGTGGCGTAGGGCGTAGTGTGGTCTTCAATTGTGGTGTCGTCATCACCAAGACCCTCAACGACATGGGGCTGGAATTTATCATCGAAGCACCTGAAGATAATAATGTGAGCGGTGAACTGGCGACCATGTCTACCGAAGAGCGCGGTAAGATAGCCGTCACCATGCTTACAACAGGCATGTATCTGACAGACGGCAACACAGGCAGTTTCTCCATGAACTCTGCCCTCAGTTCATTCCTGCAGAGCGAGATCAACAGTATCGCCGGTTCAGCCCTTAAATCACTCGACCTCAGCGTAGGTATTGACAACACCACCGATGCCAGTGGCGCCATGCATACCGACTACTCGTTCAAGTTCGCCAAGCGTTTCATGAACAACCGTCTGAAGGTGGAAATTGGAGGCAAGGTGTCCTCAGGCAGCAACGATTATAGCGGTCAAAGCAACTCGTTCTTCGACAATGTAACGATGGAATACCGTCTGAACCAGAATGCCACACAGAACGTCAAGGTGTTCTTCCAGCAAAACGTCTACGACTGGCTCGAAGGCTACACCAGTATGTATGGTGCAGGTTTCGTGTGGCGTCGCAAGCTCAGTAATTTCTGGGATATCTTCCAATTCTGGAAGAAAGAGCCGCAACCCATGATGCGCCAGCGACAGATGATGCCTGGCATGCGTCAGCCAAATCTGCAGCGCGATAGTTTAAGAACTGACTCAATCACGACCAAACATGAAACGAAATAGCATCCTATATCTGTTGGCCACAGTGCTTCTCGCTTCGTGCTCGATGACGAAAGGTATACCCGAGGACGACCAGTTGTTTACGGGTTTGACAAAGATTGTCTATACCGACGAGAAGAACTACGATGAAAAAGCCTATGACGATCATCTCACCACAACCAAGGAAGAAGTAGAGGCCGCCCTTGCTACAGAGCCCAACGGTTCGCTCTTCGGAAGCAGCTATTATACCGTACCTTGGTCCTGGCACCTTTGGGTATATAACAAGTACTCAGGAAAAGAGTCGGCCTTTGCCAAATGGATGACAAAGTCGTTTGGCAAGTCACCTGTGCTCATGAGTAAGGTGAACCCAGCTCTACGCGCTTCTATCGCCCGTTCCGTCCTCCAGAACAATGGCTATTTCAGGGGTGATGTCCAATACGAGCTTGTACCTCAGAAGAATCCCAAGAAGTGTAAGATCGGCTATACCGTGCACCTCGATTCCCTGTATACACTCGACAGCGTGGCATACACCAACTTCCCAAGGCCCTTACAAGCACTTATCGACTCCACCAAAGAAGAGTCGCTGATAAAGAATGGCAACGCCTTCAGTTTGGCCTCACTCGATGGGGAAAGAAGTCGCATCAGCAGTCTTTTCCGTAATAACGGCTATTATTATTACAACAGTAACTATGCCTCTTATCTGGCGGATACCTTCATGGTGGCTGACAAGGCGCAATTACGCTTTCAGCTTGCAAACGACCTGCCCAGTGAAGCACTTCGCAAGTGGTATATCGGCAATATCAATGTGCAGTTCAGGAAATCAGCGCGCGAACAGCTGACAGACAGCGTCCGCAGGCGGCATCTCACCATCTACTTCAACGGCAAGAAGCCTCCCATCCGTCCACGTATCATCCTCAAGGACTTGAAACTCAGGCCCCGCCAGATGTTCAGCTATGACAACTACCTGGAGTCTGCCAGCAAGATTAACGCCACAGGGGTATTCTCTTCGACTGACTTTCAGTTCACCCCACGTCCTGATACTGACACCCTCGACCTGCGCTTGAACTGCGTACTCGACAAGCCCTACGATTTCTATATCGAATGCAATGCCATCGGTCGCACTAATGGCCGCTATGGTCCTGAGGCGAAAATCGGTTTCACGCGCCGTAACCTCTTCCATGGAGGAGAGAAACTCGACATCAACCTGCACGGCTCTTATGAGTGGCAGCGAGGCCATAGCACAGACCGAGCCACTTATCAATATGGTGCCGATGTCAGCATCGAGTTCCCACGCATCATTGCACCATTCTACAATAGCGACCGTGTACGCCGAGATAAGAACGGGCGCCGCATCCGTCGCCGTCGTTTCTTCTCGACGCCCACCACCTATGCGAAAGTGTCTACCGACATTATACGCCGTCCAGAATACTACAAGATGCACGTTGTTACAGGTGAGTGGACTTACCGCTGGCAATCGTCGGCCACAAGCCAGCACGAATACTCTCCCCTCACGCTAAAATACCAATACAAGAACACCCGGACAGACAAATACGATTCTTTGGAAGCTAAATATCCTCATTTGGAACGTACATTGGGCGACTATTTCATTCCCAAGATGCGTTACACTTATACCTATACGAGTCCTGTCACACTACGCAACCCCATCCGCTGGGAAACCACCATTGAGGAATCGGGCAATATTGCCTCACTCATCGATATGGCTAGAGGCAAGTCCTTCGATGAGAAGAAAAAGAAGATGTTCAAGAACCCCTATTCCCAGTTCTTACGCCTGGAGACCGATTTCACCAAGACATGGAGCATCGGTATGGAGTCGAGCCTCGTCGGACACGTGAATGCCGGAGTCGTATGGTGCTATGGCAACAGCGTTGAGACACCATTCTCAGAGCAGTTCTATGTAGGTGGCGCCAATAGCATCCGTGCCTTCCTGGTACGTGACATTGGCCCTGGTAGTTTCACAGATCTCGGCTTTAAAGACCAACAGTCAAAACAACTGTTCTATCTGATGCGTAACGGCGATCTGAAACTGGTGGCAAATTTGGAGTATCGCACACCGCTCTTCGGCAACCTGAAGGGAGCAGTCTTTCTCGATGCCGGCAACGTATGGCGGTTGCGTGAATACGATATCGGTACAAAAGAAGAATGGGAAGCTGCCGGCACTTTCATTGACGATGAAGGTATCGAACATTCTGGTGAAGAAGCCTATTACAGCATGAAAGAATGGACAGACGGCATGACATTCAGAGCCTCGCGCTTTTTCCAGGACATCGCCCTGGGCACAGGCTTCGGACTGCGTTACGACCTCGGATTCCTTGTGATTCGACTTGACTGGGGTATCGCCCTCCACCTCCCCTGCGACAATGGTGTCTCAGGCTATTTCTTCAATGTCGAACGCTTCAAGGATCTCCACACGCTGAACTTTGCCATCGGCTATCCATTCTGATTTCTAATGTTAAGGCGCGTTAATACTTCACTTTATCGGATTCTTTTTATTACCTTTGCAGTCAAATATTCAATACTAATATATTATTGCATTATGAAACCAACGCTTTTTCTGCTTGCAGCAGGTATGGGAAGCCGCTACGGCGGTCTGAAACAGCTCGATGGTCTGGGACCAAACGGTGAGACCATTATGGACTATAGTATATACGATGCCATCCAGGCTGGATTCGGCAAGATTGTGTGGGTAATCCGCAAAGACTTTGAGGAGCAGTTCCGCACACAGATCCTGGCCAAATACGAGGGTAAGGTAAAATGTGAACTCTGCTTCCAGGCACTCGATGCCCTGCCTGCAGGTTTCAATGTTCCCGAAGGTCGCCAGAAGCCCTGGGGCACAAACCATGCTGTCCTGATGGGTAAGGACGTCATCAAAGAGCCGTTCTGCGTCATTAACTGTGATGATTTCTACAATCGTGATGCCTTTATGGTTATCGGCAAATTCCTGGCCAATCTCCCCGAGGGTGCCAAGAACCAGTATGCAATGGTAGGTTTCCGTGTTGGCAATACCCTTTCAGAGAACGGAACTGTAGCCCGCGGCATCTGTTCAAAGAATGACAAGGGACATCTGACAACAGTCGTTGAGCGTACAGAGATTGTACGCTGTGCAGAAGACGGCTCCAATGCCGGTGCTGCCAGTGAGCCTATCCGCTATAAGGACGAAAACGGCCAGTGGGTTGTTGTCGACGACAATACGCCCGTATCAATGAATATGTGGGGCTTCACACCCGACTATTTCGACTATTCTGAGGCTGAGTTCAAGGAGTTCCTTAGCGACCCGAAGAACATGGAGAACCTGAAGGCTGAGTTCTTTATTCCGTTGATGGTGAACAAACTCATCAACAACGGCACTGCCACAGTCGAAGTACTCGATACCACCAGCAAGTGGTTTGGTGTCACTTATGCCGCAGACCGCGAGTCTACCGTTGCCCGTATCCAGCAACTCGTCAACGATGGCGTTTATCCCAACAAACTGTTTTAAATGAATATAGACATACTGACAAGTGATCAGGTGGCCCAACTAAGCCACCTGATTTCTGATGCCAAGAACATCATCATTACCTGTCATAAGAGTCCTGATGGCGATGCTATCGGTTCTACTCTGGGATGGGCAGAGTACCTGCGTTCAATAGGCAAGGAGCCTACAATCATCGTCCCTGACCAGTATCCAGACTTCCTGTCGTGGATACCCAACACGGAGAAAATCGTACGTTATGACAAGCATCCCGAGAAGTGTGACATGCTCTTCAAGATTGCCGACCTCGTATTTTGTCTCGACTACAACACGACTTCGCGCGTCGATGAGATGGAAAAGGCACTTGTCAGTTCGACAGCCCCCAAGGTACTTATCGACCATCATCTGGATCCCGATGTACCTGCTGTCCTCACAATCTCCCACCCCGATCTCAGCAGCACCTGTGAACTGATATTTCGTATCGTCTGGCAACTGGATGGCTTCAACAGACTTTCAAAACAGTTTGCCATCCCCATCTATTGCGGCATGATGACTGATACGGGCGGATTCCTCTATAACAGCACCCGTAGTGAGATATACTTTATCATTGGTGAACTTCTCACCAAGCATATCGACAAGGACAAGATTTATCGTAACGTCTACCACAACTATTCCGAGAGCCGCATCCGTCTGATGGGTTTCGTGATGTATGAGAAACTGGTTTACCTACCGGAATCCCATGCAGCTTACTATTCGCTGACACGCCAGGAGCAGAAACGCTTCCACTTCATAAAGGGCGACGCTGAAGGACTGGTAAACATTCCACAGCAGATCAAGGGACTGAAACTCTCCATCTCCTTACGGGAGGATACCGACAAACCAAACATTGTCTGGGTCAGTCTGCGTTCTGTCGACGATTTCCCCTGCAACAAGATGGCCGAGGAGTTCTTCAATGGAGGCGGGCACCTCAATGCCTCTGGCGGTCGTATCAACGGCACGATGGAAGAAGCCATCGCTACCGTGAATCGGGCAATTGAAGCCTACGACACCCTGCTAAAGAAGTGATTAAGTTAAAAAAAGACAAGGCATGATAACTTTTTCAACCCTCATCAGCCACTTGTCACTTCTTTTTTGTACTTTTGCACCATCAAAAGAAAAAAAGCGATGAAGAGATTCCTATTTATATTCATAGCTGTTGCTGCGGTTCTTGCCAGTTGCAATAACTACGAGACCTATGGCGACAAGAAGGAAAAGGAGCGCAATGCTATTGAGAAATTCATATCCGACCGTTCCATCACCATCATCTCTGAAGATCAGTTCAAGAGTCAGGGCATGAAGACAAACGTGGATCGTAACGAATATGTCAAACTCAACAAGAATGGTGTTTATCTGCAGATTGTTCGCGAAGGATGCGGAGACATTGTGAAGGATGGCGAAACCACCAACCTCATCTGCCGTTTTTCCGAGTACAACATCCTTCAGGACACCATGCAGGTCCGTAACGACCAGTTACCTGGTATTCCAGACATCATGTATGTGTCACGTACCGGCAGCAACTACACCGCAGCTTTCGTCAGTGGGGTCATGAAGGCTACTTATTCAGCAGTGGTTCCTCCCGGTTGGCTTGTTCCTCTTACATATATCCATGTAGGTCGTCCGCAGAGTCTTAACGACGAGGTTGCCAAGGTTCGCATTATCGTTCCCCATGCACAAGGTCACGCTGTAGCATCCAGCAACGTGACACCATATCATTATGAGATTACATACGAAAAAGAGATATAATAATTAATAAGATGACACTGATTAAATCTATTTCCGGTATCCGCGGAACCATTGGCGGCCCGACAGGCAACACGCTGAATCCCTTGGATATCGTTAAGTTTACAACTGCCTATGCGCAATTCATAGGAGGTAAAAAGATTGTTGTTGGCCGTGATGGTCGTATTTCTGGACAGATGGTTCGTAATGTTGTAGTCGGAACCCTCATGGGTATGGGCTACGATGTGATAGATATCGGTTATGCTACCACACCAACCACAGAGTTGGCCGTGCGCATGTCAGGAGCTGATGGAGGTATTATCATCACCGCTTCACATAACCCCCGTCAATGGAATGCTTTGAAACTCCTTAACCGCGAGGGAGAGTTCCTTACTGCTGCCGATGGTGCCGAAGTACTCAGATTGGCAGAAAAGGAGGGTTTCAACTATGCAGAAGTCGACAAACTAGGTTCTTGTACGATTGATGATACTTACAACAAACGCCATATTGACGCTGTGCTTAACTTGAAGCTCGTTGATATTGAAGCAATTAAGAAGCGCAAGTTCCGCGTTTGTGCTGACACCATCAACTCTGTAGGTGGCATTATCTTACCTGACCTTTTCAGGAGTCTGGGCGTTGAGTTCGAGATTCTCAATGGTGAATGTACCGGTGATTTCGCCCACAATCCCGAGCCTCTGGAGAAGAACCTCCACGGCATCATGGATAAAATGAAGCAAGGCGGTTTCGATCTCGGCATTGTTGTCGATCCTGATGTCGATCGTCTGGCTTTTATCTGTGAGGATGGCACCATGTTCGGTGAAGAGTACACCCTTGTCAGCGTGGCCGACTACGTACTGAGTCATACACCTGGCAATACTGTTTCTAACCTGAGCAGTACCCGAGCCCTGCGCGACGTGACAAAACAACATGGCGGTCAATACACGGCAGCTGCTGTCGGAGAGGTAAACGTCACCACAAAGATGAAGGAAGTTGGTGCTGTCATCGGCGGCGAAGGCAACGGCGGAGTCATCTATCCCGAGAGCCACTATGGCCGCGATGCCCTCGTTGGCATTGCCCTCTTCCTGTCAAGTCTTGCACAGAAAGGTTGTACAGCCAGTGAGTTGCGCCGCACCTTCCCTGATTATCAGATAGCAAAGAACCGCATTGACCTCACCCCAGAGACCGATGTCGATGCAATCCTTGTGAAAGTGAAAGATATGTTCGCAAAGGACATTTCCGCAACAGTCAATGATATCGACGGTGTGAAGATTGACTTCCCCGACCGTTGGGTACACCTCCGTAAATCAAATACCGAACCTATCATCCGCGTCTATAGCGAGGCATCGACCATGGAACTCGCTGATGACCTGGGCAAGCAGCTTATGCAAGTGGTTTACGACATGCAGGCATAAGATTATATGGACATTACTGAACGATTTCTGAACTATACCAAGTTTGACACGCAGTCGGCTGAAGACAGCGACTGCGTGCCAAGCACTTCGAAGCAACTGGTGTTTGCCGACTATCTGAAGAAGGAGTTGGAGAACGAAGGTCTCAGCGATGTTGAGATGGACGATAAGGGTTATATCTATGCCACGCTGAAGGCAAACTTCAAGGGAAAGACACCAACCATCGGCTTCATCTCTCATTACGACACGAGTCCTGATTGCTCCGGTGCAGATATCAAGCCACAGATTGTCAGCAAGTACGACGGCTCAGATATACAACTTTCTGAAGGTATCGTGAGTTCGCCGAAGAAGTTCCCCGAGTTGCTGCAGCATATAGGCGAGGACTTGATTGTGACCGATGGCCACACGCTGTTAGGTGCAGACGACAAGGCTGGTATTGCCGAGATTGTACAGGCGATGTGCTGGCTGAGGGATCACAAGGAGGTGAAACATGGCGATATCCGCATCGCTTTCAACCCCGATGAGGAAATCGGCATGGGTGCCCATTATTTCGATGTCGAGAAATTCGGATGTGACTGGGCATACACGATGGACGGCGGTGACGTGGGGGAACTGGAATTCGAGAATTTCAACGCTGCCAGCGCAAAGGTTCATATCAAAGGCGTTAGCGTACATCCAGGCTATGCCAAGGGCAAAATGGTCAACGCCAACGCCCTGGCAGCCAAGTTCGCAGAGATGTTACCCGAGACCGAAAGGCCTGAGACAACAGAAGGTTACCAAGGTTTCTACCATCTGCTGGGTATTGAGAGTAACGTAGAGCGTGCCAAACTAAGCTACATCATCCGTGACCACGATCGTGACAGATTCGAGGATCGTAAGCGATTCGTACTGCGCTGTACAGAACAGATGAACGAAGCCTTCGGTGAAGGAACGGTAACCGTCGAACTGAAGGATCAGTACTACAATATGAAGGAGAAGATTGATCCCCAGATGCATGTAATCGATGTGGTGCTACATGCGATGCAGGATTGTGGCGTAGCACCGAAAGTAAAGCCCATCCGTGGCGGTACTGACGGAGCCCAACTCTCTTTCCGCGGTCTCCCCTGCCCCAATATCTTCGCTGGTGGTGTAAACTTCCACGGACCTTACGAGTTCGTAAGCATCCAGTCGATGGAAAAGGCAATGCAGGTGATTATCCGTATCTGCGAGCTGACAGCAGGCTTCAACGATTAGTCGCAGCGGCATGGAGCAGGCAGTCAAGGGCCTCACGCTCACCGACAACCCAGATAATGTCACCTTCCTGGAACTTACGGGTAGGCTTGTAGACGGAAAGGCTTTCCTTTCCTTCTTCAAGACCGATGACCATGCAACTATACTGATCACGTATACCGCTCTCGATGAGTGACTTACCGATAAACGGGCTGTCATTGCCAATGATGAGCTGCCGCAGAAGCATCTCACGCTTTTCTATCTCTGTATCTGCTCCAAGGCGCTCCTTTTCGAGGGCATCGCGGAAAGCCGTGAACTGCGCATCACTACCGATTGCCTGAAGGATATCACCCGGGAAAATCACATAGTCGCCATCAGGAATATTGATGCGATGACCGCCTCTAAGGATGCTGCTGATGTGCACACCATACTTCTGCCCGAAGTTCAGTTGTTTCAGCGTCTGCCCCATCCACTCCGAGTCAGAAGGCACCTCGAAGTCAGCAATATGGATATCACGGTCTAGCAGACGGCCTTCATACAGCGGGCGTTTCTTTCCATGCACCTGAGCCTCAATATCCCGTGAACGCAGATTCTGTATAAACAGGCGTTCCAGGGTGATGCTGCGATGCTTCACCCAACGAGAGAAGACAATCATCAGCACAACAATAACGCCGATGGTTATCATCAATGCATTCGTAAAGCGGCTAAGGTAATTACAGATATAGAAAATAAAGGTGATAGCAATAACCATACGCACGAGAATCGTAAACAACAACGGGAAACGATTCCGGTTGCTCTCAGCCCATAATGCCTTGAATTCCTCGCTGCGATTCTTCTTCATCACCATCGCACGAAGGAAAGGAGCAATGAGCACAACGGTGAGAAAACCTGTGATGGCGTTAGCATACCAATGGAGATGCCATCCTGGCAGCATCTTACGCATAAAAGGCAGCACGAAAGTGAACATGACGGCAATAACGGCTGAAGTGAGAATCGAATAGATGATGGTGTTGATAGACATCTGCGTCAGCAGTTTCTTCCACTTGCTTTTTTCCTGCGTATGCTGACTGCCGATGTTCACCTGGTTCAGCAACTTCGTCATTTTTGTTGGCAGCCGACGCTCCAGCTTATTATAAGCCGGCGTGGCAAGCCGTATCATGTAAGGTGTGAGAAAAGTGGTTATAACGGATACGGCTACCACCACCGGATAGAGGAAATCACTAATGACCCCGAGCGACAAGCCCAGCGAGGCAATAATAAACGAGAATTCACCGATTTGAGCCATCGAGAAACCGCAACGCATAGCCGACTTCAGCGATTCACCTCCCAGCATAAAGGAGAACGTCCCGAAGACAGCCTGACCAACGAGTATTGTCAGCACGAGGGTGAAAATCGGCAAGGCATATTCAACCAGGATATTGAGATCGACAAGCATACCGACAGACACGAAGAAGATGGCGCCGAAGAGGTTCTTTACAGGCTCTACGAGTTTCTCAATACGCTCAGCCTCAACGGTCTCTGCCAAGATACTACCCATAATGAAAGCGCCGAAAGCAGAGCTGAATCCGACTTTCGTAGAGAAGACTGCCATAGCGCAACAGAGTCCCAGAGACACCACAAGCAGCACCTCACTATTGATGAGTTGGCGCACAGAGCGCAGGAAGAGTGGAATGGCAAAGATACCCACCACAAGCCACAATATCAGGAAGAAGCCAATGCGCATGACCGACTCAAGCATCTGCCCACCGCCGACATCATTGCCACGGGCGATGGCACTCAGCATCACCATCATGACGATTGCCAGGATATCCTCCAGTATCAGCACCGACATCACCAGACCGGCGAACTGCTGTTGCCGAAGGCCAAGATCGTCAAAGGCTTTATAGATAATCGTCGTCGACGACATGGCAAGCATACCACCGAGGAAGATACAGTCCATCTTGGCCCATCCAAAGAGGTGGCCTACAAAGACACCAAGCATCGACATGCTGAAGATAATCGTACAGGTTGAGATAATCGGCGAAGCACCCATGCGAAGAATCTTCTTGAACGAGAAGTCAAGACCCAACGAGAACAGCAGGAACATCACACCGATATCCGCCCAGAGATGAACGCTCTCCATGTCAGCCACAGATGCGGTATAAGGCATGTGGGGGCTCACCAAGAAACCGGCAACGATATAGCCTAACACCAAAGGCTGCTTCAGTTTCTTGAAAATCAGCGTCACGACACCGGCCACAACCAATATAAGGGCCAGATCTTGAATCATGTTGGGTAGCTCAGCCATCTATCTTTCTTAGTCTTTATAGTTAGAGATTTAATACCATTGTACAGCATTCGTTGCACTACTGCGCTTGTCATACTTCAAGGCATCGGTAAGCGTAGAGGCATTACAGCGGAACGAGAAGTTGTAGCTGGTATAAGGTGCCAATACGACAGAGCATGACATATTAAAGCAATGGAGGTCACGACTCAACGACGCTGTCGTCATGGAGATCTTCTTATTGTCGAAGTCGTAACCCGAGGAGAAATTGATGTTCCAACCGTCACTGATACGCACGTTTCCGCTGACGTTCAGGGTCTGGCTTATCTTATAAGGATAGCGCATCGTGTCATAGTTGAACTTCTTCAAATCAGTATCCTCACGTATGGAGATACCATAGCCCAGACTCAGGCTCCACGGCATCTTGAAAGTCATATAGCCGTCTTCGTCGGTTTCGGCTTTCGAACTTTCGCCACGCTTCGCTGCATGCTTGGCCTTCTCCATATCTGTATCGATGTTCGATTCGATGTTGTTGTCCCATTCGTCGTCCTCTTCAGTCCGTTTCTTGTTTTTGTCTTTCTTGTCTATCTTCTCACCCTTCAATAGCTTGATGAAGTTGCCTATCTTCTCATTGTTAAGGGTATAGGAGAAGTTCTGCGAAAGACTCTGCATACGGCCTATCTTTCCCTGTTCCCAATAGGTCTTGTTGTTGCTGATGCGAGGTGTAGCCCCCACAGAATCAGCCTCATAGACATAAGAGGCGAAGCTGGTACTGAGATTAAGCGTATAGCTCTTCGACAGTTTCAGGCGCAAGGTGGCATTGACTGGTCCCATCGGCTGAATATCAGTAGCGAAATTATAGCTCGTCGAGAGTTTGAACTCATCGATAAGCGATATCTTCTTGAAGCCCGTCGTATCGTCTTCGCTCTTGATCTTCATCTCGAGATTGTTGCCCAGCTCAAAGTTCATGCTCCCACGCTTGCCAGTGGAAGGCGGTGAGAATGCGCCACCCTGGAAAGGTGAATACTCTACAAGCGACACGTTACCCTTGGAGTCGGTTTTCTGGTATGTCTCATAATAGCCATAGCGACTGGCGCTGAAATCCGGAGAGTAAGTAAAGCCCACAGTTGGGGTAATCACGTGACGGATGGCCTGAATCTTATCGCCGAAGATCTTGCGGTTAGGCACCCAGAAGCCATACACCTTTGTAGAGGCAGAGAGACTGATATCCCAGTCGTAGACGTTGTAGAATCCTGTAACGGTGTCGGCCACTTCCTTCTGTGTATCGGGATTCCAGGAACGGAGCGTCTTTCGCGTATAAGTACGGTCGCGGAAGTTAAATGAAGGCGTCACGTTCAGATAGCTGAACAGCGAGAAGTTGCCCTTGATGGGGATTGTATGCATCATGCCGTTAAGCCAGTCCTTATTCAGTTTCGACTTGAAAAGCTTGTCTTCCTTCGTGTTGATCTCGTTCTTCAGCTGTCCCGTGTAGCTCATGCTGATCTTCTCATACCAGCGCTGCGTTCCTGCAGCCTTCTTCCGCCGGAATGGATAGAACTGCGACACACTGATATTCATTCCTGGAAGTTTCACATAGATTGACGAGTCACGCATATTCTGGTTCAGTTCGAATGAGGAGATAATCGACATGCCGATACTGGAGAAATTCGTGGTATAAGAAACTGAAGAGGTACGCGTAGACTGCGACCGTGTCTGAGGATTATACATTGAGTTGAGATTATTCTTCTCGTAGCTCGATGATGCAAAGTTCACCTGTGCCGAGAGCGTGCTGAAGGGGTTGGCCTTCTGATCCTGATTATGACGCCATTGTATCTTATAGCTCGACTCTTTCGAGTAATCTCGCGTATTCTTCTCTCCAAAAATCGTATTCTGATAGCTGAACAGGAAAGAGCCGCTATAACGATAACGCTTCTTATAGTTCGACTCAGCACGTATACCCCATGACCCCTTCGTATAGATCTCACCAACGAGTTTCAGGTCCATCTTGTCGCTGATGGCAAAGTAATAGCCACCGTCACGGAGATAGAAGCCACGCTCCATCTCGTCACCATAGGTCGGCATGATCAAGCCACTTGAATAACTCTTCGTGAAAGGGAAGAACCCGTATGGGACGGCGAAAGGCAAAGGCACGTCGGCCACCACCAGATAGGTAGGACCGAATACCACATCCTTACCAGGGCGCACCTTCGCCCTCGACATGGCGAGGTAGAAATCAGGATGGGGATCATCGCAGGTCGTATAGCGGCCATGCTGCAGGAACATTTCTCCATCTGCACCGCGCTTGGAAATCTCACTGGTCAGGTAGCCGTCGTCCTGCTTGGTGTAGACATCCTCGATAATACCCTTCTTGGTCTTGAAGTTGAAAGCCATCTCTCCCGTCTCGTAAGTATCACTACCCATATTAAATACAGGAGAACCGATGGGTTTGTTCGTGATCGTATCTATACGAGAGTTGGCATGTACCAGATTGCTGTCGAGACTCATGTAGATATGATCCGCCGCGAGATCCATGTTCTGGTATTTCACCTTTGAATCACCATAGAGGTGGGCCAGTCCGTTGGCAGCACTGTAAGTCAACGAGTCGTTGGCCGAATAGTCCACAGGTGAATCGATACCGTTCTTGCGGCTCTTGTTGATACTGTCTTGAGCCAGAGAGTCGTCGACGGCCTTGTTGTGCTTATAGATAGCCAGCTCGATGGAGTCCATCGTCGAAGTGTCGCGCTTCAGCTTGATGGCAGCCTCTTGTCCAGGTATAAGCAACGTATCTGCCCCTAGAGAATCAGCCATGTTAAGGTGTCCTGTTCTCTTGGAATAGAGCGCAAGGGGCACCTCCGCCATCATCAGCATGATGGCAAACAGCATCAGAATCAGAGCTGATTTTCTTTTCACGGGTGCAAAATTACAAATAAATTCCGAGTTCTGTTACAGATTAACACAGATTATTACGGAATTAAGGGTATTTATTCAAACATGTCAACCCATTTCTGGAAACGATGCACGCCGTCCCAGCCAAATTTCTCAAGACTGCGCATGGCATCTACGACAGAGCGTTCGCTGCCTGGATGGGTCTTCGAATAAAACTTATCGGCATAGCACACCACCTGTTCCTCCAGCACTACGGGCATGAAGTCCTGATGGGGCAAGGGCAGCTGCTGCTGTTCGATATCCCACTTCGAGAGGCCCGTTCCCGTATGCCGTTCACAGACGAGGGCATGGCGCTCCCACCCTTCCTGTCGCAGGATCTCACCGCCGATGATGCCATGACGGATATAGGGTTCGGTGCCGAAGCATTGGATGCCCGGGGCATTGCAACGGAAGATACCGATATCATGCAGCATCGCAGCCTCTTCGAGGAACTCCACGTCGAGTTTCAGCTCCGGGTGCTTCTTCGCTATCAGCAAACAGCGATCAGCCACCTGCCGGCTATGCACTAATAATATCCGCCGGAGTTCATTCTCCGACGGATAATATTTATCGATAATTGATTGGTAGTCCATTATGCTTCGCGTTCAATCCATGCAATCGTGTCGCCCTGGCGGATATTCTGCCCAGGCTTCACAGAGATGTCGACGAGCTTACCGCCCAGGGCAGCAGGAATCTCCACGATCTCGCCCCACTTCGTCTGCAGGTAGCAGAATGTGTCGCCCTCCTTGTACTTCTGGCCGATGAACGGCTCGATGCATGGTGCCAAAACACCCTCGCCGCCGAAACTCCAGATAAGCTGTCCAGCAAGCGGACTCTTCACGGCGTCGGCCTTTGCATGCTTCAGGGCGTCAATCTCCTCCTGAGAGATCTTCTGGCCGCCACCCAGCTTGGCATCCTTCGCCTTCTGGATGTCAGCGAGCAACTGCTTCTTGGCCTGACCGCTCTTGAACGGACGGTACTGCTCGGGGTGCATAGCCAACTCGAAGAGTTCTTCGTTGTCGGGTCCATACTCCCAGCCGTTCTCGTCCATCTCCTTCTTGAAGCCGTCGAGGGCATTCTCGAGCAGCGTATGAGGATCGGCATCGGTGAACTTCAGTCCCTTCTTCTCAGCCAGTTCGATGAGTTCAGGCGCGATGGTGCCGGGCACCTTGCCGCTCTTACCGAGGATCATGCCCCAGATGGCGTCGTCCATCATCACGTAGCGGCCCTTGCCCTGCTCCATTGTCAGCAGGTTCATCAGGGCGATGTTCTTGGTGTACTGTGAGAACGGCGTCACCAATGGGGGATAACCCACCTTCGGCCATACGTATTCTACCTCGTTGAACAGCTTCACGAGCATATCGTCCATCGTGAGAGTCGACTCACCCTTCTTCTCGCGCTCCTTATTGATCATCTTCTGGATAGGACCGAGATCGGCCATCATCGAGCCCATCATACCACCAGGCAGACCGCTACCCAAGAGCAGCGACGACATGTGTTTGTTGGCAGGATTGATGAAGTAGCCCAGCCAGTCGTCGATGAACTCCTGTGTCAGCGTACGAGCCTGCATATAGGCGTTCATATTCAGATCGGCCACCTCGAAGCCCTCGTTCTTCAGCATCGACTGCACGGAGATGATATCCGGATGCACCTTACCCCAAGAGAGCGGCTCGATGGCGGTATCGATGATGTCGGCACCGTTGTTACATACCTCCAGGATAGAGGCCATCGAGAGTCCCGGGCCAGAGTGTCCGTGATACTGCACGATGATGTCGGGGTGCTTGGTCTTGATAGCCTTCGTCAGCTTACCCAGCATAGCGGGCTGTCCGATACCTGCCATATCCTTCAGACAGATTTCCTCGGCTCCGGCGGCAATCACCTCGTCGGCGATGGCAGCGTAGTAGTCTACGGTATGAATTGGGGAGGTGGTGATACACAGCGTGGCCTGCGGTGTCATTCCGCCTTCCTTGGCCCACTTGATACTCGGGATGATATTGCGGGTATCGTTCAGACCGCAGAAGATACGGGTGATGTCAACACCCTGGGCATGCTTCACCTTATACATTAACGCGCGAACATCGTCGGGAACGGGATACATACGGAGAGCGTTCAGACCACGATCAAGCATGTGGGTCTTGATACCCACCTCGTTGAAGGGCTTACAGAAAGCGCGAACTGCGAGATTAGGATTTTCGCCAGCCATCAGGTTCACCTGCTCGAAGGCGCCGCCATTGGTTTCCACTCGGGCGAAACAGCCCATGTCAATGATTGCCGGGGCAATACGCTCCAGTTGGTCTTTACGAGGCTGGAACTTGCCTGAACTCTGCCACATGTCTCTGTAAACGAGACTGAATTGGATTTTCTTTTTTGCCATAGTTCTAAGTTATAATCTATAATTTCTGCAAAAGTAACTAAAAGATTTCAATTATCTTCAATTATGGGCAGATAATTAGTATTTTTTTGCAGGAGATTACCAATTCTGTGGCGCAACATGTATTTGATTCCCTACAGATCCCCTTCATAGGTTCCGATGAAGAAGACGGCCCTGGTGTCCCATTCCTGGATCAGATAGACAAACGGACGATCGGCGTGGAAGGTGGCTTTCTCATAATCCATCGGGCCTGAGGTGGTATCTATCATGGCTACCGTCACGGCACTTGCCTTCGTACCCTCTTCCGAAACCTCAATGGCGGCCTTCTGCTTCAGCAGACTGACGTACAAATCCTTGTAGTTCTTGCTGATGCCTGCGAAATCTGCCTTCTCGCTGTCGAACATCGAGGGAGCCCCCAACTGGCTGATGAGATCATTCAGCTTGATGTCGCTGTTGGTCTTGAAGCGAGGCAGTTTCAGATCCACGATGGCATTTCCGACTGGCATGTTCCTTTCCCAATAGTCATTGGTAAGCACATTGACGACATCATCCACCGACTTGCCCTCAGAGGGGAGCAGCACATACATCCTATATTTGTCGCCGCTGCCGAAAGGCAGGCATACCGACGAGAAGACGTCGTTGGCACCATACTGGATCAGCGCGTTCCGATACATCATGGGGACCGTGGCGGCAGTGCCGTCGTCCTTGGTGAATGTCTCTTCCTTCGTATCCTGCTCGTCGAACTTCTCCGTCCATGTGGCCTTGAAACAGATGGCATTCATCAGCACGAGCTTGGCCTCTGGACTCAGTTGGTCGATAATCTTCGGAATCATGCCCTCGGTCTTCTCGTTGCACCAGCCGTTGAGATAGTCGAGCGAGGCGGGTTCCGAGAAGTCAAGCGAAGCCACATCGGCCTCGTAGTAATCACTCACATTTTGCTTATAGGTATCCTCCAAGACTACATCCTCGTCTGCCGCCACGATGTTGGCAATCTGAAGTTTGACGGAGGGATCAGCCAGCGGTGCCTGCTGGATAAGAGCCTGACAATAGGCATTGACGGCAGCCTTGTCGCCAGCCCCGAAGCCCAGCACGCTCGTAATCTCCTCCTCAGTCTTCCCTGCGGCTCCGTCGTTGAGCATTCCCATCACGTAGGTCACGCTCAGCGGCGAGGTGACGATGCTCTTCCTTTCCTGCTGTGCATCATTGATGGCACGATAGAGGTTAAAGGTGAAGTCGTTGTTCTTCTTGGCGAATTCCCGCTGCTCCTCCGTCAGCTGAATGGCACGGGTCTGAGGCAGCATATCCACCACCATGCTGTCTTCGGGATCAGGGTTTTCCGGCTCATCCTCCTTGGGATTGTCAGGCTTCGGCTGTTCCTGCTTTGGCTGATCAGGCACCTCCACCACATCATTCCCACTACTGCAAGCCGTCAGCAATCCCATTGCCAACAGCGCCATTCCAACGTTAAGAATAACCTTTTTCATAACTTCTTTTTTAAACTGTTCTACAAATATAACTCCAAAACAGCCCAAATACTGCATGAGCCATTGATTATTTACATAAATTTAACACAATGGGACAACTCATGTAAGGGCGCAGAGGTATCAGGAACCTCTGCGCCCTTTATGTGCAATTCATGGCGGGCAATTACAATCACCTAATTAATTTACTATTACTAAAGTTTTTCATCATTTCTCTATCTTTTCATAAATATTTATTGTTGGTTCATAATATATCGGTAATTCATCTGTCGAAGATAGAACCATTTTAAGTTTGCTTCCATTTTCAAGGAACTCATATTCGTATTCATAAAACGAGTGACTTCTGGATTGCGT
>OCTX012192529.1_pt1 | contig 30016 bp, 18 predicted proteins | sample 1539691 | NCBI WGS metagenome assembly OCTX01 (sample SAMN02144231, study PRJEB22623) | gut metagenome | biome: sheep rumen | host: Ovis aries | place: New Zealand
CCACAAGCACCAAGCATATAAACCATCTTTTTTGTACCCAAATAGACCGAAGAACCATTCCATCGACTGACATACGCCCTTCCACATTACTGAGAAGAATAATTTTGCTGATACCCTTTTCATTTTCGTCAATATTTTGATATTTGTTAATGTCCTTACAAACAAAAAGAGCCGCCGAAGCAGCTCTTTCTAACATCTAACATCAAAATTCTATTGACTGATTTTGAACCCCAGTTTCATAATCAACTTTAGTGTACCGATAGAAGTATTGCGGTCATACTCCTTCTCTTCTTCGGGAAGATCCTCGTACGGTACAAGACAAGGATGCGTTTTAAGTTCATCGTTACGCTGTTCACCATACTTCCAGCCTTGCTTGATTCGAGTCTCAGCCCATACCTCATGTACATTTTTTGACATCTCCTCTACCAACTGTTTCAATTCTTCTGGCAGCTTGACATCTGTAGTGTCAATAGGCTGCGGTGTGTACTTTGTTTTGTTCATACTTTCTCGTTTTATTTAATCGATCACTTTTGATAAAGAGTCTTTTCTTTCATAGACTCTATCATCAATCATTCTCGAAAGTTTTGTTTTTAATATGATGACCTGTGATTTCTTCCAAGAAATCCTCACGCATCACCATAAGAAGTTCACGAGTATACTCCTGTAAAAGCCCCTTATAGTACGTTACATCTTTATGATTCGTCTTTGTAATACGTTCCCATAATGTCTGTTCCTTAGCAGCCTTAAAAGCAACATCTACCCCCTCGCGGTCATCGTCAGTCATCAACTCGCGCAACTTCTGCTCGTCAAAAGCCAACGCTTTCCCCTTCAACTCTTCTGGAGCGTGCTCCTTCCAGACTCCTTCCAGAAAAACTTTATACTCTGCCTCTATCTTTTGTGGCAGTTCTTTAGTGTACTCCCCGATTGTCTCGGGACGCTCAATTGCAGCCTCTTTCACGAGATTTCCATAATACTTGTTGAGCAATTCTTGCTCTTTCTCTTTACATAGCTTCTCGATTTGTTCGTTTGTCATAATCTGTTTTTTTGTATTCTATAATAAACTTTTCATCACCATCCCAACAATCTGATCGTGAGTGAGCAGGTTGTAGGTCTGAATAATCTCGATGCCGGGGGCATCCTTCACGGTGGGCATTCCCATGCGTGTGGCAAGCCAAAGATAACGCTGCTTGCCTTCGCCTACATAGTATTTCTGGCCTTTCAGTTTGATTTGAGAGCTGCTGTCAGCGGCAATGCGAAGGTTCTCTTCCTTCAACTTGGTCAGTTCCTTCATAGGGGTGTCCATAAATTTGTCCACATCGACGGCACCATCCTTGAATACCGCAGTTACACGCTCCGTCTGATACGAGATGTTGTTCCAGAATTCGCCCTTGAACACTGCGTCATTGGCATATGCCATAATGGCCTTGGGGTCGCTGTACATCGCCAGCAAGTCGCTAACCATCTTGTCGCGATCCTCCTGTGGCATGTCGCTCGGCACACCTTGTTCAATCATAGGTCGCATCTGCTCAGCTAAGAAGGATCTTTTTTTCTTCGTCATAAATCGCATCACCCTTGCCATTCGTTTCAGTCCGTCAATCTGGTGCAGCGTCTCCGGCCCCATTGTGTCGGGGCGGGTATTCGATAGATATCGGGCTAGCTTCTGGTGCTGAATATTGGAGAGTTGGACATGTAGATAAGCGGGATACCCCTCCTCGTTCTTCTCGATGAAACGTTTCTTTCTGGCATCATATACCAACAGTTTCACCTTATCCTTCTCTGTGCGATCGTGGTTGATATATGCCAACATCACCATCTCTGCCAACGTCCACCATGAGTTCGTGTAGATACCATTGTAATAGACCCACACTTCATCCACGCTACGGATATGGTCTTCCAACAGTCCCACCAACATCCATCGTCGCATCGGCGTGTGAGCCTCGTAGTCATCACAAAGCGAACCTGGAGGTAGCACTTTTATTATCACCTCGCCTTTCGTTTCTTCTTGTTTTCTGAATAACTCTACCTCCTTGCAGCAACTGTTACGATAGCTAATCATCACCCGCTTTTTTCCATCTTTTTCCGGCTTTTGCAATTCAAGAGAAGCGGACATAATCTTCTCCATCTTTACCTTAAAGTCAACTAATTTCTCCATAGACTCAATCTCAAACCTTTCGTAGTACTGATGCTCCTTCAAATCCTCCAACTGCACTCCCAACCAAGCCAACAAATCCTTATCCTTGCTGGTTCTCGTTCTCTGTGGGGTTATGTTCAGCGGAAGAATCTGAGTCTTATCCTTGTAATGTTTGTCGCTGAACACAAGAATATGATTAAGAATATTGACATGTGCAGTTAGAATCGGATAAATAGTCGACAAAGTCAAGTCATCCGGAATAGTTGCATCCACAATTGTTACCGTATCACGATATACCGCCTGCAAGAAATCAAATTGTGACGACTCCTTCGATTCATATACTCGCACCGAGTAGCCTATTTCTTCTGCGAGATGGATAATCTGTTCAAAGTTCTTGCTGTGCTGTTCGCCTGTAAAATATGATAATTTCATAGCTCTTCCCATTTTATCTGATCGTTTCATATGACTGAATATCCTTTGCAATATTTACTCGCGTTTTCTTATTAGTTTCTTCGTCCACTATGTACTGTTTACTTGTTAAAAAATGTCTCTTCGTAAGTTTATTTATAAACACCTCGTATTCTTCAGAATCGGTTCTGTAATTTAAAGTTTCATTATCTAACAGATGCTTTATGGCCTTTGGTAACCAAGGTGGCATATGAGTATTTGGCAGTATTATAGGAATTATTCTTTTCTTTTTAGAAATCGCCTGAACAATTTCTTCTTTCAAGATGTCTTTTTTCCACCATGACCATTTATTAAAGGTTCGATTACTTAATATTACAATGAAATCATTGCATGAATCAATCCTTCTAGCGATAGTTTCTTTCCAATTACCACCAGGGAAATTGTCTTCACTAAAGCTTACACTATAGCATTTGCTCCTTAACGAATTAAATATACTTTGTGCTGCGTAAACTCCGCCATCATACGTTCTGAAAGCAATAAAAATGTCTGCTTTATCTTCGTTTGTCATTGTCTTACTTTTTAGTCAGTACTTTATCTAGGGGAATAGAATTAACTGTCCACCCCTTTTCTTTAAAACTTATATCCTTAAAATTATATTCAATAGGAATGACAACAGTTCCTCTAATATCAATCAATCCATATTTATCACCTAACTTCACTTGTCGGTGACCATAACGGAGTTCTCCTATTTTATCATAAATAGGTCGTACAATCCAATTTCCATGCTTGTCAATAATACCGAATTTATTGTTATTACCATTCATTCTACATTGTCCCTGCTCAAAGACGAAATCTACCCGTATGTTGTTATATTTGTCCAATCTAATTTGATTATCACCATAGGTGAGGTAGGTCTCATGGTAGTCGTATTGAGGGTATGGATACTGAGGCTGAATAACAAATGATCCATTTTCATTTATAAAACCTATTTTATTATTCACAGATACTGCTGCTAACCCTTCAGAAAAACGCCATGCGTGATCATAGGATTTTTCCATCAATTTGGGAGTATACTCGTAGAAATCCAAATACTTCCTTTTTGTATCCTTTGCATCAATAATGATAGAAATTGCATTATCAACAGGCAAGGAAAAACTAAAAATACACGGACTTACCATTTGGCCATTTTGTTTAAGAAAGTAATATTCCTTTTTAAAGTTTCTCCCTTTTGTATAAAGCTCTATGTTTTTATTTAACCAATACGTTTTTACGTCCACATAACGGAAATGATCCATAGGTTCTGCATAATCATAATCTGGAGTTTTAGATTCTTCTAATAAGCATTGTTTCAAATTATTAAAACTTTGAGAAAGTGTATCCCGCAAAATACCTAGTCCAACATATTCGTTTATATCTTGCCAGACCTGATCACCCAAGTACTTATAGTAGTCATTTATATCATCTTCAGAGTTAGGGTAAGAATCCGTTTCTACTGGGATTTTGTTGCGTTTGTTGTCTGTTAGCAGATTTATTGCATCGTCAACCCTACCTTGGAGATATAATGATTCAATTTGTCTGACGATTCCATACCGTTCTTTTTTTAAAACGGCTGATTCTGCATCTTTACAAGCCATATCAAAATCTCTAGCGTAAATTCTGAATTGTGATAATTCAGAGTATTTTATCAAATCGGAATTGTTGTAGTTCTTACAATTTACCAGTAAGGTGTCTATCAATAATCTTGAAAGATTTATTGATTTTGACTTTGCAAACAACTCGGCTTTTTCTCTCAAGCATTCATAAAAAACATTTGCTTCTACTTTGTTGAAGTTTGTTTTCAAGTCCTCCAATGAGGCAAATGGGGATATCATCGTTGCTTCTTGCGAAGGGTGACGAGGATAGCTTATACTGCGATTATTTAATGAATTTACGAAAAGTTTTTTTACGACATTCTCTGTCATAACAGAATCCATTCCAATATGTAGTAAATAATCGACATATTTAGCCTCTTCATCCTGTTCAAACCAACTATCAAATCCGTTAGCCACATTATTATCTATTACAAATTTGTAATATTTTGCGTAAATATCTGTGCAAATATTATCTATGTCAAGATGGTCAGAACATTTCCAATAAGACTGCGAAGTCATTCCATCAATGGATTCTGTGATAAACATTAACACAGGACGACCATCAGCAAACTTGGGGGAATTTCTCTTTTCAACATATTTTTTTTCTAGAGAATATGGGAAACCTATATTCTCAACAAAATCAGCACTTGCATTACTACTTAATATGACTGACTTGTATTTTACAGGTACGACAAGAGAATTTCTATCTCTTATTCCCTTAAATCCGTCACTATTTTCTATCGTAAGAAACTTTAAAACAGGTCTGTTACTTTGAGTCTCTCCCCATGTTCTAGCGTATTGGGGCAACGTAAAAACATTATAGCCCATTCCCATCAATGTACCAATAAATACTGCTCCAACCCATACGGCAAAGCATTTCAACAAGTTAACATATTTATTATGAGGATGTATATATCTTTTATTTATTAAATATAAGCACAACTTACACACAAATAATATTGAAATTATCCAGAAGAAGATCATGTAATATATATGCCCTATAAAATACTGAAAGATAAGAACACCTACAACGGTAAACAATATATATAAATAATACTTTATTACGACAAAGTCTTTCTTTTCCCCAACGAATGTAACAGTTGTACTTCTATTATGATAGCCATTTGATGCAGTTAATCGCTTTCCTATAATAATATCTGCCAATATACTTACTAAGAGGCAACATAAAATAGGGGTTAATACTATAGTATATATATCACTTAATCTTAATCCTATTAAATACAGCATCGCATATGAAATAAGGGCAAATAATACCTGAACATATTTCCTTAAGAAAGGATATTCTCTATAAATATGGAGAGAAAAGCAATAATCTATGGCATTATCAATATCTCGGTTTCTTTTATAACTAAAAAATGAATACAGCATAATAACAAATAAGTATAAAGCAACCATTATCGGCAATTCCCAGGGGTCCCACTTTAAAACAAATGTTAAATAAAGAAGATCACATACAATACCTAACAAACAAAATTTCCAATAATTATTGTCTCTTTTAAAACAATAGGGGGACTCAATAAAAACAAAAACGAATGCAAGAAACAAAAACAACAAACGAAATCTGTATTCTAGAAGTATACATAATGAGATACTCCAAAAAAGCAAAGACAGATTACGTACATTTTTATATGAAATCCTCATGTATACAGCGTGTAAAAATATGGCGATAAATACAAGAAGAGCAGGCATGCACAAAGAAAAATATGCATTAGCAAAATTCTCATTTCGGACAATATTATTATATAGATTGATGAGAGTCCATGGACCCATAATTAGCGATGAACTAAGAAATAATAGTAAATAAGAAAAGCCAATTTTAAAATAGTTCCGCCTTTGCCCTTTGATTCCAAACTTATATATATAACAAATTGCACAAATACTAATAAGGAATGCTGGTAAAAGTTTAGGAATCGCGCCAACAAACCAAGATCTGCAAATATACATAGAGTATAGTCCATAAACAAGAACTACAGAAGAAAAGGTGGTCTCTAATATAAATCGTCCATAATAGAACATATCACTTTTTCTTTCTGTTTTTTGGAGCCTTAAATTCCGATGCATGTTAGCTACGCCACAAAGGACATCGTGCGTGAACTCAACTCTATCTATTCCATCAACAGTTTCAATTCGTATTAGTCTTTTCTCAGTCAGTCTCGTCAATTCCACTTTCTTTATCCCGTTTTGCTCTAAATCTTCCAATGCAACAGAATTTCTAAAACCACTATATGTCAACAAGTGAGATTCAAGATACTCCATTGTTTTAGATGACACTAGCCCCATCGTCTCATCGTAAAAAGATGAGATTATGTTGTCACCAAACTGACCGACAAGTTCCTCTGTCAGAATGGATTGTTGCGCTAATACTGCTTTCTGATATAATTCAGAACAGAAAAGCGATAGGATAGAAGTGTCTACCGACAAACGAGCTAAATCCTGAGGAGAGTCCTTTGTTATTTTACCAGTAACCTTGCCCAACATGTGAATTGCTACATTTCTTGTAACAATAGCAGGCATTGGCTTTTGAATAACCTCTAATGCTTGAAGCCCATTCATCCTTTTTATTCCCCTCCTGTTTTTTCGAAGTGCAGGTATGTTAAAGGAATAGTCCTCCAAACGAGCCAGAAAATCTTCTCGCATTATAAGTACGATTCTTAGTTGTGCTACATCATTGTAATCAACATATTTCTCATACTTTGTTAAGTAAGATGATGTGTTGGTTGGTGGATTATTATATTGCAAGGAATTAATCACTTCAAAGAAATCACGAATTGTTTCTTCAGAGTCGTTATTGGTAAAAATCTCTTCAAATTGATCAATGAAAATTACTGGAATTACCTGATGATTGGACTTCGACCAGAATTTTGATGTAAACAAAAAATTCCATAGTCTTTCGTTTTCAGAAATGTTTTCCTGGTCTATCACATTTTCCGTCTCAACCTCGCCACCAAAATTTTCTAAGGTTGAAACAATTGCTTTAATGATTTGTGTATTATAGCCAATCTTTGACTTATGATCCAAACGGACTCTTACTGGAAGATAACCTTCTTTTTCAAGAAGGGGCATCATTCCTGCATTAATGAGAGAAGTTTTTCCTGCTCCAGAAATACCATATATTGTGGTAAATAGATTATTGCATATAGCGGTTTTTAATTCTGACAGTTCCTCTTCTCTACCAAAAAATCGATATGCGTCATTATACTCGTATGAAGCAAGTCCTAACCACGGATTATTATCTGCCTGTAACATCATGATCAAATATTTATCTAAATGAACGTATTAATTTCTTCATCTCTTGTTCAAAGTCCTTGTCAGAAATGCTTATAATATGAGCTTTTCTGAACGGCTCTGGAATCAATGTGCTATTAATGTCGCTATCATCAATAACTATAGGAGCAAAGAAAGGCATTCCATATCTATAGTCCATTTCCCGTATTGCCATAGCCCATTCTCTACGGTAAAAGCGCCGTCCAGGCTTCGTCGTAGTCTGTGAAATGATGGGAATAAACCGTTTTGCTTTTGTAATCTTTTCTTCTATAATGGTTTCATACATGTCTGACCATTCCAATTTATTCTCATCTAACCAAACTTCTGCCCCTAAATTGCGTAAACGTTCAGCTATGTTCCTTACAATATTAACATCTTCTTTAGCGTAAGAAATGAAAATGTCTGTATCGTCGATATTCGAAGAATCTGGTTGTAAGCCACCTTTGGTATCGCGACTATTCCATCTTTGCATAAATTCACTTATGAATCGATTGCCATTCTCAAAAACCTGTGTTTGAATTCTGGAAAGGAATTTCGTTAATTCATTATCAGATTCGATGTCATCTAATGCTACAACACCTTGCATTTCGTAAGAATTAGGCGATATTGTGAAGTTGCGAATTGAATGCCAGAAGAATCTAAAAAGCCAATTTGGATAATTACATCCTAATACAAGTAAAAATTTATCTTTTAAATAATCACTAATCTTAAGAGGACGTGTTTCAACATTATGCCATAAGTGCAAATAATCCAACAAATCGTCTTCTGTAACCATAAATGTTTTCTTAATACGATTGGCTCTTCCGAATAAATAGAATAAAGTCGGTTTGGTCGTTGAAAGAGCATTACCGATGTCTGAACGAGCAGACTTATCATAGACTCTAACATCTATGTCACCATATATTGCTTGTAATTCAGGTTCTAATCCGGATATATATGAAGTGGTTAAAATGAGAGGAAATTTATTGATGGAAAGAAAATCTATGATTTCACTTTGACATTTAATTCTACTATTACGTAAAATATTGTCTATCTCAAAGTATATATCAGTTTGATTGCCTATAAAACGTGTACGTCTATTTTTAAGATTTTCATCATCAATAGTATCTGAAATCAAGGTAAAATCAACATCATTATTTTGAATGTCGAAACGTTCTGCTAGCTTGGCTATCAAATCATCATCAACACGTATATTGGATTGAGAGCTTTTGTCTTCAATATAAAAGAATTCGTTTCCTATTATAGGAACTACACGTTCTTTCTCTATTGCATCCAGCAATAAATCCCAGTTTCTGGCATTAATAGTTTCGCTAATCATATTATCGTTCATTGTTATATATGTAAACTATTCTATTTTGTAAGTTATTATATATCTGCATCCTACATAGTTTTCTATGTTAGACAAATATGATCTAGTAATCATCAAAATATTCCAATCCTAAAAATTTCTCTGGGGAAATATTTCGTTTGTTGCCATCATCATCAACCATAGTAACATTAAAAAGAACGCCAAGCGCAGCTTCCATAATGTGATGCATAATAATACCACACATACCACCTGCAGATGCTGGTAAACCATCTTTTTCTAAAATAACCATCATTGTATATTGAGGGGTATCGGCAGGGAAATATCCACAGAATTCCATTCTGTATTTTTTCACATTATCAGTTTCATTAATAACGAAAGTACGCCCTCCTGCAGCAATTTCCATATAATATGACCCAGCTTTTTTCGCAAGTCCCTGAGATACAGAATTAATCAAACCGCGTTGTAAAATTTTTACACATTTTTTTTGTGCTATACATGAATCCATTATTACAACATCTTCATTGTCATTCACAATTTTTACCATACATCCATCGTTTGCAATAGCATTATAAAAAGTAAGAATTCCTATTGGAAAATCGGGTTGCCCTCCTAAAAAGTGATTAATATTTTCTTCGTGCTTTGATATATTTGAACCATAAACATATTCTATAGCCTTTGCAAATGCAACTTGAGACCTTACTTCCAAAGCTCGTGCCAAGTTAATCGTACCATATCCTCCCCGACGCCAATTATGATCCTTAATTTCACCATAAACTCCGCAACCTGTGTCAACAACATAACTCGAATCTACCACGTTAGACTCCAGTAAAGAAAGATAAGTTGGGGCATACAGCATCGCATTTCGCTCAGTTTTAAATTCGTCTATTTGATTGATCAAACCTTCTTCTATATTAATACAGTCATAGATTTTTATTCTGCCTGTTTTTGTCTCAACCAGGTAAATTACCCCTTTACTAAAATTACTATCTTCTTTCATGTAATTCCATAATTCGTGATGGGCATACAATTTGAGAATCCTCATTTTAGATTCTTCTAATTGCGTAATTATTTCTTTTAAGGAGTCATTCTTTTCTATCAAATCTATTTCACTTTGACTGATTATCTCACGTTGGCTAAAAATCAGTGACGCAATAGCAATACATGTTAATACAAAAACTGTTATTAGCGTTGTTCGAAAAAAAAGTTTTCTTTGCCCCCTTTTCTTTTTTAACTCGGTCAATGGCCCACAAAATGAATCATGAATTAATTCGATTCGATAGTTGTCTCCATCGCTAGATGTACTAGTGCGCTGTAGAATGCGGGTGTCACCCGACAATAGTTTAAAGCCGTTCTTGACATGCAGCAGGAAGTCGCTCTCTGGAATGGAGTTTCGTCGGCCTGTACTGTCTACGAGGTGGTCTTCTATGTAGTTTTTCTCACGATAGGAAAAGCCACGAGTGGCCTCGTTATAGAATTGTTCGAAGGGATTCCCTTTTACGAAAGAATCGACAAGAATTGGTGTGATATGATCGGCTTCAGACTTCTGGAAGTCAATAAAGACACGACTACAGATGAGGGAGAGAACATTGGTACTTATGCTTTTGTCTTCCTTATTACGAGCAATCTTAATTATGGTGTCAACAATGCCCTTTTGTTCCTCTTGCTTAAATAATCCTTCACCCGGAATGAGAACAACCATCTCTGCATCTTCTTCCAAAAGGCTACGAAGACGATAGCGGCAACGTTTTAAGGCTGGTAAATAGCAGTTGTCAATACTATCCTCTAAGCGATAGAGGTCATCTTCACGGATGGAAACGACAAAACGGAAGTTTTGCTCGTAACAATAGGGCCGACCGTCCACCTGACAGCCATCAAGAGTATGGTCTTTGTCATTAAGGTAATCTAACTGGCGAAGCAGGGTATCAGCCTCATTACGTGGACTGCGGAACACCTCCTCAAACTGGTCAAAAACAATGACTGGGGTGGTTTGTTCGTCGTATTTGTCATAGAAACGATGGCGGGCAAAATAGTTCCAAAGGTAGTCGATGGATTGCTGATCTAGCTGCTCGCCAATGACGTTGATGGTTTCTGTCCTTTTGACAACACGCTCTACAGCTTCGATAATCATGGTCTGATAGCTCTGGAGGTGCTCCTCGTCCCTCATGCCAAGACGAATACTAATAGGCGTATAATGTTCCTCACGTAGTTCGGGGAACACGCCTGCATTGAGCAGGGAAGTCTTACCAATGCCACTCTTTCCATAGAGCGTCACAAAGACATTGCCCATGATAAGACGGGTCAAGTCATAGCTATCGTCATCACGTCCGCAGAACTTCAGTTTTCGCTCTGCTGTCTCAGGATCTTCGTATGAAGCAAGACCTGCCCAGGGATTCAGACTGTCATCTATATCATATTCCTTGAAGTGGGAGGACCAGCGCTTAAAAATATTGATCATAGCTTACAAGTGTTCATTTATAGAAGTGATAAGATTTGAAAAACCGTCAGATTCCATCAAATCAATACCAGATGGTTTTTGATTGATGATGGATTCGTAGATCTGCTGATAATCTGCACGGAGGTTATATCCATTGACAGCCAAAGGAATGATGGTCTTGTCGCCAAACTGCTGAGCCATGCGCCACTCTTTATTATAATAATGGTCGGTATCCCCTTGCTTCAAGTCCTCAGCAACATGTGGTGACAGCACAGAGATGACAACTTTAGCTGCACTGATGGCATCTGCAATCTCACTCTCATAGTTGTCGCCGCCATAGAGACGGGCATTGTCAAGCCATACATCGTACTTCTTCTCGCAGAGTCGGAAGAACAGCTGGCAGGCGGCCAGCGCATCCTTGCTGCAATAGGAGATGAAGATGCCACCACGTCTGCGACTCTCCACGACTTGCTGGCGGAAGGGCGCATCATCACTGTCCTCAGTCAGCGTCTTAGTGATGTTGTTGATGAAGGAACAGGCATCACCAAGGATGCAGATGTCCGTACGGTCGAGGAACCGCATCAATTTGCCCTCTGTCTTGTCATCCTTGTCAAGCGAGAAAGCGACCTCGCCCATACCATCATAATTATTCTCTTCGCAGCTCTTGTTGACTCCCGTGAGCACATACCAGAAGAAGCGGAAGTACCAGTTGTCATATTTACAACCCAAGGCAAGTAGACGTTTGCTGCGAATGAAATCGAGCATCTCGTTGTTCGACTCCACGTCCATACGCATCCACTTCTCAATGAGCAGGATGGCATCAGCATCGGTCTTGATGTATCGCTTGGCCAAGTCGTCGACATCGAGTTTGCCAAAGACATAGATGAGCGTGGGCTGGTTATACTTCTTCCCACGACGGCAGGTCTTCAGTGCCTTCTGCAATTCATCCACCGTCTCCTTGTCGTAGATGTTTACTACGCGCAACTCACTGCCCCATATCTTCCGCATGGCCGCCTCCAGAAAACCGTCGGTCGTAGTGGTCAGGACGGTAGTGAAGAGCCGTGTTTCCAACAAGGCCATTAAGTCCTTAGAAACATCCTCTGCCATAAAACGTATATTCCCATCTTCTATTAATCGTCGCACTGGATTAATACGCTCATTCTTGTCCAAAGCAACCTCGTGATAGTTCTCATACTGCACATTCGAGTTCTCATTAACCTTCCGCAATAAATACTGATGAACATCCCCCGTCGACTCTATCTTGGAATCTAGGACTATCTCATTACCGATGACAAGTGCATACTTATCATTGAGGACATCCTTTATAAATTTTTTTGTGTTAAACTTCCTACTCATAAACAATTCTTTCAACTATCTTTTGTGAATGTTTCCGGACTACTCATCTTCCGTTATCAATATATTTGGCTGTAAAGTTACATAAAATTTGTGACTTATCATCGTCAAACAGTAAAAAAGTGACTTAAAACAGTTCATATTTGATAACAGCATGATTTCTAAAGTTTATATTGATCGTTATTTTCATCTTTCTCAACCAAAACCAGCACTTTCGCCTTCGCCACCTTATGCATCTTCACGCAGAAGTAGATTAGGGCGAAGAAACTTAGTCCTCCAAGTACTGGACTCACAATTCCGCTCATTGCAAGTGCATCGTATGTCCCATGTGCCAAGACAGGCATTAGAAGCACATATGCTGCAATCTTTGGTGAGTGATCCACAAAATGGTACACCGAATAATAGTATCCCATCAGTATCGCAAAAGCATAATGCCCAGGCACCGCCAACAATGCACGGACGATAGCTGTAGACACCCAGTCCTCCTCACTAAATACATACATGATATTCTCGAACGCCGCGAATCCTAATCCCACGCATACGGCATATACAATACCATCAAAATGCTCATCGAAATATGGATTCTTACGCAACAACATCCAAAGCGCAAATAACTTGAACGTCTCCTCTGGCAACGCAGCAACTACAAAGGCCATTGTCGTCGTACCGAGCAGGCTTGTCGGCTTACCCTCTACGCCAAATATCATAGCCTCTATCCCAGATTCCAAAATGGCAACAGGAATAATAATAGCCACCCCCAAAAGAACAGCCTTAAGCAATAAATAGGTCGGCTCTTTATGCGTATCTTTCTTCCATATATACAACCAAAGTAAGATGGCGGGAAGAAGAGCTGCTGATAATAAAATAATCAAATCCATAATTTTACTCTAAATAATATTTTTTCCGCTCTTCGATAGTTAGCGGGTATTCTTTGAACTGTTCATAATTATTTTCAATCAAATCTTGTAAAGATGGGAAGTCCCAAATCTTTATAGTCTTGTCATGTGATGCAGAAACGATGAATTTACTATCGGGACTAAACGAAGCTGACTCAACTTCTTTTACATGTCCTTCCAAGGTTTGAAGCTCCTTCCCCGTCGTCACATCCCATATCTTTACAGTATTGTCATTTGATGCAGAGACAATATGCTTACAATCTGGACTAAACGAAACAGAGTTAACAGCCGCTTTATGTCCCTTCAAAGTTCGTATTTCCTTTCCTGTAATCAGGTCCCAAATTCTTATGGTCTTGTCAGCTGATGCAGAAACAATATATCTGCCATCGGGACTGGGAGAAACTGACAGGACTTCATCTCTATGATTTTTCAAAAATAAAGTCTGCTGTTCCTTCCCAGTATTCACATCACATATCTTTACCGTCCCAAATGTTGAGGCAGCAACAATACGCTTGCCGTCAGTACTAAAGAAAGCTGAAACAGGCATGGTTATGTATCCTTCTATAGTACGAAGTTCTATTCCTGAATTTACATTCCAGATTTTCACTGTCTGATCATCTGATGCAGAAGAAACAAGTCTACCATCAGGACTGAAAGAAGCGAAAGAAACATAATCAGTATGTCCTTTCAAGGTTTGTAGTTCTTTTCCCATAGCTACATCCCAAATCTTTATTGTCTTGTCAGCTGATGCTGAAACTATATGCTTGCCATCGGGACTGAATGAAGCAAAGGTGATATAGGAAGAATGCCCTTCTAATGTTTTTTCTTCCTTACCTGTTACTGCATTCCATATCCTTACGGTATTGTCAAGTGATGCAGATACGATATGCTTGCCATCGGGACTGAATGACGAAGATTTAACAGCGGTTTTGTGCCCTTCCAAAGTTTTAACATTCTTGATGTCGATGGTTTCCCAGATTCTTATAGTCATGTCCCATGACGCTGAAACTATGTGCTTGCCATCGGGACTAAAAACAGCAGACTTGACAGACTCAGAATGACCTTCAAAGATCCTAATGCTCTTTCCTGTAACTACATCCCAGATCTTTACTGATTTGTCAGATGATGCAGAAACAATATACTTGCCATCGGGACTGAATGATACAGATGAAAATCCTTGCGAATCTTCCAAAGTCTTAAGTTTTTTTCCTGTTGCCACATCCCAGATTTTTATTTCCTTTGATACGGAAGCCACACACTTGCCGTCGGGATTGAGCGAAACCATGACAACTGCCTTTGTCTCCCCTTTCAGTGACTTAACCTCCTTTCCTGTAACTACATCCCAGATCTTTATACACCCCCATGACGCCGAAACAATATGTTTACCGCTGGGGCTAAACGAAGCATAGGAAACATCTGCCGTATGTCCATTCAATGTCTTGACTTCTTTTCCTGTGACCGCATCCCATATCTTTACGGTATTATCAACTGATGCAGATACAATACGTGTGCCATCGAAGTTAAAGGATGCGGAGTTGACGATGGCTGTATGACCTTCTAAAATCTTTTCTTGGTCTCCTGTTTCCGCATTCCATATTCTTACGGTCATATCCCTTGATGCGGATACGATATGCTTTCCATCGGGACTAAATGAAGCTGAGTTAACGAACATTTTATGCCCACTTAATACCATGATTTCCTTTCCTGTTGCCACATCCCATATTCTTATGGTTTTGTCAAATGATGCAGAAACAATACGCTTACCATCGGGACTATACGCAGCGGTTTCAACAACATATGTATGTCCTCGCAATATCGCCGTATCTTTCGAGCATGCTTTCCTAAGTTCCACTTCTGCTTCTATGGTATACGGCCAATCTGGCTGTTCTTTTGTAGGTAAAACATTTAGGAGAATGCGTCGTGCGAGGTACGAATCTCCAAAATCGACCAATTTAGACGCTTTTTCTGCGACAAACCGACTTTGCACCTTTCGCAAATTATCTCTTTGTTCACGAATCTTTCGTTCCTCTTCAGCTTTCTCTTTTTCATATCGGTTCCAGAGAGAATCAAAACCGACACCCAGCATACCCGCAACGACCTTAACAAATGCTGCATCTCTGCCTTTCTTGCTCACATCGCCTCCAAGACGTTCTTCGTTTTTGGGAAGGTCTCGTAATGCAGGAGGAAAGAACTCTGAAGGGGAGTTACCCTCGACGATGAAGGGGAATATGCGGTCTGTTCTGCCAAGGGAAATGAAAGTTTCCGCTTCCTGATTTACCCAAGGTGATTTCGCTGCTTGTGGAGAACATATCACTATCAGATTCTGTGAATTGGCAAGAGCTTGTTTGATTTGCTCAGGCAGATTCCCCGCACTAAGTTCATCTATATCACGAAACACAGGACGTAGCTCTTGTGGCACGTCATTACGTCCATTGAAGGATGCTGGCAAATGATAGTGTTCCAGCTCATGCTGCAACCACGTTGCCCATTCTACATCCTCACTCTTGTAGCTTATAAATGCGAAATATACTTTGTTTTGTTCCATGTTCTATAAAACTATTCTATTTCCATTTTGGATTTAATTAACTCTATGTTTTCCTTGGTAGCTTGAGTGTCGGGATGATCTTTCCCCAATACCTTTTCACGAAGAGAGAGTGCTTTATAATAATAATCCAGTGCATCTTCAAATAATGCAAGTTTCAAAAAGTCCCAGGCGACATTACTGTATGCATCTGCTGTATTTGCACTATAATCACCATAGACTATCTTATATATATCCAAGACCTTCATATTATATTCTTGTGCCTTGGAATAATTCTCTAATTCTTCATAGACATAACCAATATAGAAATAGGTATTTGCAGTTTCAACATAATCCTTACCTTGCATCTTTTCATAAAAATCCAAAGCCTTAAAATAGGAATCCAAAGCTTTGTCATATTCTTCTAGTTGCAAATAGTCCCAGCCGACATCACTGTATGCATCAGCAGTTATAGTATGATCCATGCCATATACGTTATGATATATAAACAAAGATTTTAAGTGGTATTCAAGCGCATGTGAATAATCATTTAGGTTGGCATATATATCTGCAATCTCATTATAGGAGTCAGCAGTAGTAGGATGACATGTACCGAGAACAGACTCATAAGTCACCATAGCCTTAAGATAGTATTCTAACGCTTTTTGAGGCATCCCTTTAAATTTATAAGTTTCTCCGATATCGCTATAGGAAATAGCTATATCGGTATCATTCGGGCCTACAACGTTTTCAGAGATTGATAAATCTTTTAAATAATATTCTAATGCCGTATCATAGTCTTTCATGTCTTTATAAACATCTCCAATAACATTATAGCATGCAGCGGTCTCAAGATGGTTTATTCCGTACTCTTTCATACAAATCTCCAAATCCATAAAATAGTATTTCAGCGCTTTTTCATAATCTTCGAGACATTCGTAAACTCTACCAATGTCATTATAGTAATAAGCAGTTTTTATGTGATTGATTCCATATTTTTTCTTGTATATTTTTAAGGCGTTAATATGGCTCTCAAGAGCTTTTATGTAGTCATTAGTTTTTTCATATATATAACCAATATGACTGTAGTTAACTGCTGTATCTATATGTTTATTGCCTACAGTTTCTTTACGGAGAGCTAAAGCTTTATTATAGTATTCTAAAGCCTTGTTGTAGTTCTCTTGACATTCAAAAGCACTGCCGATAGAAAAAAAACAATTAGCAATTTTTGTGTTGCAATTTCCATAGATAAGTTTGCATATATCAACAGCTTTGAAGTAGTACTCTATAGCCTTATCATATTTTTCTTGAAGTGCATAAACTTTGCCTATTCTATAATAACAATTACCAGTTTCTATATGAAAATCACCGTATAGTTTCTTATAAATACTAAGGGCTTTACGATAGTTCCTAACTGCCTTATCATAATTCCCCATAATTTCATGTGTCTTACCAACATAATAACTACAAGACGCAATCCAAGGATGATTTTTATCAAAAAAAACTCTTTTGCTGACTTTTAATGCTTTAAGGTAGAATTCTTGTGCTTTATTAATATTGTCTTGTAAATAATAAATTTCTCCAATATTGATATACGAATCAAGAATATAATTCTGAAGTTCTTCTTCCATAAAGAAATCATCATCATCCATTTCTTCGTATATTGTGTGAATATCGTATAATACTATATTCTCATAATCTTTTAATAATTTGAAGAAAGATTCCAAAGCTTTCTCATAGTTATGTAGTTGTTTGTAATATATTCCAATCCGGACAAGTCCTTTCGCAATCCGATTCCAGTCTTGCCCTTTTTTCGATTTTTCTATTGTAAGATATTTTTTAGCGTATTTCAATGAAGTCTTATAATCAGAAAAATGCTCACAAAAGAAGGAGGCCATCTCTAGATAGGGTAATCCCGTTATAGGTCGCATATCAATAGAAAGCTCCAAATAGTCAGAGAACTGATATTGGGCAGGATCTGACTCTTTCATTTTTTTCCAGTATAGAGCCAATTGCCTTTCACCTTCTGTTGTGGAATATAAAGCATTAAAAATGTGAAAATTCAAGATAATGCCATACAAGCTCTTCAAATCACTCAGTGAATAATACTGAAACGCGAGTTCTAACTTTCTTCGATTCCATATAATGTCGCTATTATCCGATTTATTATTTGAGAAAAATCGAATTATCTTTTTACGATATATTTCAATACTTAACTTATCTTTCAGATATCGGGCTTTAACCGCATCTTTAATATATTGGTGAGAGAAATTATATAGTCCTTGACAATTGGTAATATGAGTAGTATATGCACAATAGAACAAATGAAAATCAATATTTCTAATGCCTGTAATCCCTACAAGTTCATTTTCAGACAGTCCATGTTCTGAAACATAGATTACGGCTAACAACTGCCGTGCACCCTCATAATCCTTTTCCATTCGTTGTAGAATGCGGTCAAAAAAAACTGCAACAGAATCGGTTAAGATATAATAATTAATTCGTTCATCAAGGTATTCATAAGATCCAAAACAAATGAGTTCATCAAGCAGTGACCTAAGTACCAATGCGTTATTTGTTATTGGACTATGTATAATAATACGATTGTATTGACTCTCATTTAGCCTTTTACCTACAAGAGAAAGGTACTCTGAAATAAATTCATATTTCTGATCGTCGTTGAATGGTTTTAAGACATATATTGGGTATTTACGGTAATGGAAGGCCTTTGTTATTTCGTCATCTTCAACTGAAGAAAAAAGATATTTTACCTTAGGATGTGGCTGTGGTAACCAGTCGAAGGGAAAACTTTGATTAGAATTTGAAATTTGATTAATACCATCGATTACGACTAAGATAGGCTTTCCCTTCTTAACAGCTTCGGACATATATCGTTGAGCTCTATGTTCCGGACTTTCATAATCTTCCAAAAGGGTTTCACGACAATAATTTTGAGAGACTAACTCATCACAGATATGGAGTAGCACTTCCTCGTAGGAATTACTGCCGAACGTATTTCCTAGAAAATGGTATATAATGTTACAAGGTAGCTTGTGTTTTTTACATTCTAGCCTTTTCAGCCAGTTAGCGATTAATGCACTTTTCCCAATACCACTTTGACCTGTTACTAAAAGATATTGTTCTTTACTGTTAAGGAATTGATTTAAGCGGTCATAATCCTCCTGTCTCGGTATATAGAGTTTGTGCCGACTATTCATAAAAGCACGCTGGATATTCTGCCTCCATCCATGACGAGTTTCATCGACTTCTTTGAAATATTTGTCCAACAATCCTTCTACAACTTTTTCAACTTGCAGACAAAGATCGTCAATTGAGCAATAATCGGACACAGGGAAACGATGCTGTTCGCGTATCTTTCTTTTTAGCTTTGTTAGTTTTTCATTATCATCAGGTTGCATATTAGGGTTATGCTTGATAAAAAAGGCTGCTTCAACACCCTTTTCATTTCGGAGTGCTCCATACTGCATCTCAATCTCCGTAATACTACGTTCCTGAGCGATATCTTCGCGTATCCATGGGTAACGCTCTTCCAAATCAGGATTCTTCTCTATTTCAGACATCTTGGGTTCATAGCCGTAGCGACTGCCGAGAAGACCGATAAAAAACGGATGGGAGTTCTCAATCTCATTCAGGCAGACCGACAGTACCTTGCCCGTACGTGCCTCTTCGTCAGTGACACCCCATCGTAAGTCAAGCAACGAAAGGCTGACATTACGACGGTTCGCCTCTAGTTTCAATTTATCGAATCGCTTTACTAATGCTGAACGTTCCTCTTCCATATCAGAGAAAGTGGAGGACAGGAATATACGTACTTCACGGTTCTCGATGAGGTGGCTTTCAAAACGGTTGTATAGATGTCGCTGATGCATATTGACTAATTGATTTGGGACTTAATATAATCTATATTCTCTCGAATAATCTTTGTATTTGAATGCTCAGGACCTAAAACTTTCTCGTATATTGCCAATGCCTTGAAGTAATACTCCTGTGCCTTGTCGTAGTCACCTTTGTTACAGTAGACCGTTCCGATGTTGGTGTAGGCCCCAGCGTTATTCGGATGCTCAGACCCTAAGACTTTCTCACAGATTGCCAATGCCTTAAGATAATATTCCAGTGCCTTATCATAGTCGCCAAGTCTGCCGTAGACCAATCCGATATTGTTGTAGGTCGTAGCGGTACTCGGGTGTTCTGGACCTAATACTTTCACAATGATTGGCAATGCCTTGAAATGATATTCCAGTGCCTTGTTATAGTTACCAAGGCTTTTGTAAACTAATCCAATATTATTGTAGGAAGTAGCGGTATCCGGATTTTCTGATCCTAAGATTTTTTCATAGATTGCCAAAGCCTTGGACATATATCCTAGTGCCTTACCATAATCACCAAGGATGTTGTAAACAAATCCAATATTATCGTAAGACGTTGCGGTATCCGGATGATCTAATCCTAAGACCTTCTCTTTGACTGCAAGTGCCTTGAACAGATATCCTAGTGCCTTGTCATAGTCACCAAGATCGTAGTATACCGATCCGATATTATTATAAGAAATGGCCGTATCAGGGTGTTCTAGACCTAAGACTTTCTCTCTCATTGCCAAAGCCTTGAAATTATATCCTAGTGCCTTGTCATAGTCGCCAAAGTATTTGTAAACCAATCCAATATTATTGAAGGATGTTGCGGTATCAGGGTGTTCTAAACCTAAGACTTTCTCTCTCATTGCCAAAGCCTTAAAATAATATTCCAGTGCCTTATTATAGTCACCAAGTCTGTCATAGACTAATCCGATATTATTGTAGGTCGTTGCGGTATTAGGATGTTCTAAGCCTAAGGCTTTCTCGCAGATTGCCAAAGCCTTAAGATAATATTTCAGTGCCTTATCGTAATCACCGAGGTTGTCGTAAACCAATCCGATGTTGTTGTAGGATGCAGCGGTACTTGGATGTTCTGAACCTAAGAATGATTTTCCCAATGAAATCAATCTTAAATAAGTGGTAACAGCCTTGTCGTAGAGCCCGTATTCATTTTGAAATTTGGAGTAATCAGCTAGCAAATTAAAATACTTCTCCTTATCAAATGCACTCTTTTCTGCCAGTCTGTCTGCTTCAGCATAAATAGCAGCTACGCGCTCTATTCGTTTCTCAATGGGTGTTGTTGCATCAGCCATAACCGTCTTGGTCTGAAGATGATAGGCCTCGATGTCCTGATGCACCAGCGCGCGGTTTTGGTCGAGTTGGACTTCATGACGTTTGGCTTCGCGAGCCATCTCGTCAAGCAGGGTGTTAGCCCGTTCTATGTTGCCCTCCTCAAAGGCCTCTATGGCTCGCCTGAGCATATCGCTCACATGCTCAAACTGCATGGTGGCAATACGCTGTGCTGTGTCAAACAAAGCCTTCTGCAACTGCTCGAACTCCTCTTTCAGCTTATTATAACGATTCAGCTTCTGCTGCAAATCATCACGCAGGTCTTCATCGTTAGGAAACTTGTCAACCCGCTGGCGGGCCTTCTCAATCTTCTTGGGCAGTGTGGCCAACTCGACACTTAACTTTTGGTATGCCTCGTTACCTGCTGCAAACTGGAGATTGTCAATCATGGCAATAGGCATTCCCTCCAGCATCACGGTGCCGTCCTCCAGTTTCAGTTTCTCTACCATGCCACTGGTCTCGACCAATTGTAGCTGCATCACGAAGTGGAGCTGCATAGAGTCGCGATTGTTATAGCGACTCCAATAGTGTCCCATCTCCTGGAAGAGTCTTTTTTTGAAGTCTTTTAGTTCTTGCGACTCCACTTCACCCGCCTGCAAGTCCTTGCAGTAGGTATAGACTTTTGGCGAGGCATGTTTCTGAAACTCCTCTGTTGCCACATCAAACTCTTCAATAGTAAATTTTCCAGCTTTCGTGTGGAATAAGGCAAGAAACATATCGGAAACCCTAACCTTCTCGTTGTACTCATCCTGTTTACGGCGATCATTATATGCGGCATCATAATCCTCCCATTCGAAAAGTTGGATGCGAATACCACGCTTCTCATAGATATTATCCAATCTACGTACCAAATTACCAAAAGCATTACGGTCATCAGTCATTTCCTCTGATGAGGCCAGGAATATTTTGATAGTTTTCATTCTAATTGTTTTCTTTAAGTTGCACTACTAAAAAACTTTGCTTACAGATTATTCATCAAATCTTCAGGATTCACAAACGGCCCACTTAATGTTACATCCTCGTACTCATCCACATTGAAGTCCTTCTCAATGTTACAAGACTCGCAGAATGCATTATAAAGTTTCACCTCATTATAGTTGATGTCATTGTCGATGACTATCATCTTACCCATCATCTTTGCCACCATTTCTTTCAGTTCCACATCCAGTTCTCGAATGGTAGCCAATGCCTGCAGTGTCATCAATGACTTTACATCATCTTCATATTTCCCGTCAAGTCCGAAATCTCGGATGACTTCATTCATGTACTGAACTTCATTCTCATGCACGATACTATCAGCATTCAAAATTTCATTGAGCACTTTCACTACCGCTATTTTTGCATTATATGTCAACTGTTCCATTCCTACTGTCTTTTACCTATTTATACTAATAACTACCCACCCCCAAGATTCCTTCTTTTTGTCGAAGTCATATACAATGAGGCATTTCACATTCTCACCATCTGTTACACTGTATTTGCTAACAACATTTGGGGAGATAAAGGCTTTCTCCGTTCCATAATTGAAAAACGCATAAGGCCATTCACTTTTCTTTTTGATCGTGCCTTCCACTCTCTTGGCATAATTCAAATCTTTGGGGAGCTTGCATTTCTCAGCTCTAAGAAGTCTTTGCTTACCATCTGATTCAATGACAAAATTCAGCTTTAAAGCCGTTCCGGCATCAGCTCTGAAGCGCAACTTGTGTGACATACGCTTTTCTAATCCGTATACCATCGCTGATTTTTGACTTTTAGAATCCACATAGACTACCACAGCAAAAGCCTCTTCTGTTTTCTCGCCCAATATTTCATTGGTGATTGCCATATAGTCAATAGGTGCTTTATCAGTCGATGAAACAGAATTTATCCACGGCTGATGAATCCAACAATCCACCTCATAGGGAAGATGCCAGCCCTGTGGCAGATAACACTGTGTAACTCTGTCTATCTGGAATTTTGCCAAATCGAGTTGACCTCTCTGAATATAGAGAGCTGCAAGTTTTATTCTCACTTTCCCAAGGAAATTCTCTTGTGTACGACAGTGTACGGCACGAATCAAACAAGCCAATTGTTTGTCCTGGTCATTAGTAAACACATCGCTTAACAGCTGCCATACCCAGAATTCTGTTGATTTCTTCTTGGCAAATGGAACAATGACTTTCAGAGCATCTTCTGGCGTACTACCCAAGGATAGAAGCAACTTGCCATAGAAATAACCAGGATAGGTCATCTCTGGATGTTCATTCATCAGTGTATCCATCTGCGGCAGGAACTCTTCGATACGTCCAAGATCATTTAGGCGAAGTAATGCTTTTGATTTCGCAATGAAAGCCCGCTCAGCCACACTCATTATTTTCCTGCCTTTGGAGATTTCTACGGGCTTGTAATCATCGACCGTCAAGTTCTCCAAGTTCCACCAATCAAAGAAGTCTGCCATTTCCGGCCACGCATCACACCTAATGAAACCTTCAAGGAGTGCAGAATAGCCTTTCCCTGGTTGAAATGTAAATCCTTTTAATTTGGAGAATAACGCAGACAGTCTCGTAGGCGTGTCATAACTAGTTGGAGCCAGATGCCTTTTTGCAAAATAGCCTATCCAAAATATGGTATTCTCATTTTCTGGCAATAGCTGCTCTAAAGACAGCATTTCGTCCAAATGAGTAATCAATTGTTCGTATTGCCCACTATCTGCATCTTTCTTGATACAATAATACAAAGCTTTGCCTGTAGTGAGTTTGGCCCACGGCTTTTCTTGCTCTAAATCGGCTTTGGCCAGATTATAAGCTTCTTGAACCTGACCATCCTTGCACATTTTAATGATCTCGTTTATCCCTGCCATAGATGTTTCAGTGATTCTAAGATGGTTTTTAGCTTCTCGTCGCCGTCGCCCAATGTTGAGAACGGTGCGATTCCTGTTATGATCTTACGACCATTGTACGAGAGTTTGATATATGCGTACGAGCATGATGTCTTGAAGCAGTATACCAAAGCGAATGACTCTGAATAGATATTGGTATTACAGATGCTTTGTTCCTGGCACTCTGCCTGTATCAGTTGATGAACGGCCTCAAATCCGTCGTTCATCGGATTGTACTCAAACTTTATCTTATAGTTCGACTCATCTTCCAAATAGCACATCACCTGTTCTGCATTGATGCAATTGCCTTGCGGTGTAAAGGTGTACTGGCCACTCTTCTTGTAATAACCACCATATACTTCAATACCATTAGGAGTATTGATATAATATACATCCTGATATTGCAGACTGACTACATTGACTATTGAGAATTCCGTTTCTTGAAGGTTGTTATATACCGACCAATACTTGGCCTTTTGACATGGAAGTGCCAAAGACGCAAATGGCGTAGCCTCTTGTTCGTCGAATGCATAGAATTTTTCAGGGACTTTCTTGATGGCTTGTATTGGTCGTATATTAATAGAAATACCTAATCCCTGTGGTGTAATGGAGGCAAGGGCATCAAGGAACTTCTGTGTATCTTCCTCTTCAACCTTTTCAATCTGTTCACCAAATGGATTTGCTTCCATCGAATTCTTTTCTTGCTCAACTTTAATAAGGCCCTCTGCCTCCTTTACCGGAATATCAACCGGTGTTGGCAATACATCCGCAACGTTTACAGGTGTTGCTGGCTGGGCGTCCTCATCAGGCTCTTCACTATCAGTCTGCAACTGTGAGGCACACAGATACAGTTCTTCTTTAGGACGTGTCACTGCCACATAATGCAGGTTACGCTCTTGGATATTCTCCCATTCCAAATCGCGTGGCGGTGGCAGCTTATCGTACTCCAAGATGAATACGCGGTCATTTTCAAGACCTTTAGCACGATGTATGGTAGATATTTTAATGGCATCCTCACTCGGATTAGACAACATCAACTTCAGACGTTTTAAGATATTCTCCAATGTATTAAGATGCCAGTCAAAATACTTCTTCTTCAGAAAATCAAGGGTGGCTTCCATGGTTGTCACCTCTTCTTTTATCAGAATCTTGCGTATTATGGCATCTGCATTCTGATTCTCCTTGGTAATGCGTTTGCGATTGCGCTCTTTAGCGTGGTCAAAAAATGCGTCGATGATTTCATCATTCAGAACCTTTCGCAATTCCTGGGGCGTGAAGTTACGCTTATAGTCACCCATGAACTCCTGTAACTCGTCTGGGTGGATTTTTACCTTGAAGTCCTTATTGATGAGCTTTAATGCCAAGTCTCTCAATGGGCGGCGTGAACGGCATATCACCAAGTCGCCTTCCTTGATATTTACGATGACCTCACGACTTGGTATCTTGTACAACTTTCCAGGATAATCCTTGAATCCTTTGATCTCTGCACGTAACGACTGCGCCAGAGTTATTACATCCTGTGGGCAACGAAAACAGTCTGTCAGACCGAGCACAGTACAGTTAAACGATTGCTTAACCCTTTCAAACGACTGACAATCTGCTCCCGCAAAGCCATAGATAGCCTGATACGGATCGCCTACAGCTAACAATCGGCCATCTTCACGAAGGTATTTCTCTACGACCTTCACCTGTGCCTTTGACAAGTCCTGACACTCATCCACAAAGACAAAACCATATTTCTTCTTTGGTGTCAAGTGCATGTAGTAGGGCAGATATAACTGGTCTGTAAAATCTATGATACCATGAGAAATGGCCATAGAGTTACCTTCTTTCAAAAGTCTTTGGTGCAAATTAAAATATGCTGCCACCTCGTCTGGATAGGTAGTGTAACCTTGCTCCCAATGAGGAATAATGCCAAAGTGTCGAATCATGGAATCATAGCACTCTACACTGTCTAATTCCAATGTACATCTGTATTTCTGATTGATGTCCAGCAGACGCATAATGATTTTGCCCACATATTGCTGACCTTCATTCAGTGCATTCTTATCAGCCCAGTCCAAAGAGTCACGTCTGTCCTCTAATCTGCGTAGTTCTGCAATAGATGGATGACTATGGTAGCCCAGAATCTTATCTATGTCTGGAACAAGAGTTTCAAAAAACTTTGGCTCTTTTATAATGTGATTATATTTATAATCATCCAATATATAGTTACGGGTAGCTCGAAGCATCAGGAAGCCCAAAGCATGAATAGTCGATACCTCAACATTTATCTTGGCATCCTTGAACTTCTTCTGCAGTTCCTTACGGATGCTGGTGTTAAAAGCACAGTATATAACATCCTTTAGGTCATGAATATGCATGACACAACCCATCAACGTCGTGGTCTTACCTGCACCTGCCACAGCATCGATGATACCATTGCCAGCCCCCGATTCCACGAATTCAAAGATCCGTTTTTGCGCTTCCGTTGCTTTCATAATCTACTTATTTCGATTCTTCTATTATTGCTGATATGGATCATACTATTCCCCTTCCATGACAGTACTTGAATTTCTTTCCGGAGCCACAGGGACAAGGGTCGTTGCGTCCGGGCAGCTTGTCCTTGATGATCCTTGTGCGCGGCGGCTGCCCCTGGGTGTCCTGGGCAGCTGCGGCTGCCTGGTTGGGATCCGTCAGCCGCTTTTTGATGATGCCCATCTCGGCCTTGAACTTCTCCTCATACATATCAGGTGTAATCTGATAAGCCTCCGGATCGCCACCACCTTCGATATAAACCTTCAGACTGGCTTCACGCTCTGCGATGTGCAGCTTGTAGAAGGCGGTCTTCAGGTAGTCGACCTCTTCCTTCTGCGGAATCTCCTCGCCATGGGCGATAACCTGCACACGACGAAGCACCTCGGCCTTAGTTTTGTAAACCTTACGGGGCTGTTCTGCTACATTTTCACGCACCAGCTGCTGCATCTCTGGAATCTGGCCACCATATTTCCCATTTTGTTCTATTGGCTTTAAAACCTTTCTTTGATTCTCTTGCCGTAGTCGCTCAGCCTCTTCTGAACGAGTTTTTGTCTCTTCTAACTGTAGTTTTTGGTGCAATCTTTCAATACTTTTTTGATACGATTTACATTCATCTTCAAGTGTTTCTATACGGACTTTGTAATTCTCGCTTCTAGTAGCATTTTCCCATAGATTACGAACGATTCTTAATTGTGTTTCATCATGAAGAAAGGGACTGTCAACACTATAAACACCGTAAAGTGGAGAATATTGCCACCCGCAAGACGTGCAGAATGAAGCTTCTGTAGAAGAAATCGATTTGCAAACAGGACATACTTTTGTTTTTAATCCTAAAAATATACTATTTGCATATATTTCTTTAAGTAACATAGCTTGTTGTCCCATAAGCCCTTGTAACTCCTTAATCTTTAATGAAATATTTGAAACTATTTTCTCTCTTTCTTTTTCAATCTGGAGCTGTTTCTCTATTTCCTCTATTTTCCTTTTTTCATTTTTCACCGCTTTTAGCAATGAAGGCAGTGCAGAATTTGGCTGATTGCTATAATCTATAAAATCAAATGGTCGAACTATCATTCTGTATTTTTTGTTGTATTCACTATTGTCTATTTTTACAGGTATGATAAGTTTCCCTTCATCATAGGCTTCAAAAATTTCGTTTGCAGTCCATTTTGAAGCGTTAGAGCTTTCTGATGACACAAACACAAGCATCATTGAATTAGTAATTGCCTCTGTGATGACTTCAACAAATTGTTGACCAGATAAGATTCCCTCTTTGTCTATCCAATAACTAACATTATTATTGTCCAATAACTCCATAATGCGAGATATTGGGTTGTTAGGTATTATAGTATCATCCACGATATAATCACTACGGCTATAACTGATGAAAACATCGTATTTGTATTTCATAACTTCACTCATTTTTTCAATTAAACAGTCTAAACTCTCACAAATACCCTTGAATTCCATGTTTAAACCCAAACTTACACATGCTTCTTCTTCTTAGTTAGCTCTTTACTACGCCTTTCCTACATTCTAAGCAGTTCGTTGACATTAACCTCCAAACATCGGGCGATATCCATTAGATTTTCCAAATTAGGTTGGGCAGAGTTAGTACACCATTTGGATACAGTAGCAGGATCTTTACCTAATTGCTCTGCAAGCCACTTGTTCGTGCGTTTCTTCTCCGCAAGAACAACTTTAATTCTATTCAGGTCTTTAGTTTCCATATCTTAACCCTTTTTTGTATAGGCTACAAAGATAGAGTTTTTTTCACAAAAATCATAACCTTTAGCCAAAAAAGTAGTCAAAAGCAGCAAAAAAATTGCCTTTTCGCCAATTTTTGCCTCAAATTCTTACTTTTATACAGTTGACAACATATGTTGTAAACTCCACATTGCCCAACTTGCACATCGGCATCTGCAGCGTTTTTCTTCAGATCGCTCACAAAACCATAACTAATCCTCGTATATACCTTATTACGGGTGATCCTTATTTTTCACGAGAAACCACATTGATAAATACCCCCCTCGCTACACCCAAAGACATCCGTCCCGAATTTCGGTGCAAGAAGAACGAGGAGTATGAGGGCTATAGCGCAAGGCTGAGGCTGGAAATACGACCTGAAAAGGTGGAGATTTCCAGCACGAACCTTGGCCTCGGCCTTGCGCATTAGCCCGCCCCTCGTATCTTTGCTGAGAAATTCGAGTCAGATGGGGCTATCGGCGTGACTTCGGCTTCTTCTTTCTTCGTTCCAAGTACGCTGCCAGTTCGTTGATGCCCCAGATGGCCGACAAGACAAAGATTGGCATAAAGGCCATTGCCCAAAGGAATGTCATGGTGTCGTTCATGTGGTACTTGCCTGTGTAATAGGCAAGGACTGGAAAGACGACCAGTGCCACCTTGTCGGCCAAATGGTAGGCAATGGGGAACCACTCCATGCGCGATGTCAGGCGGATGAGATGAGCCTCTGCCTTTTCGCGGATGATCTCGCAGGCCTTTTCAGCACCATTCACCATCGCCTTGTCGACCTCTGACAATTGCCATTTTTCGCGGTCGGCCTTGGCCAAATCGATGACGTAACGCTTCATGAGGTTGGAATCATGGATGTTCCTAGCCACCTGATGAAGAATATCCTCCGCATTCTGGTTCATCTCTTCCAACGGCACAACGTCCATGTCCTGATTGACGAGTTTGCTGCTGTTGTTCCTCATCGCATCGAGGGGAATACTACCCAGAAGCGTCTGCTGATCTATGAGCATTTCAATGGCCTCGTGGGTCGATTTCACAAGGAACTTACCTTTCAGCACGGCCTTTACGCCACGCTCATACTCCTGCTGGTCATAGAGCTTCGCACGTTTCTGCCCGCCATGAAAAAGGGCCTTCACCTTGTTAATAACTTTCAGGATAGTATGCGGCTTCTCCTGCTTACGGGGGCTGTCGTGCCGTCCCCCAGTCTCACTGTTGCCTCCCTGCATCTGACTATCGCCAGAGGGAAGCATGCTGTCGTATTTACTTCTCATAAAAAACACTATCTCTTTCGTCCTCTATTATTCTGTTGTCTGATGAATCCGTTCTTCTTCCACCAGTACCATTCCTCGTCCTTCTTCTTCGGCAGGTCGTTATTGCTCTGACCACCTCCAAGGGACGGCTGCGTTTCCGGCAGGGCAAGGTTAGCAACGACGTCAAGCATCACTTCGGCTGCATCACCTGCACGCTCGGCACTACATTCAAACTGATCAAGCAGTTCCATTGCAGCTTTCTTTAGGCAGTCTTCGTCGAATGATGAACCTTCGCGCTCTTCCATGTCAATGGCCTTAGCTACGATGCCTTCTGGCAGGATGTCCTCCCTATCAAGCGGACTAAACTCCGTCCTGAACGGACTCTTCACAAAGCGCTTGATGGCATTCAGCGCAAGCCAGATGGCTGTCCGACGGTCACTCTCGGCCTCC
>OCTX012289283.1_pt1 | contig 30016 bp, 27 predicted proteins | sample 1539691 | NCBI WGS metagenome assembly OCTX01 (sample SAMN02144231, study PRJEB22623) | gut metagenome | biome: sheep rumen | host: Ovis aries | place: New Zealand
GGATTTCTGCGCACAGGAAGACCGCATCGGACATCTCTCTTTTTACGGATCGATCGAAGTGGATCCGAATCCGAATCAGGATCCGGATCCGATCAAGATCTCTTTTACCGGAGCCCGCGACATCACGCTTCTCGTCGGTAAAAAGCCCGTTGATTCAAAGCTCGACGTCGATAAAGTCTTCCATATCGAGAATAATGCCGATCATATCTATTCCTGCCTGATCCCGATCACCGCGACGGGAGAACAGACGAATATTCAGGTCGTAGATACCATGTGGCCCGGTATGTCCCTCTATAACACACCCAAGGTCTATACCGACAAAAACCACACCAGCGAGTTTACCGATTGCAGTGCTTTTGCCGACGACGGCGGAGACGGACAGACATTTACCGGCACGATCTATCACATGGATGACGGGCAGACCCTCTATCTTTACTATCTCGTACAGGTCAGAGAGGAGATGTTCGATCGTCAGCGTGCGGAAGAATTCATCTCCCAAAACCACTATGACACCCCCGGCAACTACTACGAAGACGGCTATCCGGGTACGATCCCGAACCGTGTCACGGTATCCAGCACCCAGGCAAAAACACCTGTAAACCGTACTACAAACATCTACGGATCCGGCTACAACATGGAGAAATGGCGTGCCGCATCCGAGACAGATCCTTCGACCGGCATCGATGAGCTCGAGCTCGGATATATCCGCTGGCAGTTATTCCTGAACCCGATCACAAAGAGTACGATCAACAGTGGATATATTATCGACACGATCCCGGATAATTCCTCCGTCGATGAAGCAAGCTTCTTCTTCCATGATTCCTACTGGAACCGTCTGAATATGGCAGAGTACATCAGCTATAAGATCTACGAAGAAGGCGGCAGCACCAGGATCCGCTTCGACTTCAAGCCGGAGCTCATCGCAGAGCTTAAGAGCCGTAACGAAGGTCTTTACATCGAGTACCGCACACACATGGACAGACAGGATGCGGAAAAGCACGAGTTCGTCAATGAAGCCACTCTCTACTACGAGGGCGAAGATCCTGAAACCAGAAGAGCAAGATGGCTCAACACAAAGCCTTCCGAGCTGCAGAAGTATGTTGCTTATGAAGCCCCGATAGCACCTTATGCCGAGTACACGATCGTCGTAAACCCGATGGCAATGGACCTTGATCCGAACAGCACAAAGCTTACTCTCTCGGATACGATGGGATCCGCACTGGATGTGGATCTGGAATCCATCACGCTGAATGATCGGCCAGCGGAAGCCGGTTCTGTTTCATTTGATCCGGATAGTCATACTTTCACGCTCACACTCAACGATTCCACGAGATATACAGTCAAGTATCGTGCCCGTGTGAATCTGGTAGCCGGGGAAACTCTTAACGAAAGCAATTCGGAAAACACCTGTAAGCTCGTCGGAGTGATCACTAGCGGAAATGAAAACTCTGCCGTTATCAAAGGCAAGGTTCTGGAAAGCGCCGCAAGTTCTTCTTCGAATATCGGATATGGAACATTTAACATCGTAAAACATGATAAAGACTCGACGGGCACTCTTCTTTCCGGTGCGACATTCCGCATTTCCTCCGCGGTTCTTTCAGGGCAGACTGTTACATCTACGAGCAGCATCGGAACAAAGAATACCGACAGAAACGGTAAGGCGACATTTACTTCTCTTGTCCGTGGCACCTTGTATCAATTCGTAGAGACTTCCGCTCCGGATGACTATGAACTGGATGATACTCCGTTCTTCGTCATCTTCGCGGAAACATCCACGTCCACCTATCCTTCCACCGTAAGTTATAACGGAACGGATTATCCGGTCATGGTAGTGGATTTCTCACATTATTCGGCAGATAAGTATGTAAGCAATGAGCGCACACCGGTAACGCCGAATCCTCCGGCACCGACTACTCCTACAACTCCGAGTAATCCGACAGATCCGACCACTCCGAGCACTCCCACCACTCCGAGTACTCCGACAGAACCTACTACGTCAACAACTCCTGCGACAACTGCAGATCCGACGACAGCAGCCGATCCTACGACTACTTCTGAGCCCGCTGCCACAACAGAGGCGCCTCAGGAACCGACATCTGCTCCGGCTTCCACCGATCCGCAGGAGCCGTCGGAAAGCACAACCGACGTCGAAGTCGCGGATGCGCAGAGAAGAATCGTTTCCGAAGAACCCACTACTACCACAACAGCTTCTTCCGAGGAGAAGCCCGGTGGAATCGTAAAGACCGGTGAGACCGTAAGCTTCCTGGCTGTCATCGGCGCATCTATGCTCGGCATATCTTTCCTGGCAGTACTTCTTCTTCAGAAGAAAGATCGGAAGATCGAAGAATAGTCCTTCCTGACGGAAGAATCGTCATCCGAAATAAAGTGGAAATGGAGCCTGCAGAATCTGCGGGCTCCATTTTCGTATTGCATGGTATATCAGTTTAGTAGATCGTTCTGATCGTTTTAGGGTCTGTGTCCGTCCTTTGGCAGAACTCCTGAAGATCCATCGGAGTCTTGATGACCTGCACATCCCGGAAATGACCTGTGGCACGATCCAGAAAACCGGCCGTCGCCTCGCCTGTGCAGATACTCTTCTTAACAGCAGGCTCTTCTTTCGATGGATCGAAAGGAATCGGGGCAAGTGCTTTTCGATGAAAAAGACTCATATCGAATTAAAATAATCAGTTGTAAACTGCTCCATCTTCTTCTTTTCTTTTATCATGCCGTAAATACCGGCAACAAAGATAAGTCCGGCACCCGCGCCTAAAAGCCAGATTCCGATCTCATTATCGACATTGCTGTATTTATTTACCTTTGTGATATCATACCAGCGGTAGTAGAGTTCCGCCGCAGCGGCGATTGCCGAAAGAAGACCGACTATGATGACCGCAATATTTTTTCCGGAGAAGGCAAAAACCATCGCCAATGCAGCGAGCGCAAGGAAGCCGAAGCCATGATAACTGTCGATCAGTTTCAGTTCCTCCTTCACGCCGTTTACCTTGTATGTCATGATATTCGTAAATACGGAGATCGCCATCGCAAGTGCCGCCAGCATCGCAAGGATATTCGTACTCTTTGCGGAAAGAGAGGCAAGCGCTCCGGCTTTCGGGAACTGGTAACCGCAGTTCTTACAGGTCTTCTCGGAACTGAAGCAGCGGGAACGGCAGCTCGGGCAGATCCGGACGGTAACGGAGATCTCTCCGGAGCCGGAAGATGTGTCGATGCGTTTTTCGGGATTTGCCGCAACATCCACAGAAGCTCTTCCTCTCGGGACATTAGGAGTACTATCTGATGTTACCGGATTCTTTGCCGGCACAAACGGTGACGGACGATCAGCTTCTTCTGCGGTGACAAACGGCGGAATCGGCTTGAAATGATCCTCACTCTCTTCTGACGAAGTATCCAGATCCCACTCAGGATGATTTCTCTTCATGAGTCTTTCCTGCATGGTCGGGGCGATGTGGCCCGTCGATGACGATGCTTCATGGGATGCGCCGAGGGTCGTCTCCGAAAGAGATTCGGAGGTATCCGGTGCGAAGTGCGCCGCTTCTTCCGTCATCGAAGCCTGCGCATCAGATTCCGCAGGCTTGAATCCCGGCGTAAAGGAAGCAGCATGATTCATATCTTCTGAACGCTGCTCGTTAAGTTCTCTTTCTTCCTCTTCCGCCTTACGTCTGGCATTCACACCTGCAGGCGTACTTCTTCTTGCTGCTAAAGAAGCTCTGGAAGGAGTGGATCTAGGATGGACCGGTCTTGCCATGGATCCCGGTGTGCGCGGACCTAATGCGGATGGGGTCCTTCGCAGAGGTCTCTGCATTTCTTCTTCTCCGACCATATCCACCAGGTCGGCACCGCAATTCTCACAGGTTGTGAATGAGTCATCCATCTCCTGCTGGCAATTCGGACAAATCTTCATATCTAATACCCTCCAAGATATCAAGTATCTTTCTATTTATTATCTATCAGAAACTCGTTTTATTCAACATTTTTAACAAATAGAAAAACACATAATAAAGGAGCTGCATTTTACTGCAACTCCTGATATACGACAGATGATTTTTGAAATCCGGATCAAAGATCACGGAGGGCATCCTTCATGCTCTTTACATATTCTCCGACGTGTCCCGGGGCATCTTTGCCGTACTTTTCGACGATCTTTACGATCGCGGAACCGACGATGGCGCCATCTGAGATCTTCGCCATTTCGGCCGCCTGCTCGGGCTTACTGATCCCGAATCCGATCGCGACAGGGGTATCCGTTACACTTCTGATGTGCTCGACGATATCTTTTAAGTCTGTCTTGATCTCGGATCTTTCACCGGTGACTCCGAGGCTGGATACCAGATAGATAAATCCGTCCGCTTCTTTCGCGATCATTCCGATACGGTTTTCAGATGTCGGTGCGATCAGCGAGATCAGATCCACGCCGTGTGCTTTACAGACCGGAAGGAAATCTTCTTTTTCTTCAAAGGGTACGTCCGGCAGGATGATGCCGTCGATGCCTGCTTCTTCGCAGGTACCGATAAACTTCTCGGCGCCGTAGGAAAAAACGACATTCGCATAGGTCATAAATACCATCGGAACGGTCACATCTTTTCTCAGTTCACGAACCAGCTCGAATACATCCTTCGTCTTCACACCTCCGGCAAGTGCGCGGATATTGGCGCCCTGGATAACCGGACCCTCTGCTGTCGGATCCGAAAACGGGATCCCCAGCTCGATGAGATCTGCGCCATTCTTTACGGCTTCACGCACGCATGCGGCAGTTGTCGCTAGGTCCGGGTCTCCGCAGGTGATAAATGCGATGAATGCTTTTTTGTTTTCAAAAGCACTTTTAATTCTACTCATGGATATCCTCCCCTCTGTAGCGGGCGATGGCAGCACAGTCCTTGTCGCCGCGGCCGGAGATGTTTACGACAATGATCTTATCTTTTCCCATCGTCGGCGCGAGTTTTCTTGCATAGGCGACGGCATGGGCCGACTCGATTGCCGGGATGATGCCCTCGGTTCTGGAGAGATACTCAAAGGCATCTACCGCTTCGTCGTCTGTGACCGGCACATACTGTGCGCGTCCGATATCGTGGAGATGTGCGTGCTCCGGACCGACACCCGGATAGTCGAGGCCGGCGGAGATGGAATATACCGGAGCGATCTGGCCGTCTTCGTCCTGGCAGAAGTATGACTTCATGCCGTGGAAGATGCCGAGTTTGCCGGTATTTACCGTCGCTGCAGTCTCAAAGGTATCGATACCTCTTCCCGCTGCTTCACAGCCGATGAGCTGCACATCCTTATCTTCGATAAAGTGATAGAATGCACCGATCGCATTACTTCCGCCGCCGACACATGCGAGTACAGCATCCGGGAGGCGTCCTTCTTTTTCCAGCATCTGCTCCTTGATCTCCTTGGAGATGACCGCCTGGAAATCACGTACGATCGTCGGGAACGGATGCGGTCCCATGACGGAACCTAAGCAGTAATGGGTATCGCTGATACGTGTCGTCCATTCACGCATCGCCTCGGATACGGCATCTTTCAGTGTTCTGGTACCGGTCTTGACCGGAACGACTGTCGCTCCGAGAAGACGCATACGATAGACATTCAGTGCCTGACGGATCGTATCTTCTTCACCCATAAAGACGACACACTCCATTCCGAAGAGTGCCGCGGCAGTCGCTGTTGCGACGCCATGCTGGCCGGCGCCGGTCTCCGCAATCAGGCGGGTCTTACCCATCTTCTTCGCAAGAAGTGCCTGTCCGAGAACATTGTTGATCTTATGCGCACCGGTGTGGTTTAAGTCTTCCCTCTTCAGATAGATCTTCGCGCCGCCGAGTTCCTCCGTCATCTTCTTTGCATAGTAAAGAAGCGACGGACGGTTCGCATAGTTATTGAAAAGATCTGTCAGTTCACGATTGAATTCCGGATCGTTCTTATAGTGGTTGTATGCTTCTTCGAGCTCGATCACGGCATTCATCAGAGTCTCGGGGATGTACTGTCCGCCGTGAATACCGAATCGTCCTGCTGGATTCGTCATAGTGATTCTCCTTCCGTTATTTCCACCGCGTCCCCCGTCAGTTCCTACGAACCGCTTCGACGAACGCCTTCATTTTCTGTATGTCCTTTTTTCCGTCTGTCTCGACATTCGAGCTTACATCTACGGCAAAAGCACCTGTCCTTGCGGCTGCTTCTCCCACATTCTCCGGATCGAGTCCTCCTGCGAGGAAGTATTCTCTCGGAAAATCTTTCAGAAGATCCCAGTCGAATTTCTTTCCCGACCCCATGCCGGAATCGATCAGCACATAGTCTGCCGAGCTGCTCTCCGCTTTTTTCAGGATCTCCTCCGCACTTTCTTCCGCGCGGATCTGGAACGCCTGTATCAAGGGCTTTTCCGTCAGGTTCCGGAGCCTGGAGATATATTTTTCATCTTCATGTCCGTGAAGCTGCGCGATGTCGATTATACCACGGTTTAGCAGATCTGACACTTCCTCTTCGGGAGCATCTACAAAAACTCCTACCGCCGTGATCTTCGGATCGAGCTGTTTCTTCAAGGCTTCCGCCTGCTCCGATGTCACATATCGTCTGCTTTTTCTCCAGAAGACGAATCCGATAAAGTCCGGCAACAGGCCGTTTACCGCCTCGATGTCTTCCATCCGGCGCAGTCCGCAGATCTTGATCTTCGTTTCACTCATCTTCTTATCTCCTGACTTCTCATCCATCCGTCCTTCAGCATTTCTGCTGAGCCCGTCGTTTCCCGGTCAATTCAGCCGTTTCCATTTTTTTCGGTCAATTTAGGCCGCGCAGTTCTCTTAGTTTCTGTGACTTATCGGATGCCCGCATCAGCGTCTCGCCAACGAGCACGGCATCTGCTCCGATCTCCCGGAGAAGTCTTACATCTTCCGCGGATGACACTCCGCTCTCTGATACGAACAGGACATCATGCGGGATAAGGTCACGGAGTTTTCTGCTGTTTTCGGTATCCACGGAAAAGTCTTTCAGATTCCGGTTATTGACACCGATCACTCGTGCGCCGATCCGTACGGCAGCTCTCACTTCTTCTTCATTATGTGCCTCCACCAGTGCCGAAAGGCCAAGAGAATCTGCAATCGAAAGATATCTGGCCGCCGTCTTCTCATCTAAGATCGACATGATCAGAAGCACTGCCGAAGCTCCCAGGACCTTCGCCTCATAGATCATGTAAGGATCGACGGTAAAGTCTTTCCGAAGGCATGGGATATGCACTTCAGATGTTATCTCCGCGAGGTACTGATCTGCGCCTAAGAACCACTTCGGTTCCGTAAGAACGGAGATGGCATCCGCACCGGCCGCCTCGTAGTCTCTCGCGATCTGAAGATACGGAAACTCCGGAGCGATCAGGCCCTTGGACGGAGATGCCTTCTTGCACTCGCAGATAAAGGCGATGTCAGGGTCTGCTTCCAGTGCTTTTTCAAAAGAAAAAGACTGGTCTGCGAGAGCTCCCGCACGCGATCTCATCTCATCAAGCGAGACATGTTCTCTGGAATATGCCACACGCTCTCTCGCGTGATCTGCCAACTGGTCGAGAATAGTCATCTTTAAGCCTCCGGACGATTGCTGACTTCGATCATCTTATTCAGTGTCTCCATCGCTTTACCGGAATCGATGATCTCGGCTGCGAGCCGGACGCCTTCCTTCATGGAATCTGCCTTGCCGGCGATGTAGAGCGATGCGCCTGCATTCAGAAGAACCGCATCACGCTTCGGTCCCTTCGCGCCACTTAAGATATCTTTCGTGATCTTTGCATTCTCCTCCGGAGTACCGCCGACGAGTTCATCCTTCGAACAGGTCGTAAAGCCGAAGTCTTCCGGTGTGATCGTCGTTGTTCTGAACCATCCGTCTTTGATCTCGCAGATCCTGGTCGGGCAGCTAATGGAGATCTCGTCGAGCTTATCCATGCCATAGACGACCATGCCGCGCTTGATGCCGAGTTCGACAAGAACCTGTGCCAGCGGCTCGACGAGGTATTCGTCATAGACACCGAGGAGCTGCATCGAAGGTTTTCCCGGATTCGTCAGAGGCCCGAGGATATTAAACACAGTACGGAATCCGAGTTCTCTACGGATCGCACCGACATATTTCATCGAAGAGTGATACTTCTGTGCGAAGAAGAAACACATACCGGCTTCATTCAGCATCTCCACACAGCGCGCCGGGCTCTGGTCGATATTTACACCGAGCGCCTCGAGGCAGTCAGCCGTACCGCACTTACTGGATGCCGCACGGTTGCCGTGTTTTGCTACCTTTACACCGCCGGCCGCCGCGACGATCGCGGAAGTCGTGGAGATATTAAAGGAACCCGCATGGTCTCCGCCTGTTCCTACGATCTCGAATACCTCCATGCCGGTCTCAACCTGTGTCGCGTGCTCGCGCATCGCCGCCGCACAGCCTGCGATCTCCGCAGTGGTCTCCGCTCTCGCACTCTTTGTCGACAGTGCGGAAAGGAAGGCAGCATTCTGTGTCGCCGTGGTCTCACCGCTCATGATCTCGTTCATTACGGCATATGCCTCTTCATAGGTCAGGTCTTCTTTGCTTACGATCTTTACAATTGCTTCTTTAATCATTTTCTTAATCTCCTTTTCAAGTTATATTCCCGCGGTGCGGGTTTATCTTTTTTCTTTTTTCTGTTTCAAATTCTCCTGCTCAGGTCTGTCAGCGAAGAAAGTTTTCCAGTATTTTCTTTCCGATCGGTGTCAGGATCGACTCGGGATGGAACTGCACGCCGTAGATCGGATACTCCGTATGCTCGACAGCCATGACTTCCTTATCGTCCACGGTCCGTGCCGTGACCTTCAGCTCTGGCGGCAATGTCGATTCATCCGCGGCCAGAGAATGGTATCTTGCCACCTGCGCCGTCTTCGGGCAATGCTTAAAAAGCACTGCTTCGGTGTCCAGATCACAGTTCGATCTTTTGCCGTGCATGAGTTCTTTTGCATAGGTAACGGTCGCACCGTAGGCCGCGCAGATCGCCTGATGGCCGAGGCATACGCCGAGGGTCGGGATCTCTTTACTTACGGTCTTTGCAACCTCCATGATGATCCCCGCATCCTCCGGACGTCCCGGACCCGGGGAAAGGATGATGCGTCTCGGATTAAGTTTTCTGATCTCATCGACGGTCATCTCATCATTACGGATCACCTTGATGTCCGGATCGATCGCTCCGATAAGCTGATAAAGGTTGTAGGAAAAACTGTCGTAGTTATCGATAAGCAGTATCATGCGTCCACCTCCTGTGCCAGCTGAAGTGCCGTCAGAGATGCTCTCGCCTTATTCAGGCACTCCTGATATTCTTTTTCCGGATCGGAGTCGGCCACGATGCCGGCACCGGATCTGACAAACACTTTTCCATTCTTCTTATACGCGATCCGTATCGCGATGCAGGTATCCATGTTGCCGGTAAAATCGATATATCCGATCGCACCGCCGTAGATACCGCGCTTATTATTCTCAAGCTCCGCGATCAGCTGGCATGCGCGGATCTTCGGCGCGCCGGAGAGCGTTCCGGCCGGGAGTACAGAAGCGACGGCATCGAGTGCATCGCAGTCCGGACGGATCGTTCCCTTCACCGTGGATCCGATATGCATGACATGAGAGAATCTCTCGATAGAGTGGAGTTTCTCGACTTCCACAGAACCAAATGTACTGATCCTGCCAAGGTCGTTTCTTCCTAAGTCAACGAGCATATTGTGCTCGGCGAGTTCTTTTGGATCGGAAAGAAGATCGACCTCAAGCTCCATATCCTCTGCGCGTGTCTTTCCTCTCGGGCGGGTCCCCGCCAGCGGGAATGTGTGCAGCACGCCGTTTTCGAGCTTTACGAGCGTCTCAGGAGATGCACCGGCGACCTCGACATCCGTACCGGAAAAATAGAACATATACGGTGACGGGTTGATGGTGCGGAGCACTCTATATGTATTCAGCAGGCTTCCTTCGAAAGGAGCTTCGAGGCGGTTGCTGAGTACGATCTGGAAGATATCTCCCTCATAGATGTGGTGTTTAGCCTTCTCGACCATCGCGCAGAACTCCTCTTTTTCAAAGAGAGCCTTTACTTCTCCAAGAAGTTTTCCGGGCTTTTCTTCCGACTTCTTTCCGGTGCGGATCAGCTCCGACAGACTCCTCAGCGTCTTGATCGCCGCGTCATAGTTCTTTTCGATCTGCTCATCGGAAAGAGTATTCTCTCCATCCGTGATCTTCATATTCTCGATCAGGACGATCTTCTGCTTCAAGTTATCGAATGCAATGACCTTATCAAAGAGCATCAGGTCAACGTCTTTAAACTCTTCGGAATCTTCGACATCCGCCCTTACGGTCGGCTCGCTGTAGCCCAGGTAATCGTAAGAGAAATACCCGACCAGACCGCCTGTAAAAGATGGAAGATATGGAAATCTCGGGCTTTTGTACTCGGACATGATCTCGCGGAGCACGCTTTCCGGATCCTCCGTATGGATGGTCTTATCACCGATCGTCATCTCCCCGTTACTGCAGGTGATCGAGAGTTTCGGCTCAAAACCCAGGAATGTGTAGCGGCCCCATGTCTCGTCCGCCTGTGCGGATTCGAGCATGTAGCAGTGGGTCGAGACGTTCTTCAGGATACGTATCGTCTCGATCGGCGTAGTGAAATCGGAGAGGATCTCGCAGCTTACGGGAATGACACTGTACTTCCCTGTCTTTGCGATGTCTCTGACCTCATCGATCTTCGGCAAAATGTTCATCTTGTCCTCCTTTTCTTCCGGATGTCAGATTCTTCTTTGTTGGCGAAGAAGATCATCCTTCCGGGATCGAGCCGAGGGCAACAAAAAAGCCCTCGACAGATTCTTTTCTGTCAAGGGCGAATGAGCAAAAAACTTGCCGCGTCCGCGGTGCCACCTTGTTTCACGATATGACTCGTGCGCTTAGCGAGATACCAACATATCCCCGGCAAATCACGTCTGCCCTACGTCGCAGAATACTCTGGTTTAGTCCCATTTGACTGCGCCCTCAGCGGTCCATTTGACAACTTGTTTCTTACCTGATTCTCAGCATCGCAGGTTCTCTGTAAAGGCATCATTGCCGTTATCTCCGCGTCAACGGTTTAAACAATATTCAATTTGTAGCGATAATAGCACAACGAAAAAACGCTTGTCAATACACTTTTAGAGATTTTGTAACAGTTTTCTTGCCGATTTCAGACATAATTTCAGACATGATCTTAAACATGATCTCAGACATAATCACAGGCATGATTTCAGGCATAATCACTGGCATGATTTCAGGCAGGGAGCGAACATAGAGCGATGATCGTCATTCCGGAAAACAGCATGATCCCTGAGATCGATCCCGCGATTGCATACCGGATCGGTTTATGGTGCTTCCGGTCGATCAGCATCATGGCAGTAACGATCAGTACCGGAGCTGCGCAAGACAGGAACATATAAGAACCCAGAAGCTGCAGCGTATCAATATTCGTTATATCCGCCGCCTCACCTTTTGTCAGCAGTTGTCCCACATAGCCGAGGCCTGCCGAAACGAAGTTATTTCCGAAGTGCAGAAGCATCGGCAGCAGGATATTATCCTTTTTCACCATGAGATACGAAAGCATCGCACCGAGCACAGCCGTATTCAGGAACCTCAGCGGCGACCAGTGCATGATCCCGAAGAAAATGCCCATGATAAGAATGATAAGCCAGTCATGTTTGAGGCTTCGGAAGTGTGAGAGCACGCATCCTCTCTCCATCGCTTCTTCGCAGATCGCCGGAAGCACCGCCATGATCAGAACAAGAACCGGGAAATTCATATTTCCATAAATAAAGTCGTTCAATCCCGAGACTTCCTCGCGGAACGAGACAGGAAGAATACATAGCGAAATGCCGACACAGAGCATACTCATCATAAATCCGGCAACACCCAGGATCACTGTACCGAAGAAATCCGTCATGGAGATCTTCTTCACCGGGAACATCTCTTTGAGCTTTACTTTCCGGATCAGACAGTACCCTACGGCCACCACCAGGAACATCAGTTCCGACAGCACCAGCCCCGGGATGCCGAGTCTCCGCTGCATCGTAGCGCCCGCCGTCAGAAACAGCACGAGAAAACCCGCCTGCGCCACAACACCCATCCATGGTCTAAGCTTCTTCTGATCCGTCAATTGTTCCATGCGAAATAAAACATCTCCTTCTCACCACTTAAGGATACCACAAGACACGCCCCTTCATTGTTAATTCTTAAATCTTCAGATCCACCCGTAAATCACGCCGCCATAGAAGTGCTTTTTCATTGTTAATTCTTAAATCTTCAGATCCACCCGTAAATCACGCCGCCATAGAAGTGCTTTTTCATTGTAAAAAGCGTTTTCGGGCATCTCACCCGTAAAATAAGTAATAATACCTCTCGAAAAGCACTGGATTTACGGGTGAAAATCATTTTTTTCCATTTTACAATGAATTCTCTTCTCTCCCGAGAAAAAAAGTACGGGTGAAATTGCCAAAATCTGCATTTCACCCGTAATCTGCACCCGTCCTCCCGAGAACCACGAGAACTTCGGGAACCACAAGAACCATAAGAACCACAAGAACTCCGAGATCCACGAGAACCATGAGATCCCTCAAAGAGCGAACATCTCCTTCACGCTTGCCCGTATATCGCGGATATTCAGCGGACTTCCCGCGCTCTCGTGCGTCAGGATCAGGTTCTTACCAACATAGATCCCACTTCGGCGGTAAAGATCCAGTTTCTGCAAATTATCCCTCCGATAACCGGAATCATCCAGCAATCCCAGATGCTCGTGATAGATTTCCTTCCTCTTCTTTTTATCCAGCAGGATGAAATCCACATACTTTACCGCCCCGCCTTTCAATGCAATGCCGCAATCGTATTTATATGGGATTCCCAGTTCATAGTACATATCCGCAAGCATAGCTTCCGACTTGGATCTTGTAAGCTCGCCTCTCTTCGTCGGATACTTCAGCTCCTCCGGAAAAGACGGATTTGATTCCACCGGTTTTCTCAACCAGTAATCCGCAAACTCTTCATCATTGGTAACCAGCGGTTTTACAAACGTTTTCTTATCAGGATGCATTTCCGAATACAGTGATTCCATCCTCATCAGGGAGTTCCTGGAAAGAAGCGAATCAATATCATGCAATTCCCGTTCCGCCAGTTTCAGAAGTTGCATGAGATATTCCTTCTGGGCGAGTGATTGCTTAAGTTCCGCCTGATCTCTCGGCAGATAGCGATGGATCACTCTGTCTTTTTCGATGATGTGATGATAGTACTGCACAGCTTTATGCGTCGTCGAGACCCAGAGTTTCCCTTCCGGGCAGTTTGCCAGATCCTTCCGCGCCATTTTGATCACAGTTTCGAGTTTTTTCTTTCGGGCAATCAGTTCTTCTTGTAGTGGACTCATATCCGGACACCTCGTACTATTCTCTTCACCAGAAAAAAAGGAGCCCCGGGCCGCCCCGAAAACTCTTCTTTCATGACATATAATACGATCGGCATCAGATTGATGAAGGATACTATTATTTAACTACCGGACAGTCTGTCTTGCAAGAGGCTTCTCGCCGTTTTCGAGCATCACACATAATCCATAAATACCTGATTGGCAAGATCGAATCCCTTCTCTGTCAGACGGTAGATTCCATCCTCAAAACCAACAAGTCCGGAATTCATTTCTTTTTCTATTTCCGCGCCAAAAGCACTCTCCACGGTCATTCCGAACCTTTCCCGGAAGGCTTCTTCGCCTACGCCGGCTCTGGTTCTAAATCCAAGCATCATGTATTCCTTCATGCGGTCTTCAGGAGAGAGGATCTCTTCCGTGATGAGCACATCCTCTTTCTTAGCATTCTCCTCGTGCAGCGCACCGATGTACTCATCCAGCGTCTCGGCATGCCGGCCGCGTTCATTTCCCAGATAGTAGTGAGCGCCGGCGCCGAATGCGAAGTAAGGTTCTGCTCTCCAGTACATCGAGTTGTGACGGCTCTCGTACCCCGGAACAGCCATGTTGCTGATCTCATAGTGCACGTAACCTTTTCCGGCAAGATGCGATGTCACATAGTGGTACATCTCGCGGTCCTGTTCCTGCGTGACATATTTCTCGATATCTCCGCCCAGCCGCGCATAAAGTGGTGTTCCTTCCTCCAGGATCAGGGAATAAAGAGATATATGCGGGATCTCTTTTCCCAGGAAAAACTCCAGCGTCTTCTTCACACTGTCCATCGTCTGTCCCGGGATCCCGAGCATCATGTCGCAGGAGATATTCTGAAATCCTGCCAGGCGTGCATCTTCGACCGCCCGCATCGCCGATCCCGCGTCGTGGATCCTTCCGAGCGTCTGAAGCACATTATCGTCAAGGCTCTGTATCCCTATCGAAAGCCGGTTGATCCCTGCCTCTCGAAAAGCACTCAGTTTCTCTTCATTAACCGTTCCCGGATTGGCTTCGAGCGTGATCTCGCAGCTGTCTTTGATCCCGAAAGTATCACGAAGAGCAGTCAGTATCTTCCCTACTTGCGTCGGTGAAAGAAGCGATGGTGTGCCTCCTCCGAAATAGATCGTCTCCAGCGGCCGCTCCGCGCGTCCTTCCACACCGGCCCGTCTACCCGGTTCTTCCGCCGGGAACCACTTCGGTGTGAGCGTGATTTCCCGGCACACCGCATCAACATATGCTTCGATACGTGCATGCGATCTTTCATCCGCGAAAGAAAGGAAATCACAGTACGCGCATTTTCTCACACAGAATGGAACATGGATATATGCCGACGCCGGCCCATCCGCCATCGACGGACCCGGGCCCGCTGCTATGGCGCGTGTATTCTCAGGGAATGGCCGGTTCTCAGGCATGGATCACCTGCTTGACTGCGCCGCTTAACGCGAGTTCGAATTTCTTAAAACTTGGAGAGACATTATTCCCGGGAACCATATACTTCGAGATCTTCTCCGCCCAGGTCGCCTTATACTGCCCGATCGCAGGGTATCCGATCCGTTTTATGCGCGGGGACTGCTCTTTGAGCACCACATCGCACAGGACTTCCCAGGTCCCGCAGATGCTGTCCTGCTCATATTCGGAAAGTCTTTCCAGATCTGCATCCGGATAGGCCATGACCAGTGCATTTTTGTCCGCCAGCATCCAGCTCTCCATTTCTTCCACGGAGATCGCAATGACTGTGGAAAGTCCGGATGCATATTTCCTGCATGTACCCTTCAGGCGGCTCATCAGTTCATCCGGATCATGGTCATCGGAGTCGATGCACACGATGACGATCGTATCTGTGCCGGCATAGACCTTGTCATAGGCACGAAGTTTCGCCGGCAGAAGTTCCAGCAGTCCCGCCGCAAAAGGTTCCGGTTTCGCATCCGGATTATTCGGCCAGTACCCGCATCCTCTATGCGGACGGAGGTGACAGGAGAAGTCGGATGTAAACTCTGTTAAGATACATCTGGTCAGACGCTCCAGTACCACTCCGCCTGATCTGTCTTCGGTTAATATCTCCACTCTCATCGCAGGGTGTTCGTCCTTTCTGCTGTCATTTCCCATCAGTTGTCAAAGTGTCCGGCGTACCAGATCGCGCCGAGTCCGACGCCCTGTTTATACAATTCCGTGACGATCGGTATCGATCCTGCGCACTTGATCTCGACACTTTCATCCCATGTCTTGTCACCACGGCTGAATACCCAGATCTCCGAAGGAGAAAGATTCTCCAGGATATACGGGTTATGTGTCGTAAAGAAGATCTGGCATCCGGGATTCTGTATCGAGTACTCGCGCATCTCATTGGCCAGCACGTCGAGCATGTCGTGATACAGTCCCTCATCCGGCGACTCGATAAGAAGCAGCGGACGCGGGGACGGATCAGATAGAAGCAGGAGGTAAAGCGCCAGCATATCCGGCTTTTTAAAGTGTTTCAGCACAGCCTGCTCATCCTTGTCCCGAAGTCCCGGGATCGCCTCGGTCAGGCGGCTCATGACCATCTTATACTGTCCCGGTTTTTCCTGTTTCAAGTAGGAGAGGACATTTCTTGCATTGGATCCTTCACTATTCAGATGCTTGTGTCCGCCCGGTGCCATATTCTCCGGGATCTGGATAGTCTGGTCTTTTCGGAAGTTTACGAAGAACCACCGCATGATCTCTTTATATGTGCAGCTGGTGAAATAGAACTGTTTCAGCGCTCCATAGGCATGCAGCGCGGATGTCTGCGGATCATTCATCTCGCCGTCCATCTTCTCTCCCTGAAGAAGCACATATCCAACGCCTTTTTTAAACGAGAGGATATCTTTCGGTTCATCCATCCCCTTGCGCCACAGCGTCAGCACCTCTTCGTCGAAGTGCGGCTTGCCGTGCATATTCGCGCCGATGACGAGCCGGTACTGCACATATGTCGTGTCCTTGACCTGCGCATCGTAGAACTTAAAGCACAGTGTCGCGATGAAGGGCTGTTCTTTATCGCCGAGGAGGTTGGAAAAGCCATCTCTTCCGGACTCGGTCGACGCGGCTGCCGGTCCTTTGATCACCGCTCCCTGAACGAAAGAAAGGAACGAGAAAAACATCGACTTTCCGGTGTGGTTCCGGCCGATCAGGGCCTCGATCCCGTTGAGGGGATGCGCCACATCCACTCCTGCCGAAATAGCAAGAGATGACTGCTCGGGTGCTTTCCGGATGTCCGGAAGAAGCGCACCAATACAGTCATCTTTAAATAGTCCGAAATTCTGAATACGGATGCCCAGTAACATATTTCACCGCCTGTTCTATCTTCCGGGTTCTCTTTTCGAAAAGCACTCTTCCCCGAAGATAAGCTCTATGTTACTTCTTATTTTAACTCTTTTTTGTCCTTCTGGATACGTACGAGAATATCTGTCAGTTCATTCTCGAGTTCGGTCAGTCTCTTTCTCGCATAATCGATGGAGCGGGAGTAGATCTCCTCGGACTGCTGGTTCGCCTCCGCGAGGATACGGTCGCTCTGTTCCTTGGCAAGCAGTGTGACCTGATGCTCATCGACCATGATCGCCTGACGCTGTTCAGACTCACGCAGGATGCTCTCCGCCTTCTGTCTTGCGGAAGCGACGACCTGACGCTGACGGTCCACGATCCACTTGGCCTGCTGTACTTCCGACGGGAAACTCGCCCGGATCTGCTTGATCCAGTAGAGTACATCCGCACGGTCAACGATGCAGTTATCCGAGAACGGCACGCCCTTGGCCTGCTCTACGGTCGCCTGCAGCTGATCAAGAAGTTCATATAGGTCCTTATCTGTTGTTCTTACATTTCCATCCGGCATAGGAAAAACCTCCCTTATTTCTTATCCGCCTTTTTATCAAGCAGTTTTTTATGTACCATATCTTCGATCTCCGGAAGGCACATCCGTGAGATGTCACCGCCGTAGTAAGCCACTTCTTTGATTATAGACGAACTTGTAAAAGCGAGGTCTGCGCGGCACGGCAGGAAGATCACCTGATAATCCGGGAACATCAGGGTATTGGCGGCATTCATCTCCGCTTCATAGCGGAAGTCCGACTCGCTTCTAAGGCCTCTTACGACGGCCGAAGCACCGAGTTCCCGATAAAGGTCCACGAGAAGTGTCTCTCTGGAGATGACCTCGACATTCGGAAGATCCGACAGGCAGATCTTCGCCATCCCGACTCTCTCTTCCACTGTAAATAACGAATTTTTCGCGCGGTTGATCATGATCGCCACGACCAGTTTGTCACAGAGCTTCGATGCTCTTCTGGCGATGTCAATGTGACCCAGCGAAAACGGGTCAAAACTTCCCGGAAAAATAAACGTTTTCAAGAGCGCTTCTCCTTACTCGCACATAGTTTCTGATTCTAAGAAGAATGTTACCAAAGTTGCCCCGTACTTACAACTCTTTAAACATGTCATATTGGTTACAATCTCTTTGATTTCGGCATTTGCGTCGGATTCGACGATGAAGATGCCGCCTTCATTTAGAAGTCCGTATTCATTGATGAGCATCGATACTTTCGATGCGGCCTCTTTTGCCATCGCATACGGCGGGTCCATGAAGATGATATCGAACTTCTCCCCCTCTTTTCCGAGCATCCGGAGCGCCTCCGTGTAGCCCATCTTTAGAGGCCTTGCCTGTTCCAGAAGATGCGTCTTTTCAAGATTCTTCCTGATCACCTGCTGGCTTTTCCCCGCCTGGTCGATCAGTACCGCGGATCCTGCGCCTCTGGAGAGCGCTTCGATCGCCATTTGTCCGGTTCCCGAGAATACATCCAGAAAAGCACTTTCCGGCACTCTCATCTGGATGCTCGAGAAGATCGCCTCCTTGACCTTATCGGTCGTCGGACGCGTGCTATCGCCTTTCGGCGCTTCCAGTACCGTTCCCCGGCATTTTCCGGATACGACTCTCGGCATATTTCCTCCTTACAGGCTCGGCTTCGTCCATGCCTCACCGAAGTGATTATGGAATGCCTCGAGCATGATCTTTGCTTCCGGTTTCTGAAGCTTCGGATCATCTTGAAGCATCTTTCCGATCGCATCCTCGATCGGTCCCAGGCAGGCGGCATCACGATAGAGATTGGCCATCTTCAGCTGCGGGATACCGTGCTGCTTCGTGCCGAAGAAGTCGCCGGTTCCGCGAAGGAGCATATCTTTCTCCGCGAGGACAAATCCGTCTGTGGTATTGCACATCATGTCGATACGTTCCTGCGCGACACCCTCGTATTTATCCGTCTGCAGGATGCATAGCGACGGCAGACTGCCTCTTCCGATACGTCCGCGAAGCTGATGCAGTGTGGAGAGTCCGAATCTCTCTGCATTTCGTATAATCATCAGCGAGGCATTCGGGTTATCGACACCGACTTCGATGACGGTCGTGGAGACCAGCACATCGATCGCACCTTCGCTGAATTCTTTCATGATCTTTTCTTTTTCCGCCGGCTTCATCTTACCGTGCAGAAGTCCGATATGCATATCGCTAAGTTCCCCCTGCGACAGCGTCTCATAGTACTGCACCGCAGACTCGAGGTCGGACTTCATTTTCTCCGCGAGTGTACCCTCTTCATCCTCATAAGCATCTTCCTGCAGTTCATCGATCATCGGACAGACGACATACGCCTGATGTCCTTTTTTCACTTCCTGCCGGATCGTGGCGAGTACTCTTCCCTCTTCGTCAAAGGAAGCCCGTATCGTCTTGATCGGCTGGCGTCCCTTCGGCATGCTCTTGATGACCGATACATCCATATCACCGAAAAGCACCAGTCCGAGCGTTCTCGGGATCGGCGTCGCGGACATGACGAGCGTGTGGATCCCGTGATCTTCCCGCTCTTCCGTTGCGGATCTCTGCTTAACACCGAAACGGTGCTGTTCGTCCGTGACCATCAGCGCCAGGTCAGAGAATTCATTCTTCTCCGAAAGCACTGCATGCGTGCCGACGAGCATCTTCACTTTTCCGCTCGAGAGTCCTTCACGGATCTCGTTTTTCTTCTTGGCCGTGGTGCTTCCGAGCATCAGCTCGACATCGATATCTGTTCCATTGAGGAATTTCTTAAAGGTCTCATAATGCTGTGATGCAAGGACCGCTGTCGGTGCCATAAAGACCGACTGATATCCTGCGATCGCGCATGCTGCCATACTTAGGAATGCGACTACCGTCTTACCGGAGCCGACATCGCCCTGTACGAGGCGATTCATCGGATGCGAAGAAGAGATGTCGGAGAGGATATCGTGCGTGACGCGGCTCTGATCCTCCGTAAGCGAGAAAGGAAGTCCTTTTACGATATTTGCGAAGCGCTCCATGTCTTCCTTTTTCCCTCTGATCGGGCACGATGCACGAAGATCTTTCTGCTCCTGCTTATACACACTCAGTGCGGCGCGAAGGAGGAACAGCTCCTCGTAAATGAGATATTTCTGCGCGATCTCCACTTCCTCCATACTGTCCGGCCGGTGGATCTTCTCGTAGGCATAGCGGATCGCACAGAGTTTCTGTTCTTTTCTGAAAAACAGCGGAAGCACTTCCGACAGGAGCGGCAGTGCCCGGTCGAGTGCGACATTGACGATCGCACGGATATGTCCCTGCTTAAGTCCGGATGTCAGCGGATAGACCGGCTGGATCAGGGATGTCTTCTCTTCACCTTTCTGCCGCTGGTCAAAGACCGGATTTACGACCTGGAAAGAGAACCCGTCCCGGGTGATCTTACCGTGGAAGAAATACTCTTCACCGGAGGTCATTTTCTTCTCGAGGTAAGGCTGGTTGAACCACACGGCACGGATGCTGCATGAGCCGTCCGAGAGCGTGGCAAAGATCGTCGTCTTTCCTCTGTTCCGGGATACTCTCGGAGTATTGACGATCGTTGCGATGAAAGATTGTTCTTTATCATGTTCGAGCTTAAAAAGCGGGACGCACTCGGACCAGTCGTCGTATCGTCTCGGGAAAAAAGTCAGAAGGTCATAGACCCTCGTGATACCGAGTTTTTCGAGCTGTTTGGCGCGTGCTTCACCGACCTTCGGGAGATATCTTACAGGTGTATCGAGCTGGATATCCGCCATGACTACACCTTCTTACCGGAGGACGGACAGTATTCTGAAAGCGCGCAGTCACCGCACTTCGGAGATCTTGCGGTACACACGGCCCGTCCGTGATCGACCATTCTGTGGCCAAAAGCGGCCCACTCTTCTTCCGGAAGGATCTTCATGAGTTCTTTTTCGATCACGGCCGGATCTTTCCCGGAGCTTAATCCGAGGCGGCCGCTGACGCGCATACAGTGCGTATCCACCACCACGGCCGGAATGCCGAACATCTCGGATACGATGAGGTTGGCGACCTTTCTTCCGACGCCCGGGAAGCGCATCAGTTCGTCCTGCGTCTTCGGGATCTCTCCTCCGAAATCATCGCGCATCATTCTTGCGATCTCATAAAGATAATGGGATTTCGCTTTCCAGAATCCGCACGGCTTGATGATCCTTCCGATCTCTTCTTCCCCTGCGGATAGAAAATCCGTATATTCCGGATACTTCTCAAAAAGCACTTTCGTCACTTCATTGACGCGCACATCCGTGCACTGCGCCGACAGTACGGCACGTACGACGAGGTGGAATACATTATCATCGATATCGAGGGTACACTGCGTCTCCGGATACAGTTCATGAAGACGCCGGAGGATCGCCTCCGTGCGTTCTTTCTTTCTCATGGGTTCTCCTTCAGATTCTGTTCCTCAGGGATATTGTCATTGAGCGTATAGATAAACTTCGCTCCGCCGAGTTCCTCACTCTTTTCCGCCCAGATCTTCTCGCCATGAGCGGTGATGATCTCACGGCAGATATAAAGTCCTAAGCCAAAGCCGCTCTCGGTTCTTGAAGGATCGACTTTATAGAAACTCTCGAATACACGGTCACGCTTGTCCTCAGGGATACCCGAGCCGGAATCCTCGACGGACACATATACTTTCTTTTCATCTTCGTCATACTTCGTCGCGATACCGATGATACCGTCTCTCGGCGTGAACTTGATCGCATTGGTGAAAAGATTATAGAATACGCGATACAGCAGCTGCGACTCACCAAAGACCATCATGCTTTCGCCTTTATTCTTACCAAGATCGACATTCACGCTGATGTTCTTGTCCGAAAGCAGATTCTCGACATTCTGCACTGTATCACGGATCATCTCGTTGATATCAAATTCTTCCATCTTGGCAGGATCCACCTGACTCAGAGAGGATGCCTCCGTCATCGAGTTGATCAGTTCCTGGATCCGGGCAACCTGTGTCTGGATGATATCCATATACTTCGGATAGCTCTCCGGCGGGATCGTACCGTCCGAGATCGCGGACAGGAAGCCCTTGATGGAAGTAAGCGGTGTTCTTAAGTCATGCGCAATACTGGAAATAAAGACCTTTCTGTCAGATTCCTGCCGCTCGAGACGCTCGATCATACTGTTGACCGTCGAGACCATGTTCGTGATCTCATCCGTCAGCATGTATTTCAGCGTGGATTCTTTCCTAAGCTCCGGCACATCGATCCGTACGGACAGATCACCCTTCGTCACCGAGGTCGCCGCATCCGACAGCGCACGCAGCGGACGGATCAGGGATCTGGCCATCAGCGAGAAGAAAAGAAGCGCCATCGAGAAAGAGATCAGGATCGGCAGAAGAAGTGCATTGGAAAGACGCCAGAACACTTCGTTCTCGACATTCAGCGTATTGAAAAGTACGATATTCAGATCATCCTGGGAAGTCGCCACGGCAACAGATACCGATACGCTTCGTGAATTGGCGAAAATACCGTTCGTCACATCCGACGTCATCGCATGTCCTTTATTCATAAAGAGATCCAGCGCACGGTCATTCGTCAGAAATACATAGTCATCCGCCTTCAGGATATCGCCTCTGACGAAGTCCGGAACGGATGTGGAATACTCGATACGGCCGTCATTTCTTACGAACCATACCGAGCACTCTTCTGTTCTTGCAAAGGAATTGATAAATGCCTGGATCGCGGTATCTGACACCGACGGATCCGACACCAGGGAATCATACGCGAGTGCCAGGGAATTGGCCTGTGTCTCGATCTTCTCCTTATTCTCGGAGATCAGGGATACTGTCGTCTGACGGTAAAAGACCAGCACCAGAACAACGAACACGAGTATCGTTCCGATCGCCAGCGACAGCGTCGTTCGGAATAATACGGACTGTGACTTTTTACCGGACTCTTTCATTTCCCCACCCGCAAAAATGATTACCTAAAAATGCTGTTTACTTCTCTGTTGTCTCGAACTTGTAGCCTACACCCCAGACGGTCTTGATCATCCAGTTTGTCTTTACATTCGGCTTTTCAAGCTTCTCACGGATACGCTTAACATGTACATCGACTGTTCTGGACTCTCCGTAGAAGTCGTATCCCCATACATTTTCCAGGAGCTGTTCTCTCGTGAACACGCGGTTCGGATGAGAGGCCAGGAAGAAGAGGAGTTCGAGTTCTTTTGGCGGAATATCTATTTCTTTACCATCGACGGTAACGACATATCTGGCCATATCGACGGTGAATCCCTCGTAGGAGATCACTTCCGTATTCTCTTTTGTATCCGGCGACTCGGCAGCTGCCGCGTCACGCTTGTCTGTACGGCGGAGGACAGCCTTCACACGGGCCAGGAGTTCCTTTGGCTCGAAGGGCTTCTGAACATAGTCATCCGCACCAAGCTCGAGTCCAACGACCTTGTCCAAGGTATCGGAGCGCGCCGTCAGCATGATGATCGGGACATCCGATGTCTTTCTGATCTCACGGCAGATATCGTAACCGTCTTTTCCGGGAAGCATCAGATCCAGCACGACAAGATCCGGCTGGGAAGACTGGAAAGTCTCTAAAGCACGGTCTCCGGAAAGACAGGAAGTTACTGCGAAACCATCTTTATCGAAGTAGAGCCGAAGCACTTCTACGATATTCGGATCGTCATCTACTACTAAAACCTTTTTCATCTTCTTACCCTCTACTTCCATTATTTTTTCAGCATATCCTTCAGTTCATCCATAAAAGAATTCACATCCTTGAACTGGCGGTAAACCGAAGCGAAACGCACATAAGCGACTTCATCGATCCCCTTGAGCTGCTGCATGACCATCTCACCGATCTCGTTGGTCGAGATCTCGCGCTTCGTCGTAGTCTGGATCTGGTTCTCCACATACGATACGATCTGCGTCAGCTGCTCCGAAGAAACCGGTCTCTTCTCACAGGCCTTCATCAGACCTCCGAGAAGTTTTTCCTGACTATATGCCTCGCGGGTACCATCTTTCTTGATCACGAGAAGCGGAAGGAGCTCCACCTTCTCGTAGGTGGTAAAGCGGGACGAGCAGGATAAACATTCACGCCTGCGGCGGATGGCAGAACCATCCTCCGCAGGCCGCGAATCAATTACTTTATCTTCCATATGTCCACAGAAAGGGCACTTCATAGATCAATCACTCATCCAGATTATCGTTGTCACTCATGAACCATGGGAGCAGTCTCTTCTTATCCTTCGCCGGAGCCGGAGCTTCAACAGTCTTCGGAGCTGCCGGTGCAGCTGCTCTCGGAGCAGGTGTCGGAACTACGTTCGGCTGAGGTCTGCCGCCCTGCTGTACATGAGCCGGTGCCGGTGCCGGAGCAGGAGATACGAAGTTGCTCTGCGGGCGGGCTACCGGTGCTACAGGAGCGACCGGAGCGGACTTGCTCGGAGAATATACCTTAGCATCATCACGTCTGTCTGCTGCCGGTTCCGGATCACCGAAGAGGAATTCCGGAACTTCCGGCTTGGAAACAGGCTTTACAGGAGCCGGTGCCGGAGCTGCCGGTTTCTCATAAGAAGATACCGGAGATACCGGACGGGATGTCGAAGCAGACGGTGTGTTCTGACCGATGATGGTCGGATTCTGCTTGGAGATGATGGATGTTGCCGGGCGGAAAGCCGCGGAAGCATTCTCTGTGTTATCGAAACCGGAAGCGATAACGGTGATCATGATCTCGTCTTCGAGTGTCGGGTCTGTAACTGCACCGACGATGATATCCGCATCACCTGCAACTGCATCACGTACTACGGAAGCAGCCACATCGATCTCGTGGAGTTTCATGTTTCTGGAACCTGTGAAGTTGATGATTACGCCGCGGGCGCCCTCGATGGTCGTATCGAGGAGCGGGCTGTTGATCGCCTGCTTAACAGCGGCAGACGCTCTGCCCTCACCGGAAGCACGGCCGATACCCATGTGGCAGATACCTGCATTTGTCATGATACGGCGAACGTCAGCAAGGTCGAGGTTGATGAGACCAGGGATAGCAACGAGGTCGGAAATACCGGCAACACCAAACTTCAGTACCTGGTCGGCCATATTGAATGCATCATCAATGGATGTGTCTTCATCAGTGATATCGAGGAGCTTGTCATTTGCGACTACGATCAGGGAGTCAACATACTTCTCGATCTCGCGGATACCACGCTCAGCGTTCATCGCACGGCGCGGGCCTTCGAAACGGAACGGACGGGTAACAACTGCAACAGTCAGGATGCCGAGTTCACGAGCGATCTGGGCAACTACCGGAGCAGCACCTGTACCGGTACCACCACCCATACCTGCGGTGATGAACAGCATATCTGTTCCGCGGATCGCCTGAGCGATCTCATCTTTACTTTCTTCAGCAGCCTTCTCGCCAACCGTCGGATCTGCGCCGCATCCGAGACCTCTGGTGATCTTCTCACCGATCTGGATCGTGATCTGCGCCTTCGAACGTGCGAGTGCCTGATGGTCTGTATTAATGGAAATAAAATCGATGCCCTGAACCGAGCTCTCGATCATACGATCGACCGCGTTACATCCGCCGCCGCCGACACCGATTACTTTTATTGCTGCAAATGGTTCATCGTCCATAGAGTATCCGAGCTTAAAATCTGACATAGCCTGCATTCCTCCGTCTTGCCATAAATATATACTAATTCATTATAAGCTTTCTAAGCTATCTTTTACAATTCTACACTAAATATTGTGGTCAAGCAATAGACGGAAAAGCCGGGCAAAAAACGCGTTACAGTTCGATTACCTCCGTTTTTCAGGGCTGTAATGAACCGGTCATCTGACCCTAAATGTAGTATCCGGTCAGCGCAGGAGGTACTTACTGCCCGTCATATCAAGCACAGTACCCGGTTTATCGGCAAAATCGCCGGAAATGACAGCATATCTCAGCCACTCCATATCATCGGAGATAGTCTGCAAAGAGCCGAGTTTCACACTCAGCACCTGCTCTCTTCCCGGGATGTCCAGATCGATGAATGTCGTCATGTTTTCGCAATATCGTACGCAGATAACATGCGAGAGAAAATCGAAAGAGGGATCGGCATCTGCTGCATTGGCATCCGCTCCGAGGATCGCACCTAAGATCGTGATGCAGATGTCATAGCCTTCAGATGACGTAAGATCAAGCTTTTTCCCGATTTGAGCCGACCGGATGGGAAGCCCTCTGATCTCGGGGATGCCCGTCGGAACATCTCCCGTTTCGATCTCCAGGACCACCGAATCATCCGATATAATAGCATATCCGTCAGGAATCGCGACGTAAGCGACTTTTCTTCTTTCTGTAACTTCAATGTAAACTTCTCCCGGGTAGTGCGGATAGACTTTTGCATCCGAAATATACGGGTCGGACCCGATGATCCTGTTTCTTACTTTGCCGTACTGGAGCTTGAGGATGTCCTTCCAGGAACCGCTGATACGGGAATACAGATGATCCCCTTTCTTTATCCCGGACATCTCGATGATCTGCTCCTCGGAAAAACGCAGGTTCCCGCTGACCCTTACATTCTGCACGCGGAAATTCTTATGGAAAAGGAACATCATGCCGAGGATAAGAAGCAGCAGAAGAAGAATGAGCACCAGCCATCTCCTGATAGAGAGCTTCCGGATCATTTTGCCTTCGGAAGATTCATCTTCAGACGGCAGATCGGAAGAGAGCTCTTCACTCTCTTCTACCGGCACGCGACGCACACCCTCGCTCCCCGAGGGCTTGTTCTCATGCGAAGACTTCTCCTCATGCGAAGAAATCTCCGGCTTTTCCAGATCCGCAGTTTTCTTCTCCGGGTCCTTCGGGCCGTAGTTTCCGTCTTCTTCGAGGGTGATGTCCTCTTTCGGCTTTTTGTCGTCCTTATCGGGCAAGTGCTTTCACCTCATCACAGATACGCGAAGCGGCATCATAGATCGCCAGTCCGCGTGCATTCTTCCGCATCGTATCGAGTCGTTCTTTATCTTCCAGAAGCTCCTTAACGATGCCCGGCAGCTTCTCGACTGCCTGATCGTCCGGGAGCAGGATGCCTGCCTTGGCATCTTCAAATGTTTTCGCATTATAGGTCTGGTGATCCTGTGCCGCATATGGATACGGGATCAGCACAGACGGCGCACCTACGGCCTGGACCTCGGCGCATGTGATCGCACCGGCACGTCCGATAAAGAGATCGCATGCGGCAAGATATGTTTCCGGGTCGGAGATATACTCGAATACCTCGATCGACTTCGGCCAGTTCTTCGCCTCTTCCACGACTTCCCTATAGCGCTGCTTACCGACGCTCAGGATGATCCGCACATCCGGATCCGTGATCACTTTCGCCAGCTCGACGATCGCCTGGTTTACCGTTCTGGCACCGAGAGATCCGCCCATCGCAAGAATCAGGGTATTCTTCTCGGAGAGCCCGAGTTTTTCACGGCAGGCATCACGATCGACCGTCGAGAACACACCGCGGATCGGGTTTCCGGTAAAGACGATCTTCGCCTTCTTACTGAAGTAGTGCTCGATTCCCGGGAAACTCGTGCAGACAGTCTTTGCATACTTGGACATCATGCGGTTGGAACGTCCCGGAAAAGCATTCTGCTCATGAAGGACGATCGGTACTCTTTCCTTATGTGCAGCCGCAATCAACGGGCTGCAGACAAATCCGCCCGTACCGATCACGACGTCCGGTTTTCCTTCGCGGATCAGCTTTCTGCACATCTTCCTTCCGGCGAGGAATTCCCTTACCGCCTTGACCGTTTTCATCGACGGCTTCATCGGAAGCTGCGCGGCGCGGATCACCTTGAAGGGATAGCCCATCTTCGGGATGATCTGCGACTCGAGTCCTTTTGCCGTCCCACAGAAAAGCACTTCCGCTTTTTCGTCCTGTTTTTTCAGTTCATCGGCGATCGCCACTGCCGGATGTATATGTCCGCTCGTGCCGCCGCCGGCGAGAAATACTTTCATAATTAACTTACACCACCAATTTAACTGTTTTTCTCTTTCTTCCCGATCTGGAAACAGACAGGATCATGCCGACCGCGATCATAAAGAAGAAGTTCGCCGTTCCTCCGTAGCTGAAGAACGGGAGCGTAATACCGGTCGGCGGGATCGCGCCCGTCGCCACCCCTATATTCAGGAACGCCTGAAGCGTAAGAAGCGAAGTATAGCCCGTTACCAGTATTCTGGTAAAGAGACTGTCAGCCTGCCAGGCTACCATAAAGCCCGTAAGTGCAAAGGCCCAGAAAAGGAGCATGATCGTAAGTCCTCCGACAAAGCCGAGCTCCTCACAGATGATTGAATACACATAGTCGTTATGTGCTTCCGGAAGATACATATATTTCTGGCGGCTGTTTCCGAATCCGACACCGGTCATGCCGCCGGATCCGATCGCGATGATACTCTGTTCGATCTGATACGTGTCGTCTTCATCCGCCTTCTTCTCCGTGTCCGCCTTCTCCTCATCATCCGAGTTCATCGTCTCGAAGATATTCAGACGCGTGACAACGTGCGCGAAGTTCTTCTCGAGTTTTTTCTTCTGCGCGCCCGGCATGGACAGGTAGAAGATACCTCCGACGACCGCGATGATCGCAAGAAGGATCGCACTTCCTTTCAGCCAGGAAGAAAGCGGGATACCGCAGCACAGGAAGCAGATCACGGAGATCGCGCTTAAGATCAGGAAGCACGACATGTGCGGCTGCAGAACAACGATCAGAAGGCATATCAGTACCAGGATGCCCGGAAGAGTGATATCCATAAACGCATCGAAAAGCGACTGGGAGGTGTGCTTGGCCTTAAGCCCTCCCTTTTTGCGGGTCCGCTGCACGAAAGAACGGTATCCTGCGATCGAATAGACGATCGCGACCTTGATATACTCGGAAGGCTGGATCGAGACACCGCCGATAATGATCCAGCGTCTCGCACCGTTGATAACCTTACCCATGGACAGTGTAAGGAGCGCCATGCCGATCGCGGAGAGATAGACCGCAAGTGTGACCGGCCATTTATCGAAGGCTTTCAGCGGGATAAAAGTAAGGATCAGAGCCGCGACAAATCCCAGAAGCAGGAACGCTCCCTGATGGATAACATAGTACATGGAGTTGCCCTGGGCCGTAAAAGCCTTCGGCATACTGGCGGAAAAGAGCATGACGATACCAAATGCCATCATCACTAATACGATGATAACAATTCCGAGGTTAACACGACGCGGCGCATATACGTCCAGCGACTCGATTTTCCCGTCGTCCCGGTAAGCCATATTCTCCGAGACGAGATACTTCATCTTCCGTTTCATGGTTCTTTTCCTTCCCGAACTATTGAACCATAGCTTTCCAGAATTGTATACATCTCGAAGGCGTGGGATGCTTTCAGAAGCACATAATCGCCGTCTTCTACAATTTCTGCAAGTTTTTCCGTCATATGGTCTTTGTCTTCAAAGCTGAACACGGGAATATCCGGATCCACCGAGTTCGCACCGGCTCTGACATCTTCCTTAAAATCTCCGATCACCAGAAGTCCGTTAAGGTGAAGCTCTGCTGCCTTCGCACCGATCTCGAAGTGTTTCTCCGAGGAAACAGGTCCAAGCTCGAGCATATCACCGATGCAGGCATACGCTTTCTTTTCTCCGGCCAGACGGCGGATCGATGCAAATGCGGACATCATCGACTCCGGACCTGCATTATACGAATCATCGAGAAAAAACACATGATCGACTTTTACAAGACGTTCACGGTGTCCGATCTGTACGAAAGAAGCGATTCCTTCTTCTATTCTATCCGGAGCGATGCCGAGATAAAGTCCGCAAAGAAGACCTGCCAGTGCATTTCCGACGTGATGGATCCCGACGGCGCTAAGTTTCAGAATGACAGATACCATCTCGTCAAAACCGGCCTTGGCATGGCAGCAGATGCGGTCTCCCTCGATATCGATCGATTCGGCCACCGCCATACCGTACGGGCGCTTTTCCAGCAGTGTTTTCTCTGTGAATGTATAGGCGATTTTCACATCCTCGCGGATCATTCCTTCGGCGACTGCTTTCTTCAGATATTCATCCGCATACGGCAGGATCAGAAGTCCTCCTTCCGACAGTCCCTCGAGGATCTCGAGCTTCGCCTTCAGGATCTCCTCCCGGGATCCCAGGCGCTCGATATGTGCGACTCCGATATTCGTGATCACCGCGATGTCCGGATGTGCGATATTCGTAAGTTCAGAGATCTCTCCGCGAAGGCGCATGCCCATCTCGAGCACGATCACGTCCGTGTCCTCCGGCGCCGC
>OCTX012207470.1_pt1 | contig 30008 bp, 25 predicted proteins | sample 1539691 | NCBI WGS metagenome assembly OCTX01 (sample SAMN02144231, study PRJEB22623) | gut metagenome | biome: sheep rumen | host: Ovis aries | place: New Zealand
CTTTATTTTTCCCCTTATAGGGTACTCCAAGAGAGTAAAAAACTCCCACAGTAAATATACTATAGGAGTACCCTATAAGGGGAAAAATCAGTCTGAAAGTCTTTGGAAAGGGGTTCGGGGAAGAACCTTTCTTCAGAAAGGTTTGCCCCGATAATTAAGCATGATACTCGGAACGAGTCTACTCAACCGCAAACGGCAGGGAATATTATTCCGGAGAGCCGCCGGTAGTAGTTTGTGGAAGGTCATTTGAAGACTGCTCGTCGTTCTGAACAGGAACAGTTGTAGTTTCAACAGCCTGTGTAGCAGGTTCTTCTACAGGAGTGATTGGTTCAGTTGGTGGAGTATAGTCATCGATCGGCTGAGTGTATACAGGTGGGATAGGATAATATAATGTAGTAGTTGTAGCTTCTTCGTAGTCAGAAACGTTGGTTGTAGTTGTTGTGGTAGATGTAGCTGTATTAGTTGTTTCTTCTGGGACAGTAGTCAGAACAGGTCTTACTTCCTTAGGGAGATCGGTTATATTAGGCTTTACGCCGTTAAGTCCGTAGCATTCCTGATAAGCGAGGAGAATATCTCTTATCATATACTTTGAGTACTCGCCGTCCTCAATAACTCCGGCAAAAGCTACCTCAGGGTTATCGGCAGGAGCGAAGCCAATGAAGAATGAGTTCTGCTTTTCAAGGTTTGCACCGGTCTGCGGAGTACCGGTCTTGATAGCGACGCTGTAACCGAGGTTACTAAGTGAGTGATTAGCAGGTACATTTTTAGCTGCATCCATCATACCGCCGATGATATAGTCATAGACGTCCTCATGGTTGAGCTGTATTTTTTCAGCAATAGTAGGCTGAGTCTGAGAGATCTGCTTTCCGGAGCCGTATTCATAGAGGCTGTCAACAAGATAAGGCTTATATCTTACGCCTTTATTTGCGATAGTACTTGCGACAACAGCCATTTGAAGCGGAGTCATACCGGCGTCCTGGTTACCGATACCAGCCTGTATAACGTAACCGATATACCAAGGAATGTTATTAGCAGCAAAAGTCTCAGGGTTACAGAGGTAACCTGCGGCGTCACCGGTCTCGATGCCTGTACTTGAGCCGAGTCCATAGAGTTTTGCATAACGGGTGATATTATCTATTCCGAGCAGACTTGAAAGTTCATAGAAGTAGCTGTTGCATGATACCTCGATAGCTCTTCTGACTGAGATATATCCGTGATAGCCGGTACAGCCGTACTTTGAGCCGTGGTACCAGTAAACCTGTTTACATGGGAAAGCAGTATCACCGGAAACTACGCCTTCATTAAGACCGGCAGTAGCGGTGATAGTCTTGAAAGTCGAACCCGGACGATAAAGTCCCCAAGTACAGCGGTTGAGGAGAGGGGAGTTTTTAGCTTTCAGGAAGTAGTCATAGTTTTCGGAATAATCTTTAAGATTGTAAGTCGGAGCGGTAGCAAGACCTTTTACCGCACCTGTTTTTACATCAATTACCGCTATAGCACCCTTTTTAGCGTCGAGGATGCCGGGTTTCGGGTTAATTGACGGGAAATTGTCAATGAAATTCTGTAAGATGTTTTGCAGTTTGAGCTGGAAGTTGCCGTCAACAGTGAGCTTTACAGTAGCACCTGTCTCAGTATGTGTGAGTGTTTTAGTGTCTATGACTTCGCCGTCCTCGATGACTATTTCTTCTTCGCCGTTGACACCTCTTAGCTGATTTTCCATAGCGGCTTCGATACCGCTTTTGCCAAGCTGGTCGTTGAGGGCATAGCCTTTAGTTTTTAGCTCCTCGTACTCCTCAGCATATATAGGACCTACAGTGCCTATTTCGTGAGGGAGGATATCGCCTCTTTCGATAGTTCTGTCGTAGGACTCGATAGCGTCGATACCTTTATAGAAGTTGCTCATTTCTTTCATTTCAACTACAGTTTTCTCGTCAACGTCTTTAGCGAGCAGCATATCGTACTCATATGAGAAATCCTGAGCTGTCATTTCGTAACGCAGACCGGCAATGATACGTTTTTCCTCGTCAGTATAGGAATCGTCTATTTCGTAGTCGGAAATGAGCTTATCTATGCAGTTTTCAGCTGAAGCATAGACATTCAGGTTGAGGTCGGAAATAAGTTTTTCTGTATTTTTTTTAGTGAATACGTAAGGTCTGTCCTTAGTAATTGGGATAGTCTCTTTTATCTCGTATCCACGTTTTTTCAGTTCATTGTAAATACCGAGCAGAGAAGCGTTGCCTTCTTTGTTATCCTCAGGGAAGTAAGCTTTTCTGAGGACGAGGTCACAGCGGGCTTTATTGCCGACTATGAGATTTCCGTTATAGTCGATAATTGCACCTCTGGTAGCTTTGACCTGATGAACATAGCTTCTTGCGTTAGGTCCGTATTTGGACGGAGTTTTTATATCCTTATCGCCTACGACCTGAATTTCCATAAGTCTCATTCCGCTCAGGAGCGATAAGAATACGACAATTCCGACAATAATGATCGATTTTATATTATCAGCCAAACTTCTCAATAAAATTGCCTCCTTTATAAAGCAGACCGCACGGTCAGTGCGGTCATTGATTCTGCTGTGTCTTGGTAGTGATAGCCTCTTCGATAGTGAGGTGAGCTCTTGGCATAAGGAAATGATTTATGAGCTTTATTATGAGGTAGATGAATACAGACGATATTACCGTGTATATCCATACTCTCATAGTATATCTTGTAAAGATACGCTCAACGTTCTCATAATCCCATATCTCATAATAAAATTTATAGTCAAGTCGGCACTGTATGTAGGAAACAGCGGCTGAGATGATCATAAAATTTATGAATTTATGTCTCAGATAAAGCTCAAACAGGAGTGATACGACAATGCAGAAGAAAGCGAGTATCACGGCGTTATAGCCGAAAAGCTTTCCGCAGCTTATATCGATAAGAAAACCGCACATAGCTCCGGTAAAGACCGAGCCGTACTGATTATTGTCTATAGCGATCGCAAGAGCTATCGGAACGAGGAAGATCGGTTTCAGCCATGTACCTGAGGTCATGATGATAAAACTGAAAAAGATCAGAAAATAGTAGAGTACCCAACGAAAGGTCGTTTTGAAGTACAGTATACGCTGTTCACGGGTAGTTCTGATCCTCATTACTTATCCTCCTTTTTGCCGCTGAAATCGGTGATAACGATAACAGAGGTAAGGCGGTCTATATCGATACAAGGTTCGACCTCAGCACACATTGAGAGTCCGCTTGTATCGTAGTCGATAGACTTGATAGTACCTATAGAGTAGTCTTTCGGGAAAAGACCGCTCGTACCGGTAGTTATCATGAGGTCGCCGACCTTCAGTTTATTATCAAGACGCAGGTGTATGAGCTTTGTATTGCCGTTTTCAGCGGTGAGTACAGAGCCTTCGATGATGCCGTAATCGGCATTTGAAGATGAGCATACAGATGCTATAGAAAGGTCAGGGGAGAGTATAGTGCGGACTGTTGAAACGTGTTCAGAGACTTCAATTGTGATGCCTATGAGTCCTTCCGCAGTAACTACGGGACAATTCGGCTTTATACCGTCATCAGAGCCCTTGTCGATAGTGAACGACATGAATGGGTCGTTAGCAACATATCCGAGCACATCGCAGGGAACAGAGAGCTCATAGTCCTCGTGAGCTTCTTTGATGCTTACGAATTTTCTGAGTTCCTCAACTTCTGTTTTGAGTGCATCGTATTCAGTGAGCTGCTTATTCAGCTGACCTATCTGTTCTTTTAACTTTTTGTTTTCCTCATAGTAGTCGTCAGAATTAGAGAACAGGTCGAGTTTATGCTCGATAGTCATGCTTATCTTATTTGAAACTATTCGGAAAGGCTTAGTTACCGTATTTATAAAGGAAGCACCTGAAACGGAATAGCCTCCCTTAGTAACGGCATATATCATTATGCCAACGAGAAAGGCGAGAAAAGCAAGCAGAATTTTAAATCTGGTGCTTTTTAAGAATTCACGCATGGTCTACTCCTTAATAGTACTTGACGTTTTCGGTGAGAGCGTCCTGATAATCGTTGATATGTTCGAGTATCTTACCAGTACCCTCAGCAACGCAGTCAAGCGGATATTCAGCGATATATACGGGCATACCGGTCTCACGGTTGATGAGCTTATCAAGACCTCTGAGCAGAGCACCGCCGCCGGCGAGTGTGATACCGTGGTCGATAATATCCGCTGAAAGCTCCGGAGGAGTTTCCTCAAGAGTTGATCTTATAGCATCGATGACTCTTGAAAGCGGTTCAACGAGAGCGTCACGTATCTCAGCTGAATTGACAATGATATTTTCAGGAAGACCGTTGAGCAGGTTACGTCCCTTGATCTCCATAGTTTCTTCCTTTTCGCTTGGAAAAGCAGAGCCTATTTCAAGCTTGACGTTTTCTGCTGTTCTTTCACCGATAAGAAGATTATACTTCTTTTTTATATAGTTTATGATAGCTGTATCAAACTCATCGCCGGCACATCTTACCGAACGTGCAGCTACGATGCCGCCGAGCGAGATAACTGCGACCTCGCTTGTACCGCCGCCGATATCGACTATCATACTTCCAGCCGGATCATTTGTAGGAAGACCTGCACCTATAGCAGCAGCCATTGGTTCTTCGATAATGAGCACATTATTAGCTCCGGCTTTTTTACATGATTCACGAACTGCTCTTCTTTCCACGGCAGTAACGCCGGAAGGGATGCAGATTATAACATTAGCTTTTGTAAAAAGAGTACCTCTAAGTGCCTTGCGGATAAATTCCTGAAGCATAGTAGTAGCGATATCAAAATCAGCTATAACGCCGTCTTTAAGAGGTCTTACAGCTACGATAGAACCCGGAGTTCTGCCGATGACATCCTTTGCTTCTTTTCCGACATAGCGGCATTTATCGGTTCTTGTATTTACAGCGACAACAGAGGGTTCTCTTATTATGATTCCTTTGCCACGCATATATACGAGGGTATTTGCTGTACCCAGATCAATGCCAATATCTTTAGTAAACATTCTGAAGCTCCTTAATAATCTATATATTTATATTATAACACCATTAATGGATATAGACAAGAATTTTGCATGAGAAATTTTCCCATTTGAGGAAATTGTTGCAAATGGGAAATAATACTCCTATACCGCAAATAAAAACTGTCCAAAAAGAACAGTTTATTTTCCTGGGATAAGTTTAGCTACAGTTTTGTAATAGATGAACAGAGCCAGCAGTATAAAGAGCACCTGACCCAGATTCAGCTTTATGTATATGCCGAAAGCGAGCTGTATAACATCAGTGTCGATGAGGAACTGGTCAGGCATGAATTTGATAGATTTAGATTTTCCGAGTACATCAAACGGTGCTAAAGTAGCTTTTCCGGCAACTTCACCGAGAATGACCGCTGCTAACATAAGCAGCATCAGATACAGTGTTCTTTTCATTGTTTATCTCCATTTCTGCCATGTTCAGGCTGATTATTTGATACCGGAGGAACCGAATCCGCCCTCTCCTCTATCTGTATCGGGGAGGACATCACTTACTTCGATTTCCGGTATAAGTATTCTTGTAGGGACGAGCTGAGCGATACGCATACCGTGTTCTACAGTGAACGGTGAGCTGCTGTGGTTTATCAGTGGGACGAACCATGCACCTCTGTAATCGCTGTCAACGACTCCGACGCAGTTTGCAAGTGAAACACCGAATTTTGACGACAGTCCGGAGCGTGGATAAATGAGCAGAGCAACATCATCCTCATCCGGTGCAGCAGTAAGACCGGTCGGTATCAGCTTTATCTCGCCGGGGAGCAAGGTAACAGGCTCATCGAGGCAGGCACAAATGTCCATACCGGCACTTCCGGCTGTTGCTCTTGAAGGAATAACAGCTTTATCGTCCAGCTTTTTGAAAGTTATCTTCATATTATATACCTCTGTAGTACAGTCCTCTGGTTATGTTCCCTTCGGGCTTTATTCCTTTAAGGGCACGTTTTGTCTGTTCGGCGGATTCGTTGCTGAGCATTACAAGTCCGCAGCAAATGTTATTCATCTCAATTTTTCTGTCGAGCATAAACAGAACATCCGGATTCAATATCTCGTTGTAGTCCTTACAGCACATCACAGGGAGTTTGCGGCCTGTTCTGTCAGTGAGACTTCCGGTGCAATTTTTACATCCGACTTCATTCTGTATCGGACAGTTGCGTGTCAGCATGAGCGGAAGTCTGCCGTAAACCACCGCACCAAGCGGCATTTCAGTTTTTATACGGCTCAGCTGTTCGAGGGTAGCCTCAATGGAGAAGATGCAGTCCTCGATGCCGATAGAATGCAGGTATTCCGCACTGTAGGAGTTATACACATTTAGCGTAAAGCTTCCGTGCAGCTTATATCCGAGCTTTTTGCCGATAGCAATATGGTCCGGAGTATGGCAGTAAAGTCTGCTGCAGCCGTACTTATCTTTAAGCTCGGAGAGCTTTTCGGTCAGCTTTTCCTCGTTGACTATAAATCTCGGCGGTGAAATTATAACTCGTTCTATGTTCTGAATTATTTTATCGGACTTCTCAAAAATGTCACCTGAAATGCAGAGTTTATGGTCGAGTATAATGAACTCTGAAAGTTCAACAGCTGCTTCCGCCTGTTCAACAGTACGGCAGTAAGTTCTGAGCGGAAGGACTTCCGGAGCTTTCTTTGCCGGTATATCCGGAACTGAAGGTTTATAGTCCGTGACAGTATAAGAAGGAGTGTGCTTTTTTATCACTTCTTCTGTGAGCTTGTCCGTAAGACGGCGGCGGAGGTCGTTAAGTTTTCCGGCTGGGACAATAAGTCCGCTGTCTATATCGGATTCAAGTCCGCCGAATCTGAAAACGGTATCTCCGAGACGTGAGAGCTGTTTTTCTAAAGCAGCAGCGTCTGTCGGACGATTAAGAGCCTTTTCCGGAACATCTCCGGTCACGCTAACGGTCACACCGCAGGCAGTACCGGTCAGAGTTACGGGCTGGTCAGCTTTAATTGCGGCAATATAATTCAAATCATGGACTTTGCGTTCAAAGCGATAAAGCTCATGTATCTTAGGAATAAGCGACTGTGCGGCAGTTACGTCATCTTTTTCACGCACTCCGAACATATCTTTTCGTTTACCGCTGAAATATCCGTCAGTGAAGCCGCTCCGTGAGAATATTCCTCTTAGCAGCTGCATATCCGGATCAATGCCGTCAAGAGCGTTCCGCAGTTCATGTACAGCGGAGGCAACATACTCCGGACGCTTCATTCTTCCCTCGATTTTCAGTGAGTCTATGCCGAGGGATTTAAGTTCATCAGCATAGGGGAGGAGCGAGAGGTCTTTGAGCGAAAGAGCTGCGTGATCTTTTTTTCCGACAGCCGAAAACGGCAGACGGCAGGCTTGTCCGCAGCAGCCTCTGTTAGCGGAGCGTGAGCCTATCATAGCCGACATATAGCATTGTCCCGAAACGGACATACACAAAGCTCCGTGAGTGAATATCTCAACTTCAATATTTTCACTGCATATTTTTTTTATGGTATTGCAGTCGAGTTCTCTTGCGGGAACTACTCTTTCATAACCAAGACTGCTTAGCAGAGCAGCTCCGGCGGCAGTATGCACTGACATCTGAGTAGAAGCGTGGAGAACTGCATCCGGTACGCATCTTCTGATGAGTTCTGCACAGCCCCAGTCCTGAACGATGAAAGCGTCAACGCCGGACTTTGAAGCGTTCTTTATATATCTGCAAAACTCCTCGGATTCTTCGTCGGTTATAATGGTATTGACTGCAAGATCGAGTTTAGCTCCGTATTTATGGCAAATATCAGCTGCTGTCTTTATCTCTTCGTCAGTGAAATTTGCCGCACTGCTCCTTGCGGAAAAGCGTTTTCCGCCAAGATATACTGCGTCCGCACCGGAACGCAGAGCAGCACAAAGAGTTTCCATGCTGCCGGCAGGAGCGAGTATTTCAGGAGAACTCATTATATAGACTGGCTGAGCTGCTTGAGTTTTACCATATTCTCAAGCTGTTCTATCTTGGATTTCAGTACTTCTATTTCTTTCTGAGCAGCGTCACGTTCGATGCGTGTTCTTCCTGCTTCATCGACATATTCTTTAGTCTGATTGCGGATGCTGTCGAGCTTCTGGTTGGACTTATTGAGGTCGTCAAGAATGCTGAGAGCGACCATTATTGAAGCAGAATATGGAGAAGAGCCGCTGCCGGAATTCATCATTTCATTTATTTTAGCTTCAAGAGCTCTTGCGAGAGCGTAAACATAATTAGGTGTTTCTGAGGTCCTGAGTTTATACTCCTTACCGCAGATCACAACTTTAACTTCGTTAAGCATTTTGTATCTTCCTTTCTGAGCAAAATATACTCCACACTACATTATACTACATTTTCTCTTAATATGGAAGAGATTTTTTAAAAATAATATATTTATTTTATCTTTTGCCCTAAACAGAGGGCAATATCATACTTATTTTTGGATGTTATCAGTAGTAGCGTTTGAGACCTATGACTCTTCCGAGTATCTCGACCTCGTCGAAAATAAGCGGATCCATGGTATCGTTTTCAGGCTGAAGACGGTAATGACCTCTTTCTTTATAGAAAGTCTTTACTGTAGCTTCCTCGTGGTCGACCATAGCAACAACGATGTCTCCATTCTCAGCGTACTCAGTTTTATAGACGATAACTATATCGCCGTCGAGGATGCCGGCATTTATCATACTTTCGCCTCTTATGCGGAGTGCAAAGAGTTCAGACGGGTCATAGCCCTCGGCTTCAAAGCCTATATATCCTGTTATATCCTCAATAGCCGTGATAGGCTGACCTGCTGTAACAGTACCGATGACCGGTACAGATGTAGTTGAACTGTTTGGCAGGCGGAGGGTACGATTGAGGTTGTCAGTTTTTTCGATAAGTCCCTCTTCTGTGAGCATCTCGATGTATCTGTGAGCTGTGGAGGTGGACTTAAAGCCCATTGCATCCATTATTTCTCTTACTGACGGTGAAGTACCCTCGTTAAGACGGCGTTTTATATAATTGAATACTTCAAGCTTTTTTTCCTTGGTCGACATAATTATTCCTCCTCGCTGAGCTTTTTGAGGATCATCTTAGCGATCTTGTAGGCATCTCCGCAGCCGAGTGTGATGACTAAGTCGCCCTCTTTAGCGTTTTCGCAGATATGATCGCATATCTGACTGAAATTCTGATATTTTCTTTCGTCAGTCCACTCAACTGTCTCATCCTGTGGGAACCATATGCAGTTTGGTATTTTTTCTGCAAGGTGTCTTGTAAATATTCCGTATGTGTTCTTCTCACGGCTGCCCATAATGTCGGTGAGCACAGCGTGATCCGGTATCTGGAGCACTCTTGCGAAATCGTCAAGCAGAAGCTTTGTACGTGAGAATGTGAAAGGCTGGAAAACTGCCCATACGTTGTTGAAATTCATCTCCATAGCAGCTTTTAATGTAGCTTCAAGTTCTGTAGGATGATGAGCGTAGTCGTCAACAACGGTGATGCCCTTTTCGTAGCCGAGCTTTTCAAAGCGTCGTTTAGCTCCTCTGAACTCCTCAAGACCTTTCTGGACAGCAGCAAAATCAATACCGAGGTAGTGAGAGACTGCAATTGCTGCAAGAGCGTTGAGGACGTTGTGGATACCTGCAACGTGGAGCGTTATTCTGCCAAGTTTCTGACCCTTGTACATTGCGTCAAAAGAGGTGAGCAGACCATTTTCGTGCTTCAGGTCAGCCGGATAGAAGTCACATGAGCTGTCTTTGCCGAATGTTATGATATTTTTATCTATGCCCTCCATTGTCTTAACTGTATTTTCGTCAGAACCGTTTATGACGAGAACCTTTGAAGTCATTTCAGCGAATTTTCTGAAAGACTTCATTATGTTTTCGAGTGTGCCGAAGTAGTCAAGGTGGTCAGCATCTATATTGAGTATGACTGAAATGTCAGGTGAGAGTTTGAGAAAGTGGTCTTCAAACTCGCATGACTCACAGACCAGAGTATCGCTTTTACCTGCAATTCCGCTTCCGCCGATGCATGGGAGCTTACCGCCGATATAAGCGGAGAGGTCAACTCCGGCGGTATAAAGGATCTGAGTTATCATTGAAGTGGCAGTAGTTTTACCGTGAGTACCTGTTACGCATACGGCATTATTGTACCAGCTTGTTACTATACCGAGGAGGTCAGCACGTTCAAGTACAGGCACACCGCTTGCTCTTGCAGCCATAAGTTCCGGATTATCCTCCATTATAGCTGCGGTGTGTACGATGAGGTCGGCACCGCTTATATTCTCGGCTTTCTGACCTATAAATACAGGTATTCCCATTTTTCTTACAGCTTCGAGAGTTTCGGTCTCATTGTTGTCAGAGCCTGTAAGGTAGTATCCCTGTGAATGGAGTATCTGAGCCAGAGGGTACATTCCCGAACCGCCTATGCCTATGAAATGAATATGTTTTTTCCCATTTAAGATATTCTTATCCAAAGTATTTCACCTTTCGCTTTCTTACAAATTGTGTATAAGTTATATCATATGCCTATATCAAAAGAGATATAATCATATTTTTTTTCAAAAAATCGAAAAAATAGCTTGCATTTTTACAAAATATGAGTTATAATACCATATAACAAATGGTAGATCACTGCCACTTTAAAACGATGAAGTGCTAAGCTGACACAATGCGTGATCTTTTTACATACAGAGGAGGTTAAAACATGGAAATTACAGATGTAAAAATCAGAAAAATACTCTCTGAAGGAAGACTCAGAGCAGTAGTTTCAGTAACTATTGACGAGATGCTTGCAGTGCATGATATCAAGGTCGTTCAGGGCGATGAAAGATTATTTGTTGCAATGCCAAGCAGAAAAGATGAAAACGGAGTTTTCCGTGATATAGTTCATCCGATCTCTCCTTCAGCAAGAAAGCTCTTTGAGCAGAGTATTCTTGAAGCATATGAGCGTCAGCTTGCTATAATGGAAACTGAAGAAGCTCAGGAAGAAGCCCCTGCTGAGGAATAATTCACTGATAACATATTCTGATATACTTCCGGACCTGCCATATGGCAGGTCTTTTTATATTCCAAGTATCCTTGCAGCCTTTAATATAACAAGCTGAGTTTTACCGTCTTTTATCTCGCCGTTCATTACCATTTCAATAGCTTCTGTAAGCGGAACTTTTATAACGTCGAGAAACTCGCCTTCATCAAGGGACTGCTTTTCAAATTTCAGTCCTCTTGCAAGATACATATGGGTTATCTCACTGTTGTAAGCGGGAGTAGGGTACATTTCTCCAAGATAGGTATATTCGCTGCAAACACAGCCGGTTTCTTCAAGGAGCTCTCTTTTTCCACACTCACCGTGGTCTTCGCCTTTCTCAAGCTTTCCGGCAGGAACTTCAACAGTGACGGTCCTGAACGGATAGCGGAACTGTTTTACCATGTATATTTCATTATCATCTGTGACCGGTATCACACATACTCCTCCATTGTGGAGGAGTACGTCTCTTATGGAAGATTTTCCGTTTTCAAGCTGTACCGTGTCATGTGTGATTGTGAATATAGGACCTTCATATTTGACTTCGCTGGAAAGCTGTTTTTCTTCAAGATGCATAATTATTTCTTATCCTTTCCTATGAGGCTTCTTATATATTCCTGAGAAGCATCGATTTTCTGTATCGACTCATAATCATAATAATGTGTATGACCCACTTCGTTATTCTTACTCTTTTTCTTTATTATAAAGCCGATTATAAGATATCCGAGAAGCAGTGCTATGCCTGAGACAGATATTATGATACCATATCTGAGTCCCGGAGTTTCATAGTGGAATACGATATTATTTTCTCCTGCTTCTGCCTTTACAGCCATAAATCCGTAGGATACTTTTTCAACATCGACCTTTTTGCCGTTTACTTCGGCGGTCCAGCCGTCGCTGTAAGGTACGCTGTAGAATACGAGCTGAGGTTTATCAAGTGTGATTCCTGACTCAAATCCATGAGAGTCGTATTTGAAATAAGATGAAGCTTTAGCTCTCTTCTGCTTGCAGAATTTGGTGTAATCGTCCTCATCAAGAGATTTTTTGCTTGTATATTCCGTCATTATATCAGAGTATTTCTTTATCTGGTCGTCACTCAATACAAGAGCATCAAGCAGAACTCTTTCTCTTTGTTTAGCCTTCTTATCATCTGCATTATCTTCGGATATATAAGTATCATATGCTATACCCATTGGTATAAAGAGCTTGTTTTCGTATATTTCGTAATCTCCTCTTGTCTCGATATACTCAAATCCGGGTATCTCTTCCGGAATAATTGCGTTGGAGAAGTCTTTCTTTTCACCACTGTTAAGAGCCATGGCGAGTTTTTGCACTTCTCTCTCTCTGTCGTCTGACAAAAGTACCTGATAAGTTTTATGGTTTTCGATAGGTCTGTAGAAATACTTTACTGAGAATAATCCTCTTAAAGTAAAATGTGACGGCTCTGCACGGGAGCCTACATTTCTGTCTATATCTATTGCATTGTAGAAATCCATGATCGAGGTATTTACAGTGCTCTGGAAACATCTCATATTTGGAAGTCCCCATATCATTCCAATATTTTCGTAACCACCATAGGTATCGATACGGAAGAAATTATCTTCATCTGCCTCCTCGTATACATATTTCTTGCCGTCAATAACATTATCAACATAATATCTTTCAGAATCAATATTTGCAGCAGTATAAAGAAAGGTCGTAAAGAAGCATCCAATCGCAGCAAAAGCTGTTATATATACTGATGCTTTTATAAATGGTTTATGATTCTTTTTCTTTATGAAGATTATCTTTGATACGATCAGACAAGCAACAGCAACTCCTATTACTATCCAGAAGTATGCGATATCGTCCGGCAGCAGGAAGAAGAATGGTTTGCTGTTGAATAATTGTGACGGCAGACAGCCTATTACTGCAAATACAGTAATTGCTCCTACACAGAACTTCCAACCGAAATCGACGTCAGCATTCTCGTCGTCAAGCGAGACAGCAGTCATCATAGCAAAAATCAGTATAGGCATATAGAACCATCTTGCATAGTAATAGAAGTTCATAGCCTGGAACAAGCTGTTAAGAACCGGGATGAATGCGAAGAATATGAGTGCGAATGAAAGCTTTGTAGCCCAATGCTTTCTTTTGCTGTGCATAAAAGCGATAACTCCGGCCATAGAAAACAGTGGGAAATATCCGCCAATAGAAGCCCATTTTTCGTAGTCTGAGAAGAACAGGTTCGGTGCAGCAGGTGGATCAGGCGGCATAAAGAATGTCTGTATAACTCGTGGAATAATAGTGGAGTCAGTGTATATTACCATGTCAAGACCGTACTGCATATCATTTACACGGCTGTTGCTGATTATTGCAAGTGCGGACGGAAGGAGTACAAATGCCGCTATCATAGTACCTACGATAGCCTCAAAGCATAGTCCAAAGAACTTTTTCCATGAGGTATGGAAGTCAGGAGACTTCCATCTGAACAGGTAGTAAAGTACGAGGAACACTGCCTGACCTGCGAAGAAATAGTAATTGTTTATAGCCATTACAGCTACCATTATAGCAAAAACGCCTTTACGCTTATTATTTATGGCTTCCTCCATAGCTATCAGCATCAGAGGGAAAAGTGCGGTAACGTCCTGGAAGTGGTTGAAGAAGACGTTGTAAGCCTGAAAACCTGAACAAGCATAGAGAAGTCCGCCGATAACAGCAGCATATTTATTTTTAACAAATCTTCTTATGTAAGCATATGCGGTAAGTGACGCAAGACCGTGCTTCAAAGCAAGGAGGAAAGGCATCGCATAAGTTACAAGTCCCTTTGGAAGCAGTGTTGAGAGCCAGAAAAACGGACTTCCAAAAAGGTAGAATGAGTAAGAAGTCATGAAGTCAGAACCGAGGTCTGTTAGCCAGTTCCAGCCGAATGATCCGCTTCTTACGGTATCATTAGCCATATTATAAAAAGGTATCTGCTGAGCATTATAGTCTCCGGAATAAACAAAGTATCCGTGATTGACTATCATCATCGGAAGAAGTGAAATTATAAGGCATCCGAATCCGAGTATGAATGCCAGAAAATACTTTTCTTTTTCGTATCCTTGGTAGTACGTTCTGTTTTTTGACATTATAAAACCTCCGTGTATAAGAATATACGTATTTATTATAACACATTTGTTTCGCAAATAAAAGCTTTTTTTAAAAAAATGCTGATATTTTTGTTTGTTTAATTACAGTGACCAAAGGCTGCTATTGACAAATAGTAAATTTTATGATAAAATTTACACATCATTATAATATAAAGAAGGTAATTCAACATGAAAATTTTTAAATTATTATGTATATCTCTTGCAGCAGCAATGTCTGTTTCAGCTGTTTCATGCGGAAGCAGCGAAAGTTCGTCCAAAAGTTCATCATCATCTGAGACTATAACTGAATCAGCAGATACTACAATAGAGGAAACTGACGATTCTGAGGAAAATACTACAGAGGAAAAAGAAACTGAAGCTTCTACAGAATCTGGGTCAAGCGAAGAAAAATCAGAAGATATAAATGACTATATAACTGTTGACGAGCCAACTCCGGCACTCTGGAAAGCTACAGACCCTGAGACAGGAAACGAGCTTTATATGCTCGGCACTATTCATGTAGTAAGTGAAGAAAAATTCAAAATTCCTGATTACCTTATGGATGTGTATAAGGATTCAGAAGGTATAGCGATAGAGTGTGATGCAAGAAAGCTGAGGGATACGGTAAATCTTCAGGAGTACTTATCCTATCAGGTGTTGACAGACGGTACTACCATAAAAGACCACATTTCTCAGAAAGCTTATGAAAACGGAGTAGAGATGCTCAAGGAATTGGGAATGTATAATACTTTGTTGGATAATTATGTTCCGGGATTCTGGATCTCAGAAATAGAAAGCTTAAAACTGCTTAAAATAAAAAATATATCAAGTGAAGGCGTGGACTGGAAGTTCTCCGACCTTGCCGATAAGGACGGAAAAAAGATAGTAGAGATAGAAAATTTTGAAATACAGGCTAAAGCTATAACCGCCTATACTGATGAGCTTGCAGACTTTATGTTGAGTTCAGAAGAAGATACTCCGATTTCCGAGTATGCTGCTGAAATCAGCAAACTATATGATGCGTGGGCAGCAGGTGATCCGGATAAACTTGCTGAAATTGATGATATTTCAGGTAAGCTGCCGGAGGAGTTAAAGGATGATTATGCAGCATATCAGGAGGTAATGTTACACGAAAGAAATAAGAACATGGCAGATGCTGCCGAAGGTTTCTTAAAGGACGGAAAGAAGTATTTCTTCATGGTAGGAACTCTTCACTTTGCAGGTGCTGAAGGTGTTGATGATATCCTCATTGAAAGAGGATACACCGTAGAAAGAGTGAAATAAACAAAAATTCCCGCACTTCATATGAAGTGCGGGAATTTTTTACGTTATAGCGAACCGTTGAATATTTGCATTATCGTAAATGCTATTTTAGTCTCGTTCGTTGACTTTTCACCGTCGTCTGTTATTGATTCGACTGAGAAAGTTTTTCTGTTGCTGCTGAGCTTGAAGATTATTTCAATTTCTTTTCCGTCAGACTTCTTAACACCGGTGTACTTTACCATATGTTTGCTGCCGTCTTTATAAGCTTTCCATTTTGAATCTTTGCAGACATCGTCCAGAGCATCGCCCCATTTAGTACCCTTATATTCTGAAATATCTATAGTGCCGTTCTTTACTCTGTTTACGTCGTTGTTGATGTGTGAGAATACAGCTGCAACAAGTCCGATAACGATCAATACTATAACAACAACGAGTATCGGATTTGTTTTTCTTTTTGGCATTGGAACTACCGGAAGGTCGTTTGGTGGTAAATTACCGCCATTGAACTGCGGCTGACCGTACTGATTAGGCTCAGGGATACCATTAGGCTGTGAAGCGTTTGGGAATGGATTCTGTTCTGGTTGAGGAGCATTCTGTGAATAAATATCCTGCATAGGCTGCTCAGCACCGAGATTAGCTCCGCAGTTGTTACAGAATTTTATTCCGTCGCTGACTTCATGTCCGCAATATCTGCATATCATAATTAGTTCCCCCTAAAAATAATTTTTATGTAAATATTATACACTATTCTTATTAAAGTGTCAATAAATCCAAAAACAAATATTTTCGTTTTAATGACTAATTTTTTGAACACGTATTTGTGTACTATTACTGATTGTCTGAATTCTTTCTGAATTCCATAAATTCCTCATAAGTTCCCTGACGGTCTATGCATCCGTCCGGAGTTATCTCGATGATACGATTTGCAGTAGTCTGGAGTATCTCGTGGTCGTGAGAAGCGAGAAGGACTACGCCCTTGAAGTTGATAAGGCTGTTATTTACCGCAGTGATGCTTTCGAGGTCGAGGTGGTTTGTAGGACGGTCAAGAAGCAGTACATTAGAGCCGAAAAGCATCATTCTTGAGAACATACAGCGTACCTTTTCGCCTCCGGAGAGTACATTTACAGGCTTGTAAACGTCATCGCCGGAGAAGAGCATTCTGCCGAGGAAGCCTCTGAGGTAAGTTTCTGTCTCGTCTTTTACTGAATACTGACGTATCCAATCAAGGATAGAAAGCTCACATCCATTGAAGTACTCGCCGTTATCGACAGGCATATAGGAGGTAGTAACAGAAACGCCCCACTTGAAGCTTCCCTCGTCAGGCTGTTCTTCTTCCATGAGTATCTTGAAGAGCATAGTGATAGCCTGTTCGCTCTCGCCTATAAAAGCGACTTTATCGTTTCTTCCGAGAGTGAAGCTTACATTATTAAGGAGCTTAACACCGTCAACAGTCTTGCTTATGCCGTCTACCTGAAGAATATCCTTACCGAGTTCTCTGTCCATATCGAAGCCGATGAACGGGTATCTTCTGCTTGAAGCCGGAAGTTCCTCAACAGTGAGTTTTTCGATAAGTTTACGTCGTGATGTAGCCTGATTGGACTTTGATTTATTAGCAGAGAATCTTGCGATAAAGTCTTTGAGTTCCTTTATCTTTTCTTCATTTTTCTTGTTCTGCTGTTTTATCATTCGCTGTATGAGCTGGCTTGATTCGTACCAGAATTCGTAGTTGCCGACATACATTTTTATCTTATTATAGTCAATATCAACTATGTGAGTGCAGACGTTATTGAGGAAGTGACGGTCATGTGATACGACTATTACAGTACCGAAATATTCTGAAAGGAATTCTTCAAGCCACTTTACAGCATCTATGTCGAGGTGGTTAGTAGGCTCGTCAAGGAGAATTATATCCGGATTTCCGAAAAGAGCCTGTGCAAGGAGCACTTTTACTTTCTCGTTACCGGAAAGACCGGACATCTGCTGATAGAGAAGGTCTTCTGACAGACCAAGTCCCTGAATGAGCTTTGAAGCGTCAGATTCAGCCTCCCAGCCGTTTAGCTCAGCGAATTCACCTTCAAGTTCAGAAGCTTTAACGCCGTCCTCCTCGGAGAAGTCCTCTTTAGCGTAAAGAGCATCTTTTTCCTGCATTATCTCATAAAGGCGAGCATTACCCATTATAACTGTGTCGAGTACAGTATATTCATCATAAGCGAAGTGGTCCTGCTTCAGAACGCTGAGACGCTCCTCTTTTGGCATAACGACTTCACCGGATGCCGGTTCAAGTTCGCCGCAGAGCACTCTTAAAAATGTGGACTTTCCTGCACCGTTAGCACCTATAACACCATAGCAGTTTCCGTTTGTGAATTTTAAATTGACGTTTTTGAACAGCGTTGTTCCTCCGAACTGAACGCTTACATTGCTGACTGTTATCATAATACCTCCGAATTTTATCATTATCCTATTCATTATACCACATTCTGGACTCTATGTAAAGCAAAAGTGAATATCGAGTTGACAAAATTATAACTATGTACTATAATTGGACTAATGAATTGATCCGGAGGAATATATGTATACAATACTATTTATTTTGATGCTTGTTGTCTCAACAGCTGTTACTGCTGCTTTTCTGCGTGAAGCAAGATACGATATTAAGGGTGAAAAAACGCCGTATAGATTTAAAAAAACGGGTTCACTCATAAGAATAACTGCCGCAGCAGCAATGCTTTTAGGATTTATTGACGGACTAAAGCTGATAAACTTCAAAGCCTACAGCGGAGCATTCCTGCTGCTTGGCTTCACCGCTTCTATGGCATTCGCACTCTGCGAGATAAATAAAAACAAGAAGAGCCATACCATTGCCTGTGCGTTGAAGGTGATGCTCATAGCTTCTGTGCTGGAGGTCACTTTGTTCAATCTGCCTGTGTACAGACTATGGACAGGTAACTTCAAGAGAATGGACTTCTCGGCTTCCCGATTTGCGACTGACCCTGCTGTGAAATATCGTGAAAAATACGGAGATATCGATGTAACCGGTGAGACCGGAGTTGAATTCACACTTGAAGAGATAAATCAGGAAGTAGGCAATATATTTGTAGATCTTGATTTTGGCGGCAGTACAAGAGGTGCTATGATATATGCAGATGCTATGGATGAAACTCAGACAACTGCTTATCGTATTGATGTAGCGAGTTCAAAAATGGTTGTTAACCATGAAGGCTCACAATTCCTCGACCTTGAATTATCCGGCAAGGTAAAAGCACTCAGGTTCAGGATAGTGCCTATAAATGGCGGAACAGTCTATGTTAACAGTATTTCGCTGAATGCGGATCATCCGATGGAGATATCGTGGCTGAGGTATCTGCTCATTGTTTTTCTGGTATGTCTGGTTCGTGCAGTTATCAGCAGCAAGACACTTGATATGGGTATCAAGAGTAAAAAGCAATTATGTCACATTTCAGCTGCCGGTATAACGATCATCGCCTGCTTTGCGACAATATGGATAAACGACTACAAAGCCGGTACAAGCGGCTGGGGACAATATTTTAAACAGTCTTCCGGAGATCAGATGTCTCAGGAATTAGTCGAAGCTTTCGAGCACGGAAGTACAAGTCTGCTTATTGAACCTTCTGAGGGACTCAAAAATTTTGACGATCCTTATGACCGTTATAAGAGGGAATCCCACTCACTTGATATTGAATGGGACCATGTTTTCTACGGCGACAAATACTACTCCTACTATGGCATAGCACCGGTAATACTCTTGTTTATGCCGTATCATCTTATCACAGGATATTTTCTATCGGCTGACATGGCTGCAATGCTGTTTGCGATAATAGGTATTATCGGACTTACTTTTGCATTTACTAAATTCATAAATAAGTATTTTCCGAAAACACCTCTCGGACTTTATATATGCTCACTTATTATAATACAGACTGTCAGCGGTATCTGGTTCAGTGTAGGCAGACCGATGTTCTATGAAGTTGCTATAGCAGCCGGATTTGCATTTCTCACATGGGCTGTATATTTCTTTATGTCCGCAGATATTATCGGAAAGGAAAAGCCTTCACTGAAATATACAGCCCTGTCGTCGCTTTTCTTTGCGATAGCAGTTCTTTCAAGACCAACACTTGTATTTTATTGTATATGTGCAGCCTGCTTCATGTTAGCAGCTCTTCCGAGAGCATCCTCTGGAAAAAAGCTGCTTAGCGGTACTGGAGTGAAATATATCGTATGTGCCATAGTGCCGATGGCTGTGCTTGGAATGGTGCAGATGTGGTACAACTATGACCGTTTTGGTTCGCCTTTTGAATTTGGTATACAGTACTCACTTACTATCAACAACTTTACAAAAACGCAGTTTCATTGGCAGTTTTCAATGATAGCACTCTACAATTATCTTTTCAATCCGCCTGTATTTACACCGGTATATCCTATAGTATCGACTAAATTCCAGTTCATGGACGTTGGCGGATACTTCTTTGAAGACTACGGTTCAACTCTGAATACATCCGGACTATTTTTCATTGCTCTGCCGATGTTTGCGTATTTATTCTCCGGACGTGCATTAAAAACTATACCAGACCGCCGTCAAAGAGTAAGCAAGATGATTTATATAGGAATTCCATGCGTTGTTATACCATTTCTGATAATATCATCCGTCTGGGAGAGCGGTTACGCAGTACGTTATATGGCGGATTTTGCGTGGCAGTCACTTTTTGGAGCGTTCGCAATAATATTCTGGCTCTATTCCAAAAATAATAATGAGCAGACAAAGAGACTCATTCGTGTATTTATGTGCTTTGCAACAGTGTGGACTTTGTTTGTTGCAGGAGTTCAGGACATAAACCAGATATTCCGTTTCGCAGATGATAATTGGGATTATCCTGAGATAGCATACGAAGTAGAACAGTTCTTTGCTTTCTGGAAGTAAAATTCGTATAGAAAAAGCCTTGACACCGAGCGATGTCAAGGCTTTCGTTATTTTATCTCTGACTTTTTGAATATATAATAACTTGCAATAACAGATGCTAAGAACATACCGATACCCATAATAACGCATACTATTGTATGATAGGTTTCAGGATGAACTGCGAGTTTATATAAAGCGACCTGAGCTTCATATTTTTTCAGATAAGTGGTTATGGCACTGCATTTTAATAAAGAGTTGCTCAATGATAAGATAGTCTGGAACAGTATGATTCCAAGCAAGGCTATGCTGTTATACCAAGCTCCGCTTTTGAAGATATATACAATTAGTGTAAGAAATGCTGTTAATCCAAGAAGTATCGGTAATTGCAGCAAAGTTGCTTCAAGCATCCGCAAAAGAGACACAGAGTATTTTTCACCGTTTACTATCATATTGATTCCGTAGAAAAATAATGTGTTAAGGAATATCAGCAATGTCGCTGCACTTAGTATAAAAATAAGTTTACTGAGAAAATATTTTCTTTTATCTGATATCGATGACAGTGTATTTTTTATTGTTTTATTTGATATGTCAGCAGCTAAGACTCCATATACTATGAATACTATAAAGTAGTAAAGATTCATATTTGAACCGATCACTTTAAGTGAAAATTCTTTTTTCTGCTCATCACTCCTTTTGGAATCAAGCTTACTTAATACAGCATCAAGACTGTTTGTGTTTTCTTCATCAGCAATTTCATTTATCTCTTCCATTGAATCTGAATTAGCTGTTGCAATAGTTCCCGGCATTTTTATGACTGCCGAGATAATCGCCATGGTTAGCATTATTGCGAAAATTACATATATACTCTTGCTTCTTATAATACGGAATAAATCAGCTTTCATCATATTAATCATTTGTGCTACCTCCAACAAGCGACTTAAAGTACTCTTCAAGAGTTATACCAGACTCGAACAATGCAGATACGCTTATGCCGTTTTTTACAAGCTCAGTATTGATAACAGCCGGAGCTATATCATCGCTGTATATCCTTATTTCAGTATTGTCTATTACCTTGTAATCGTGTATATTGAGCCTTTCTTCGATAAGGGCTGTTGCTTTTTTTACATTGTTTGTTCTGAAAACGGTGCATCTCATACATTCTGCATCAAGTTCTTCGTGAGTTATCTCCTTCAGTACTTTTCCTTTGTCGATAAACATAAATCTGTTAGCCATAAGGTAGAGTTCGGATAGAATATGGCTTGATATGATAAAAGTTATACCTCTTTCACGGGTAAGTCTTGTAAATGTATCTCTGAGTTCACTTATGCCTATAGGGTCGATACCGTTTATGGGTTCATCAAGTATTACAAGATCCGGATCGTCCATAAGAGCAAAAGCAATTCCGAGACGCTGCTTCATACCAAGTGAAAAGGTTCGGAATTTTTTGTCTTTTATATCTTTCAGCTTTACCATTTCAAGAACTTCACCTATTTTGCTCATATCTGATATACCCTTTTGTATAGCATAGTATTTAAGGTTATTATAAGCTGAAAGGTTGTTGAAAAATGCAGGATTTTCTATCAGGCAGCCGATACGTCCTTTTTCATCGCCTAATTTATTGCTGGGTTTGGAAAATAACTCGTAGTCTCCGCCTGAGCTTTCTGTAAGACCTGTGATTATCTTCATTATAGTGGTCTTACCGGCACCGTTTCTTCCGATAAGTCCGTATATATCACCTTTATTGACTGTCATATTAATATTATCAAGTGCGACAAAATCGCCGTATTTTTTTGTAAGCTGATTCGTTTTTACTATGACTTCCTTCATTTTTGACCTCCTTAGCACTTTACTCTATAGTAAAATTATAGCATTGATTTATAAAAAAACACTTAATCTAAATCTTAAAAAAGTCTTAATGTTAATATCTTTTATGTTTAGAAAATGTGCAAAATCTATTGACTTTTTATATTAATAGGTATATAATTACAAACGCAAAAGGAATATAATGGCTTTTATGAGAATGGAGTTGTACCCTATGTTGGAGATTTTTTTGAATAGGCTGGATAGTCAGGAAGACGTCTATAAATCGCTTGCAAAGAAGCTCGAAAATGAAGATATATCAGATAAGGTGAGCCTTTCCGGTTATTTATTGAGCCGTGAATCACCTGAAGAGTATCATATATACATATCTGATGAAAAAGTTTCAAATGCAGGCATAGACGAAATTACCGCCACCTTTGCTGAGTGTGAGAAAACCAACTGCAATATCAAAACTGAAATATTTGTGGACGAATTTCTTAATCTCATCGATGATGAAGCACGTCTGACACGCAAAGTCAAGCCAAGATCATTAGTTCACAGAGATGGTGACCTGCATCCTACAGTACACATCTGGATGATAAAAAGGCGTGATATGGGGATATATGTACTTTTACAAAAAAGGTCGGCTCAAAAGCGTATACATCCGGATTGCTATGACGTTTCAGCTGCTGGTCACGTTTCACAGGGCGGTGAATTCAGAAGTGCGGCAGTAAGAGAGATATATGAGGAACTCGGTCTTGATATACCGAGAAATAAACTCGAATTTATAGGTCTTCGCAGAAATCTTTATTCCGACGGTGAAATAAATGATAACGAGATGAGTGCAGTATATCTCTGTCGTGAACAGATAGATATAGACCAGCTTAAACTTGACCCTGAGGAAGTATCAGAGGTGTGCTGGGCTGAAATAGATGAAATGCTTTCAGTAATGAAGTATAACGGCTTCAAAAACTGCATCTCGCTTGAAGAACTTGACATGATAAAAAAAGCTGTATTCTAATATAAAAAGCTTCCGTACCCAATATAGGATACGGAAGCTTTTTATTATAGGAATGTATATGTTGTTAATCAAACATAGGAGTAGAAAGATAACGCTCACCTGTATCAGGAAGAAGAACAACAATGTTCTTGCCCTTGTTTTCCGGACGCTTAGCAAGCTGGATAGCTGCCCATACAGCTGCACCTGAAGAAATACCTACAAGTACACCTTCGTTATGAGCGATAGCTCTTCCTACGTTGAATGCATCTTCGTTCTCTACAGCGATAACCTCGTCATATACTGCGGTATTAAGTGTTTCAGGAACAAATCCAGCACCGATACCCTGTATTTTGTGAGGACCAGCTGTGCCCTCTGTAAGTACTGGAGAACCCTTTGGCTCAACAGCTACGACCTTGACATTTGGATTCTTTGATTTGAGATATGCACCTGTACCGCTTATTGTACCGCCTGTGCCTACGCCTGCAACGAAAATATCGACCTTTCCGTCAGTATCTTCCCAGATCTCTACACCTGTAGTTTTTTCGTGGATAGCAGGGTTAGCAGGGTTTGTGAACTGTGAAGGGATAAAGCTGTTTGGGATTTCCTGAGAAAGCTCCTGAGCTTTAGCGATAGCACCCTTCATTCCCTTTGCACCTTCTGTGAGAACGAGCTCTGCACCGTATGCTTTCATAAGATTTCTGCGTTCGATACTCATTGTCTCAGGCATAGCAATGATAAGACGGTAGCCTCTTGCAGCAGCAACAGATGCAAGACCAATACCTGTATTGCCTGAAGTTGGCTCGATGATAACGCTGCCGGGTTTGAGAAGGCCTTTTTCCTCAGCATCATCGATCATAGCTTTAGCAATTCTGTCCTTGACGCTTCCGGCAGGATTGAAGTATTCAAGCTTTGCGATAAGCTTTGCTTCAAGATTGTTCTCTTTTTCAGTATTAGTAAGTTCGAGAAGAGGAGTTCCGCCGATAAGGTCTGTAATCTTTGTGTAAATACTCATAACAATTTCTCCTTTATAATTATTCACTGATAAAATTTATCAGTTTTATATCACATATATTCAGAAATATAAGCTATATTTCCTATATGATTGGTATGAATATATTATAATCCAAATATATTGATTTGTCAATGTATTTTTTGGACAAAAATACACTGATTTTTTTATTTATAGTTATAGGATAAAACTATAACTGCAACAAATATGAAAAAATGACATTTGTCATATCATAAACTGACTTATGACACTACCATTTTATTTTTTCAGGGTGTATAATGATTACAGTGAATAAAACAAACGGAGGTAATATCATGGAAAGAACTGTTGTAAAAATAGATAATCTCGTAAAAAGATACGGAGAACTTACAGCACTCGATCATTTCAGCCTTGAAATAAAAGAGGGCGAGATCCTCGGACTTCTTGGACCTAACGGCTCAGGAAAAACTACAACTATAAACTGTCTTTTGTCACTTCTTTCGTTTGATAAGGGAAGAATAGAGATCTTCGGCAAAGAAATGACTCCGACGAGCTATGATATAAAGAAAGAGATAGGCATAATCATGCAGAATGTTGCTGTTTTCGATGAGCTTACAGTATACGAGAACATCGATTATTTCTGCGGACTTTATATCAATGATAAGGCTAAGAGAAAGCAATATGTTGACGAAGCTGTGAAGTTCGTAGGACTTGAAGATTTCCTGAAATTCTATCCGAAAAAACTCTCCGGCGGTCTGTTGAGAAGACTGAATATTGCCTGCGGAATAGCACATAAGCCCAAGCTGATAATCCTTGATGAACCTACTGTAGCAGTCGATCCGCAGAGCAGAAACAAGATACTTGAAGGAATACAGGAATTGAACAAAAATGGTGCAACTGTTATTTACACTTCGCATTATATGGAGGAAGTCGAGCAGATATGCACAAGGATAGCTATAATGGATAAGGGTAAAAAAATAGCCGAGGGTACTAAGGATGAGCTAAAACGAATGACTCGCAATACGGAAACTATAATCATAGAGATACTTGACCTTCCTAAAGCTGTGCGTGATAAAATATCCGTACTTCCTCATGTATATAAAACTGATTATGATGATGATAAGCTAACGGTTTCCTGCTCAGGCGGTAAGCATAATCTTTTAAGAGTGCTTGATCTTCTTCAGAAAGAAGAACTCAGCTTCGGAAGAGTTTATTCCGAACTGCCGACACTTAATGATGTATTCCTTGAAATAACAGGTAAAGCACTCAGAGATAAGGAGGAATAATATGTTTCTTCACGAACTTAAATATGAATTACTGGTATGCCTTCGTGTAAAAGAAATAATAATATGGCTTATACTTTTCCCGATATGTCTTGGTGCATTCTTTAAAATGGCGTTGTATAATGTCTATGAAAAAGATATTGGCTTTTCCACAATTGAAGTGGCTGTTGTTGAAAATTCGCCAAATTCTACGCTCCATACTGTTTTAGATAATATAGAGAAACAGGACGATGCATTTCTCAAAGCAACCTATACTGATAAGGAAGAAGCTGAGAAACTTCTGAAAGATAAAGAGGTTTCCGGAATAATATTCTCAGATGCTGAACTTTCACTAATTGTTGACGGAAAAGGAATGCGGTCAACAATGTTAAGTGACTTCGTAAAGACATATAACGACCGCCAGAGAATAATCATGGAGGCAATAAAAAATGATCCTTCATCCGCTCAGTCCGTTATAGATGAGCTTTCAAAAGAGATTTCTACCTGTACTAAAATCTCGCTAAGTGACGGAAATCCTAATTACTACGTTCAGTATTTCTATAATCTTATAGCTATGGTAGCACTTTTCGGCTCTCTGACGGGACTGCACATAACTATCAACAATCAGGCGAATTTATCTGCTCTTGGTGCGAGGAAGAATTGTTCCCCTGTACCTAAATCAATAAGCACTTTGGCAAGTCTTATTGGAAGTATCATCATACAAGGGGTATGTATGGTGATCTGCGTGACTTATATAAAATTCATCCTTAAAGTGGACTTTGGAAGTCATCTGCCATTGGTATATATATCAGCATTTATAAGTGGGATTCTTGGGATATCATTAGGTTTCTTCGTGGGGGCAATAGGAAGAATAAAAACCGAACTAAAAACAAGCATTCTTTCTTCTGTGTCGCTTCTTTCATGTTTTTTCAGCGGACTTATGGTAGGAAATATGAAAGTAACAGTTCAAAAAAAGCTGCCTTGGTTTAATAAAATAAATCCTGCTGCTGTAATAACGGACAGCTTCCACTGTCTTGATTATTACAAAGACTACGATATGTTCATTACAAAGATAATAACAATGTTAGTGATGTCAGCGATTTTTATGCTGTTCGGTTTCTTGATATCAAGGAGGAAAAAATATGCAGATCTTTAAGGCTTTTATGAAAGTGCTTAAAAAGAAGCTTCCGTCCGGACTTATATACATAATGGTATTTCTGGGAATTGCCATACCAATGTCTCTGAACGGTAAAGAGGCTGAAAAATATGAAGACAGCACTTTAAAAATATGTATATTCGATGAAGACGATACTCCTGAGAGTAAAGCTCTTATCGAATATATCGACAATAAGCATGATATAGTTTCATTTGAAAAAGATAAAGACGTTTTGTTTGAAAAGCTTTACTGGGAAGAAGCTGACTACGCTCTTACCATAAATAAAGGCTATTCAAAGGCACTGGCAAATGGTGATACTAATGATATGTTCGGATGCTATAGTGTGCATCACAGTTATGCTACAGTATATATGGAAACTTACCTTAATGAGTATGTAAGCTCTGTAAGAGCATTTATCGCAAGCGGTCAGGACAGCAAAGATGCTGCTTTGAGTGCAGCTGATTCTCTCTCTGAAGAAACAGATGTAGAAATAGCCGATAACAGTGATCCGGATTATCCTGAAAGATTTTCAAGCTATTTTCAGTATATGCCGTATATCCTCATTTCCGTTCTTATGAACACTCTTTGCCCTGTTCTTATGACTCTCAACCGGAAAGATATACGTTACCGTACAAACTGCTCATGTGTAAGACCAAACAGATATACATTGCAGTTATTTGCAGGCAGTACAGTATTTGTAACTGCTGTCTGGTTGATATTGATGATCGCAGGTCTGTTCATGTACGGAGGTTTATTCAAAGGCAATGCTTGGTTAGCAGTACTCAACAGTTTCATTTTCGCTTTAGTTTCTACTTCAATAGCAGTTCTTGTTTCAAGCTTTAATATCGGTTCAAACGGAGTATCACTCCTTACGCAGATAATAGGACTTGGTATGTGCTTTTTATGCGGAGTTTTTGTTCCGCAGATTTACCTTGGAAAAGAAGTCAGGGCAGCAGCTAATTTCCTTCCCGCTTCATGGTACATTAAGGCAAATGATATGCTCGATGGCACTAATGTTTTTGACAGCTCCAAACTTGCAACATACATTATGATAGAAGTAGCTTTCATTGTAACGTTCTTCATTGTAGCTCTGCTCATACATAGAATCAAATATAACGACTCCGATTCACTCGACAGCTAAGTACATTTTGATGTTTTTATCGGGAGTATCCTTTCTTGAAAAGGTTACTCCCGATATTTTTTTATTTAATAATTGATGAGTTCTTACGGTTAACTTTGATTGACAATGAACTGATATGATGCTATAATTTGAATGACAGAAAAATCGGAAATAGTAGATAAGGAGAAAAGATATGATATTTAACTGCGAATTAAAAAAAGTTGTGGACGACTCTTATGAGATAGAGATAGGTCACGGACTTCAGGAAAAACTTATAAACGATTTAAAAAACGGTCTGACAGGTAAGAAAAAATTTGCTGTTGTTACAGATTCTATAGTTGAGGGTCTGTACGGCAGAGACATATATGAAAGAATACTTGATGCCGGTTTCAAGGCAGACCTCTTCATTATACCGGAAGGCGAAAAGAGTAAGACAAGAGCTATGAAGGAGTTCGTTGAGGACTCTATGCTTGAAAAAGGCTATCGCAGAGATTGTGCAGTTATTGCAGTAGGCGGCGGAGTAGTTACTGACCTTGCAGGATTTGTTGCCGGAACTTTCGGCAGAGGTGTTCCATTTGTGAATTACGCTACAACTCTTCTTGCAGCTGCTGATGCTTCCGTAGGCGGAAAGACTGCGGTAGATACTCCTCTTGCTACAAATCTGATAGGTATATTCAATCAGCCGGAAAAAGTTTACCTCGACATAGATACATGGAAAACTCTGCCAGAGGTCCAGATAGCAAGCGGACTTGCTGAGACTATAAAACATGGATGCCTCGGTGACGCAGAGCTTTTTGAGTATCTTGAAAAAAATGTTGAAAAGATATTTGCAGGCGATGTTGCTGCCTGCGAGTACATAGCTGAGCACAACTGCAATGTGAAATACAGGGTAGTCATGAATGACGAGCGTGAGAGCGGACTTCGTGAGGTGCTGAATCTTGGTCATACTGTCGGAAGAGCTGTAGAGACAGTCTCGGACTATAAGCTGTTCCACGGCGAAGCTGTAGCAATAGGACTTGTGGCTCAGGCTGAACTTGGCAAGAAGCTCGGATATATCTCTGCTGAGAACTGCGACAGAGTAATAAAGCTCCTTGAAAGAGCAAAGCTTCCGGTAAGAGTTCCGGAGTATGTCGATAAAAAGGTGCTTGTAAAGAAGCTGTATACCGATAAAAAGGTGCGTGACGGCAAGCTTAGATTCGTTTTCCAGAAGGAAATAGGCAGCGTTATGCAGTTCGGAGACAACAATTTCGCTAAGGAGATAGCTGAGGCTGAGATAGCTGAGATAATCGAAAAAATGTGATAAGAGGGATATTATGAACAGGGCAGAAATGAACAAGTTCATCGCAGATTACCTGCAAAATGACAAAACTACATTTGCTATGATGCTGAGCGGTGAATGGGGGACTGGTAAGAGCTTTTATATTAAAGGTTCTTTAGAAAATTATGTCAAAAATTGGAAACAGCAATTAATAGACAAAGGTATAGGCAAATCACGCTGGGAAAAATTTAAAAATAAACATCAAATAAAGAAATATGACTGCATAATAGTTTCCCTTTACGGATTGTCCAGTATATCTGAAATAAGCCAGAGAATTTATTTTGAAATGCGGACTATTTTAAAAAATAAATCTGAAAAGCTTTCATCTGCACAAGCAGCAGGTAAGATAATTGGTAAAACGCTTCTTAATGCTTTTTCAAGCAAAATCGGATTCGATATTGAAACTGATGCCGGTTCGTTTGACAAAATATATGAATCTATTGACCTGACAGGAAAACTCCTTGTTTTCGAGGACGTTGAACGTACTAAAATCGACTTGGAAGATTTTTTCGGCTACGTTAATAACCTTTGTGAGCAGGATAATGTAAAGGTGCTTCTTGTTGCTGATGAAAATAAAATCAGAGAAAAATTTAAAGAAAAAAAGAAAAGTTATGATGATATAAAAGATAAGGTTGTCGGTGATACTATTCATTTTGAACCTGATTTAAAAGCTACACTTAAAAATATTTTTGATATTTATGGCTTTAATGATGTTTGTGATCTTGATGCTGATATGTCGGATATAAGAACAATTCTTCCTGACAGACCTAATTTCAGAAAGGTTATTTATGCTTGTCAGAAAGTTCATGAGATTTTTAATCATGAGGAGTTTAAGGAATATAAAGATGGTGATCAGTACAAACAGTTCCGCAAATGTATCTTTTTGAGTGCTCTTTTGTTTATACATGGATGTAAAAATGATATTATAAATGGAATTGATAGAAATGAACCTTCAAAATATTATACAGGTGAAAAAAATGGAATTCCAACGATTTCATTTGACAACAAAAAAGATGATATTCAAGAAACAATAAAAGAATTTGATAA
>OCTX012286104.1_pt1 | contig 29971 bp, 22 predicted proteins | sample 1539691 | NCBI WGS metagenome assembly OCTX01 (sample SAMN02144231, study PRJEB22623) | gut metagenome | biome: sheep rumen | host: Ovis aries | place: New Zealand
GCATTTTACAACTGCACTGCGCTGAAGAGCGTAAAGTTTGGCTCAGGACTTGTCACGATAGGCGATGGCATCAGTTATTCTCGCACGGACAATCCAGACTACTACGTCTATCATGGCGCGTTCGGCAACTGCAGTAGCCTTGAAGATGTCGAATTTGGCGCAAATCTCAAAACTATTGGAACTCATGCGTTCTCCGAGTGCAGAGCGTTGAAGTCTCTGAAGTTCCCTGATTCCGTGACAACTATAAACGCCAACTGTTTTTATGACAACATCAGGTTGACTAGCGTTGAGTTTGGTGCAAATCTTGAGAATATCGGCGAGTGCGCCTTTATGGGCTGCGCGTCGCTTAAACAGGTCGCTTTCTCGACGTCTTCCACGCCGCTTCTGACGATTCAGTCAAGTGCATTCAGGAACTGTGAATATCTTACTACGCTGATGCTTCCCAGCGCGATAACCACATTGGAGTCGAATGCGTTTAGCGGCTGCACCTTGCTTCGCAGAATAACCATGCCCGCCGTGATATCCAAGGTCGCCAACAATGTGTTTAAGTCGCTTGCCAACCTAAAGGAGGTGAATTTCGCGGGGCTTCCTCCGGAGAACATAGAAAACGCCGGGCTTCCCAGCGACATAACCATACACTACAACAGCGAGTATGCCGAAGAATGGGCGCAAGCCATTGAGAATTGCGGCTTCACCAACGCGACAGTCTACGAGCCTGACGAGTTCGGCAAGCTGACGGGAGATTCGAGTTATGAACTCTCCAACACGCCCGGCGACCGTTCCGTCGCTTCGGTGATATTGAGCGCGAATACCGCTCTGGACGAGTTTGTCCTTACGGACGGCAAAGTCTACGACTGCATTCTCAGAATCGTCAACACGGCGGGCGAGGATGTCGCCGTCACGCTACCTGCCGGCTTCACATACGAGACGTTCAAGGGTGCCGCGCCGCTTACCGTCCCCGCCAACAGCCGCAACATTCTCACCATTACGCGCACTTCCGAAGACACGTTCCTGGTCACGCGCGAAGAGCTTGTGGTGCTGCAGTGATTCTGCCGGAGGTGCTTCCATGAAGCGAATATTGACAATAATTGCGCTATTGGTCGCGGGAGGCGTATCGGCGATGCCGATAGGCCTCAGGACTGCGGCCTGGAGCGTGTCTGCGGCGAATGGACGCGCCGCCGTCGCGACCTTGCTACCGGAATCCGGCGGCGAGACACAGATACGCGATGCCCTTGCGTCGTTTGAGGATGAATCTGTCTCCGCGAACATCGCAGGCGATGTCGATGCATACGAGGAGTTCCGTGAATGGGCGCTGGGGTCCGGGGCGAGAGCGGATGTTCTGTCCGCCTCGCCCACGGCCTGGCTCTCGTTCGCAACTCTTTCGCCTGTGCTGGTTGCCGAGCCGCAGGACGGCGATCTGGCGATCGATGAGGCGCAGATGGGCGAGGACGGAAAGATCGAGATGGTCTTTTCGCTCGCGGACGTGAATGTCAGCGCGGCGGCGCTTGAAGCGCGGCTGAAGTCCGTGTTTGGCGTGACGGGCGCGTCTACGCTTGACGAATCGCAGTTCTCGGCCGACAATCTCGCGCTTTCGCTGACGCCTACGGACGATGGCCGCATAAGGGCGGTTGTCGAGCCCAAGAAAGGCGCCGAGGGAAAGTCTCCGGATTCGTTCTTCATGAAGGTAAAGGTGAAATAGCGATGACAGAAAACGAAAAACTCGAGCGCATAATCAGGTGCTTCTTACGCAGGAAAGAAAAGGCGGCGACTGACAATGGCGCATGTGCGCCGTCGGATGAAATCTGCGGGAATTTAGGCCGATGGAGCTGCGGCACGGGTGTGCCGACGAGTTCAACGGCCGAAAACAACAGAAAGGAGTAAAGTAAAATGAAAAAACTACTGGGATTGGCGGCTCTGGCCATGGTGGCTTCGGGTTGCGTAATGGTCGGTCCGTCGAATGCCAAATCGGCGTTCACGCTTGATGTTTCGAGCCCGGATATGGCGTTCGTCGACAATAGCGTCCAGCCGCTCAAGAAGGGCACGGCCACATCGAGTGGAATCATATGCTTCGTCGAAGGCGACGCTTCGCTCAAGGCGGCCATGGAAAATGGCGGCATCACCAAGGTTCACCATGTTGACTACAAGGTGAAGAACATCCTTGGCATTGTCGGTTCCGTCACCACCATCGTGTGGGGCGAGTAATCGTCTCTTTCGGCGGCGGGGGTGGTTTATTTCCGTTCTCCGCCCCCGCCGCCTTTTCGCAGCAAGAGTTCGGACTTCGTAGTCTAGAGGTCTGGACTTCGTAGTCTAGAAGCCTGGACTACGTAGTAAAGAGGCCTGGACTTCGCAGTCTAGAGGTCTGCACTACGAAGGAAAGAGGCCTGGACTTCGCAGTCTAGGGATGGTTTCATCGAAATCGCCCTCCCCGTTCCCTGTCTTGACAATCGAAAAATCGAAAAATATCAAAGATATTGACAGACGGCGCGAATTATTGTAGAATAACGCGCGTATGAAGAAGTTGCTCATAGTCGAATCGCCAGCAAAGGCGAAAACAATCGCCAAATACCTCGGCGGCGAGTTCACGGTCAAGAGTTCGGTAGGGCATGTGCGCGACCTGCCGACGCACAACCTTTCCGTGCGCATTGTGCCGTCGGGCGACGGAAAATGGCGGTTTCTGCCCGAATACGAGATTCGCGACGACAAGGCCAAGGTGGTGAAGGAATTGCGCACGGCGGCCAAGGCGTCCGACGAAATCTACCTTGCGAGCGATCCCGACCGCGAGGGCGAGGCGATCGCGTGGCATTTGCGCACGGTTCTCGAAGATGCCGCCGGCGGCAAGCCGTTCAAGCGCGTGACCTACAACGAAATCACGAAGGGCGCGGTATTGAAGGCGGTGGCCGCGCCACGCGACATCGATATTCCGATGGTCGACGCGCAACAGGCGCGCCGGATTCTCGACCGCATCGTCGGCTACATGGTGAGCCCGGTTTTGTGGCGCAATGTGAGGGTGAGCAACGCAAAGACGTTGAGCGCCGGGCGGGTGCAGTCGGTCGCGCTACGCCTGCTCGTGGAAAGGCAGCGGGAGATCGACAGCTTCAAGCCCGAAACCTACTACCTCATGGGGGCGATTGCAAAGAAGCGCGGCGCGGGCAAGGATGGCGAGTTCAAGGCGAAGCTCGCGCGGTTCGACGGCAAAAAGCCCGACATCCGCAGCCGCGAGACGGCCGACAATATCGTGCTCGACCTCTCCGGGGCGGCGCTCAAGGTCGCAAATCTCAAGGAACAGCCCAAGACGCGCCACACTTTGCCGCCGTTCACGACCTCCACGCTCCAGCAGGCGGCGTCGAGCGTCCTGGGGATGAGCCCCGGGAAAACGATGTCCACCGCGCAAAAACTCTATGAAGACGGCTTCATCACGTATATGCGAACGGACTCGGTGAACGTGTCGGAGGTCGCGCGCAAGGCGGCGGAGGAATTCATCCGTGCGAATTACGGCGACGCCTACTATCCGGCGAAGCCCAATTTCTTCAAGTCCAGGGAAACGGCGCAAGGTGCGCACGAGGCGATCAGACCAACCGATGTCGGCAGGACGCCGGATGCGGCGAGCCTCGATCCGGCGGGATTGAAGCTTTACGACCTTATTTGGCGGCGGTTCATGGCGAGTCAGATGGCGGACGCCAAAACCGTGCTGAAGACTGCGGTATTCACGCCGGAGAAACCGGCGCTCACCCATGAATACGAGCTTACGGCGTCGGCCACGGAAGTCGTGTTCGACGGCTTTTTGAAGGTGATGAAACTTTCGCTCAAGCAGAAGAAGGCGGCGGAGGAGGACGAGGGCGCGGAGGACACCGACCAGGTGGAGGCGCTGCCGCCCATGGAGATTGGCGAAATACTCGATGTCGTGAGGTGGATAGGCGACGAAAAGCAGACGAAGGGTCCGTCGTACTACTCCGAGGCGAGCCTCATCAAGGCGCTCGAAGACAATGGCGTGGGGCGACCTTCCACATATGCGCAGACGATCGAGACGCTCAAAAAGCGCGAATACGCCGAAACCCGGAAGCGCAAGCTTGTGCCGACGCGCGACCGCGGCATGGTGACGTGCGACTATCTCACGGCGAATCTCGATTCGCTTTTCAGCGTGGGCTACACGGCGCAGATGGAGAGCGAACTCGACAAGATCGAGGCGGGCGAGGAGTCCATGGACGAGATGCTCAGCGACTTCTACAAGCGGCTGGTGGCGGCTTTGGGCGAAGTCAAGGCCGGCTCCGAACCGCCGCCCGAAAAGGACAAGGTGGAGCTGGTGCTTTCGCTGCTCGCCGGAGTGAAGACGTGGAAAGAGCCGGTCAAGAGCGGCAAACGGCTTTACGACGACCGCAAGTTCGTGGAGAGCCTGCGCGGACAATACGAAGCCGGCAAGGAATTGAGTTCGCGGCAGTTCGAGTATCTGGTGAAGATGGCGTATGCATATTCCGGGCAGATTCCGGACGTGGACAGGATTCTGCGCGAGGCCGGGGCGATCAAGACGTCGGCTTCGGCGGAGCGGGCCGAACGCGCCGACCCCTCGCTCGTGCAGGCGGCGTTCGAGGTCTTGGAGCGTCTGGGGATGCGCAGCGCGAGCCCGTTTCTGGAGTCGCTTCTTGATCAATACCACCACAACCGGCCGCTTTCGGCCAAGCAGTTTGCGATTCTGGCGCGTACGGTGCTGGAGCGTTCGCGCAATGCTCCGGACGCGGAGGAGATTGCCGCGAAATTCTCGCCTTTCGTGCCGGGCGGCGTTTCCGCGCAGTCGGCGAACCGCGAGATTGGCGCCATGCTGGAGATGGCCAAGGAAATCAAAGTGTGGCGCGAGAAGAAGGGCGGCGGCAAGCGCGTCTACGACGACAAGGCGTTCATCGCGTCGCTCACGGAGCAGTTCGGCAGGCGCGGAACGCTGAGCGACCGGCAGGTGGCGGCGCTCAAGAAGGTGCTCTACGCCTATCGCGCACAGATCGAAGATTATGCCGCCAGAGCGGAAAAGTCCGGCGCTGGCGGCGGCGAGAAGGATGGTCAAGCCCAATAAATCCATTGCCGGCGACGAGTCGGTAAAGTCGTTCATCGCGCATCTCGAGGGCGAGAAGGGCGCGAGCGTCCATACACGCGGAGGATACATCGCCGATATCGGGCAGTTCGCCGCCGCGCTTTGGGGCGGAGAGGCCGAGCCGCCGTTCGCGTGGCCGGGCGTGACCGACCGCCAGGCGCGGGCGTTCTTCGCCGCTCTGGCCAAGGACGGAGTTTCGGCGGCGAGCATCCGGCGCAAGATCGCGGCGTTGCGGACGTTCTACCGGTTTTTGCAGCGGCGGATGGCGGTTTTGGACAATCCGTTCGCGTTCATCCACGGTCCGCGCACACCGCGTCGGCTCCCCAAGGTCTTGAGCGCGGAAGAATGCAAAGCGTTCCTCGAACAGCCGGCGAAGCTCATGGAGTCCGGCGAGATCAACGAATTCCAGTGCCTGCGCGATACGGCGCTTTTCGAGGTTCTCTATTCCACCGGCTGCCGCATCAGCGAGGTCATGGGACTGAAGTGGGACGAGATCGACATGGCCGGCGGCAAACTCATCGTCACCGGCAAGGGCGGCAAATCGCGGCTGGTGATAGTGGGGAAGTATGCGCGCGGTGCGCTCGCGGCGTTCCGCGACAGATTCGGCGAGGGCGACGGGCATATCTTCCGCACGCACCGCGGGGCGGTTTTGTCGCCGCGCGACGCCGAGCGCATCATGAAAAAATATCTCGCGAGCGCGGGACTGCCGCCGGATGTGACGCCGCACAAACTCCGCCACTCGTTCGCGACGCAGCTTATCGACGCCGGAGTGGACGTGCGCAACGTGCAGGAAATGCTGGGGCATGCATCGCTTTCGACGACGCAAATCTACACGCACGTGAGCCTCGAACACCTCAAGGACAGCATGGCGCTGTTCCATCCGCGCGGCTAGAAAAACAGCTTCTGCTTGTAATGGACGTCGATTTTTGGTATAATTACAGGTAATGGTAGATAAACTGGCGATAATAGCGGGAAGCGGGGATTATCCCCGGCTTCTTGCGGAAGGTGCGCACAAAGCGGGCGTGGAGACGGTGGATGTCGTGGCGATCAGAGGCTCGACGGCCCGGGCCACGGTCAAGGCGGCGGATCATGTGCGCTGGTTTACGTTGCGCGAAAGCGTGAAATCGCTCAAAAAGCTCGCCGCCGACGGCTATGACGGCGTGATCATGGCGGGGCAGATAAGCCCGATGTCGATCTTCCGCGGCGGATTCGACAGGGAGATCCAGAAGTGGCTTGACGAGCTGAAAGTGAAAAATGCACACACGATTTTCGGCAAATTGATAGAAAAATTCACGGTGTTGGGGCTTAACGTCCTGCCGGCGTCGCTTTACATGGATGATTCGATGCCCGGAGCGGGGGCGCTCACGAAGCGCACTCTTACGGCATCGGAGGCGAGCGATGTGGCGCATGCGATGAAGGTTGCGCACGATGTGGGGCTTCATGACGTTGGCCAGACGGTGATGGTGAAAGAGGGAATGGTGCTCGCGGTGGAGGCGTTCGAGGGGACGAATGCGGCGATCAAGCGCGGCGGCAGGCTCTCCGGGCGCGGCGGCGCGGTCGTGTTCAAGGCGGCGCGCGAGGGGCACGACTTCAGGTTCGATATTCCGGTGATCGGGCTCAAGACGATGAAAATGGTCAAAAAGGCCGGAGCGACGGCGCTCGCGTTTCAGGCGGGGCGGCAGATCGTGCTCGAAAAGGAGAAGGTGATCGCGTTCGCGGACAAGCATGGCATTGCAATCGTGGGGATGGAGAGCGGCCTCAAGCCTGCGCCCTTGAGGCCATGAGAAAAATCATGATTCTGGCCGGCGAGGAGTCCGGGAAGATCTACGCCGATCGCATCCGCGAACGGCTCGACGGCTGCGAGGTGCGCACATATTCCGACTATGGATTCGAGACGGCGGATCTCGCGGTGTTCGGGCTGTGGGAAGTGCTGAAGCGGATTTTCTTTTTCATGCGCGTAAAGCGGACGATGGAGCGCGCAATCCGCGAGTGGCGGCCGGACGCGGTTTTGACCATCGACTATCCGGGGATGAATCTCAAGCTCGCGGCGTACGCGAAGTCGCTCGGCATCCGCGCGGTGCATGTCGTGTGCCCGCAAGTCTGGGCGTGGCATCAGGGACGGATCCCGAAGATCGAAGCGTCGCTCGACAAGCTTTGCTGTTTCTTCCCGTTCGAGCCGGGGTTGTTCAAGCCGGGCTTTGCAGAATTCGTCGGCCATCCGCTCCTTGAGCAGTTCGAGGGGCTGGAGCGCAAGGTGCAACCCGATCTGGTCGCGCTTCTGCCCGGTTCGCGCAGGGGCGAAGTCGCGCGCATTCTGCCGGTGCTTTTGGAGGTGGCGCGGTGCTATCCGCAATTCCGGTTCGCGATTCCGGCGGCGCACAAGCGCGCGCTGGGGTGGATACGCGAGATGAAACTGCCCGGCAATGTGGAAGTGCGCGAAGGCGGCGCGCGCGAACTCCTGCTCAGCGCACGCTGCGCAGTCGTCGCAAGCGGCACGGCGACGCTCGAGGCGGCGCTCTGCCGCTGCCCCACGGTGCTCGTCTACAAGGTGGGACCGCTTCTCGCGGCATTTCTGCGCCGTGCGCTCACGGGCACGAGATACGTGGGGCTTGCGAATATCATCTGGGACAGGTGCGCGGCCAGAGGCGAGGAGCGGAAAGACGAAGAACAGCCGATGCCGGAGCTGTTGCAGGAGAATTTCACCGTCGGGACGGTTTGTGCGCATATCGAGCCATGGCTGAAGGACTTGGCATTGTGCGCCCAGGCGGCATCGCGGCTTGGGAAAATCGCCGGACTCCTGAAGAGCGACGGCGAGGCAATCGGCAAAATCGTGGAGGCGTTATGAAATACTTCGCGGCAATCATGGCGTGTTTGATGGCGACGGCGCTTTTCGCCGCGCCGCCCAAGGTCTCCAAGACCGTTCCCTACGGCTTTACGGAAAACTTCACCAACGCGTGCGAGCAGGCCAAGCGCGAAGGAAAGCTCGTATACATGGTGTTTTGCGGTTCCGACTGGTGCGGACCGTGCATCCGCTACGAGCGCGAAATCCTCTCGCAAAAGAAATTCGTCAGCAAACTGAAAAACAAATATGTTTTCGTCTTCATCGACAGGCCGCAGCATCAAGAGAAGCTTTCGGCGCTGGCGGCAAAGCAGAACCCGGAGTTGTTCGGCCAGTTCGGGATCGGCGGCGTTCCCTGCACGATCATAACCGATCCGGACGGCAACGAGCTCAAGCGCAAGGGCGGCTACAGGCCGGGGACGGAAGTAAAGGATTTCATCAAGGAGATCGATGAACTCACGGCAGGTCTGGAATGGCCGCCCAAGCAGTCCGGCAGCGGCAAAAAGACAGGAACCGCAAGCGGCAAGACATCAAAAGGCAAACAGACGAAATGAACGTACTCAAGTTGATTTTCGGGACGAAGAACGAGCGCGAGCTGAAGAAACTCTGGCCGGTCGTCAGGGCGATCAATGCGAAAGAGGAGGAGTTGCAGAAGCTTGGCCTCGCCGACGAGGATTTCCCGAAACGCACGGAAGAATTGAAGGCGCGGGTGGCGGCCGGCGAAACGCTCGACGACGTGCTCGTGGACGCCTTTGCGCTCGTGAAGAACGCATGCCGCCATCTCGTGGGCACGACGGAGGAGGTTTGCGGGCACACGCTTACATGGAACATGGTGCCGTTCGATGTGCAGCTTCTGGGCGGCATCGTGCTGCACCAGGGGAAGATTTCGGAAATGCAGACTGGCGAAGGCAAGACGCTCGTGGCGACGCTGCCGCTGTATCTCAACGCGCTCGCGGGCAAGAACGTGCAGCTGGTGACGGTGAACGACTATCTGGCGCGGCGCGACGCGAGCTGGATGGGGCACCTCTACAGGTATCTCGGCCTTACCGTGGGGTGCATTCAGAATTCGATGGACTCCGAGGAGCGCCGGGCGCAATACGCCTGCGACATAACCTACGGCACAAACAGCGAATTCGGTTTCGACTACCTGCGCGACAACGGCATGGCGCAGCGTCCTGAGCAGGTGGTGCAGAACGGACACAACTTCGCGATTGTCGACGAAGTGGACTCGATTTTGATCGACGAGGCGCGCACTCCGCTGATCATCAGCGGGCCTGCGACGGTTTCAACCTCGCACGTCTACACCGAGATCAATCCGCTGGTGAGCGCGATCGTGCGGGTGCAGACGGCGCAGTGCAACGATTTCGTGCAGGCGGCGAAGAAAGCGTGGGAGAACGGCGATACGCAGACGGTGAAGGACAAGTTCTACCAGGTCTACCACTCGATGCCGAAACACAAGCAATTTCTGCACATGCTTGAGGATGCGGATTTGCGCAAGCTGCACGAAGATGTGGAGATGCAGATGCTCTCGGAAATGTGGAAGGAGCGCGCCCGCTCGCTCAAGGACGAACTCTACTTCACGATCGACGAGCGGACGCGCGAAGTTTCGCTGACCGACAAGGGATGCGAGAAGATCTGCCCGTCAGATCCCAAACTCTTCGTCCTGCCCGACATTGCCGCCGAGCTCAGCGCGATCGACGGCGACGCGACGCTCACCGATTCCGAGCGCACTCAACGGCGGCGCGACGCGCAGCAGAGTTTCATGGTGAAGAGCGACCGCGTCCATGTCGTGGATCAGCTGCTCAGGGCCTACTGCCTATACGAGCGCGACGTCGATTATGTAGTGCAGGACAACCACGTTTATATCGTCGATGAATTCACCGGGCGCGTGCTGCCGGGACGGCGCTGGTCGGACGGGCTCCATCAGGCGGTGGAAGCAAAAGAGCAGGTGGAGATCGAAAAGGAAAGCCAGACGCTCGCGACGATTACGATCCAAAACTATTTCCGGCTTTACAGGAAGCTTGCGGGCATGACGGGCACGGCGGAGACCGAGGCGCGGGAATTCAAGGACATCTACAAGCTGGACGTGGTTTCCATTCCCACGAACCGCCCGGTTAACCGCACCGACTACAACGACCAGATCTACCGCACGCAGCGCGAGAAGTTCAAGGCGATCATCGCGGACGTGGCGGCGCGGCATGAGAAGGGCCAGCCGGTGCTGCTGGGCACGGTGACGGTGGATACGTCTGAGGTGCTTTCGCGGATGCTCAAGATGGCGCACATTCCGCACGAAGTCTTGAATGCGAAGAACCATGCGCGCGAAGCAGAGATTGTGGCCTTGGCGGGCCAGCGCGGCGCGGTGACAATCGCGACCAACATGGCAGGACGCGGCACCGACATCAAACTCGGGGAAGGCGTCACCGAACTCGGCGGGCTCCATGTCATCGGCTCCGAGCGCCACGAGAGCCGCCGCATCGACCGCCAGCTGCGCGGGCGCTGTTCGCGCCAGGGCGATCCGGGTTCGAGCCAGTTCTTCATTTCGCTCGAAGATCCGTTGATGCGCCTTTTCGGATCGCAGAAGATCAGCGGCATAATGCAGCGGCTCGGAATGAAAGAAGGCGAGGTCATGGAGCACCGCTGGCTCAACAAGTCGGTGGAGACGGCGCAGCGCCGCGTGGAGCAGCAGCATTTCGCGGTGAGAAAGCGCACGCTCGAATACGACGACGTGATGAACAAGCAGCGCTCGGTCGTGTACGAGCTGCGCGGGCGGGTTCTGAACGGTTCGGCGGATACTGTGCACAATCTAGTTCTGGATGTGATGAACGACCTCGTGATGAATCAGGCCGAGCGCTATCTCTTCAGCGCGAAGGACGGTCGGCTTGACGATTTCATGAATTGGCTCGGGGTGACTTTCCCGATCACGGCGACGGAAGACGAATTGCGGCCGCTTATGGGCACGCCGGATGCAGCGGGCGAACTGCTCATGAAGCGGATCGAGGCGGCATACGAGGACAAGTGCGCGAGCGAGGATCAGGAGGTCCTGCCGTTCATGGAGCGCGGCGTCTTTCTGCAGGTGATCGATCGCGAATGGCAGGATTACCTAAGAGCGATGGACGATTTGCGCCAAGGCGTGAATCTGCGCAGCTACGGTCAGCGCGATCCGTTGATCGAATACAAGAAAGAGGCGTTCGGGATGTTCGAAACGCTCATGGGCTCGATTAAGAGCAAAGTCGCCGGGAGCGAATTCCGCTCCGCCACGGCGATGCGGATGCAGCGGCTGATGAGCTCCGGGATGGTGTCGCGGGTTTCGGGAGTAGGCAGAGACCGGATTGAGGCGAATCGCGAACAGGCAGTGGAAACGAAGCCCGAAAACCGGACGATAGCTGATATTCTGGGTGTCAAGGGGAACATGGTGAGAACGGCTTCGGCCAAGCCGCAAGGCGCGGTCGGGCGGAACGATCCTTGTCCCTGCGGCAGTGGCAAAAAATACAAAAAGTGTTGCGGAAAGGGGATGTAAAATGACTACGGCGATCATCGTGGCGGCAGGCAAGTCTACGCGCATGGGAACGGGCAGCGACAAGGCCTTCATGGCACTTGCCGGCAAGCCGGTGATCGCATGGTCGTTGCTGGCTCTGGAACGGTGCAAGGAGATCGACCAGATCGTTCTTGTTGTGCGCAAGGACGAACTGGTGGCGGCGCAGACGGTATCGAAGATGTTCGGCATATCCAAGTTGGGTAGGATCGTGTCCGGCGGTGCGCGGCGGCAGGAGTCGGTAAAGGCGGGGCTGGATGCGTGCGATCCGGAGACTTCGATCGTCGTGATCCACGACGGCGCGCGGCCGCTTGCGGGGTCGGCGCTCTTTTCAGCAGTCGTCCAGGAGGCGCTGAAGGGCGGCGCGGTAACCGTGGGGCGTCCGGTGGTCGATACGCTCAAGCAGGCGGACAAACTTGAAATCGTCAAGACGGTAAGCCGCGAAAAGCTTTATCAAGTGCAGACGCCGCAGGCGTTTCCGATGAGCATTTTGCGGAAGGCGTACGCCAGGCAATCGCGAAAAGAGTTCACCGACGACTGCATGGCCGTCGAGCAGCTTGGCGAGAAGGTTCGGATTTTCGAAACAAAAGAGCCCAATCTCAAGATCACCACAGTTGAGGATTTGCAGGTTGCGGCGGCACTCTTGAAATAAAAACCAGGAAACACCATGGGTAAAATCATCGCGATTCTGGGAGATATTCACGCCAACATCGACGCGCTCAATGTCGTGTTGGACGATTGCCGCAAGGAAGGCGTCACCGATTTTCTGTGCACGGGAGACGTCGTGGGATACAATGCCGCGCCTTCGGAGTGCATGAAGGTCATCCGCGAGCTTGGCTGTCCCGTAGTCAAAGGCAACCACGATCACTATGTTTCGTCCGACCAGAATCTCGACGATTTCCATCCCAACGCCGCCGCCGTGGTGCGCTGGACGCGCGAGCAATTGGATGCCGAGGAGATCGATTGGCTCTACAATTTGCCGTTCGTGGTGACGCAGATGGGCATCACGCTGGTCCATTCCACGATGGACAACCCCGAGACATTCGGCTATGTCTTCGACCACTTTCAGGCGGAAGCTAACTTCATTTGCCAGAAGACGCCGCTTTGCTTCCACGGCCATACGCATGTGCCGATGATTTACGAGAAGCAGGTGGCGGGAGTGTACCGGATCGATCCTCAGGATTTCAAGTTGCCAATCGGGCGCAAATATTTCATCAATGTGGGGAGCGTGGGGCAGCCTCGCGACCGCGATCCGCGCGCAACATATGTAGTCTACGATTTTCTCGCGCGCACGGTGAAGTTCCGCAGGCTCGAATACGATGTGGAGGCGGCGCAGGAGCGCATCCGGCTTGCTGGGCTTCCTTCGCGTCTCGCTGAACGCCTTGCGGTGGGGGAATAAATGAAAAAGATTGCCGTTTTTCTGTGTTTGGCGGTCGTTGCCGCGAACATGTGCTTTGCGGGCCGTTCGGTCGCGTTCGGCGTTGAAGCGTTCAACAATGCCGTGCAGATGGACGCGAAGGGCGATGTCGTGTTTTCGCCAATCGGATTCGAGATCGATTCCGCCATCATGGCGGATGCATTCGATCCTATAACCAAAGCGCATTTCGCCGAGACTCTCGGAGTCTTGACCGGAATCGAGGCGGCGTATTCCTCGCTCTACCGCGATTTTGCGGCTGCTGCAACCAATGGCGTGTCGTTCAAGTCGGCGCGTGCGTTTCTGGTTCCGGACTACAGAAAGGTTTCGGCGGCGTACCGTCAGGATCTTGAACGCAACTATCGCGCGGAGGTGTGCTTCCTCTTCCCCAAGACCGGCGCGGAGGCATGGATACGATCGGAGCTCGACGGCGAAATGGAGGATTTCGCGATACCCCGTGAAGCTACGCGCAACGAGCGCAATTCGTTTTTCGAGGCTCTGTCGTGCCATATCGGCTGGGCCGAGCCCTTCCCGACGGAAAACATCCGCAATTCCATGATGTTCGATGCGCGCGAGATGGACATTTGCGAAACCGGCGATTGGACCATGGGGCGCATTCCGATGGCCGACGGGGCGGCGTTCTACGCGCTGATGCCAAAGAAGGGCGTTGATTTTGCGAAAGTGCGCGAGGCGGTGAACGAAAAAACGATCCGGGAACTGGTCCTCAAGCACAAGTCGCTCGTCGATGCCCTCGTGTATCACGGACCGGTTGTCGTCGGCGTGCCGAAGATGGAAATCGTTTCCAGTACGGATATCGCGCCGGCATTGAACCATTTCAAATTTCCGGTCAAGGGCTACATCAGGCTCAACGGCGATTTGCCGGGACGCGAATACCGGCAGGTATGCCGATTCAGGCTTGACGAGCGGGGCGCAAACGGCGAGACTATCGCCGCGAAGAGCGAGGACAGACAGACGCGGGTGGATTCCTCGACCCGCAAATTCATCCTTTCGGGACGGTTTCTGTTCTTCATATACCATGAAAGGACCGACTCCATTCTGGTCATGGGGATTTGCGACGCGAAAAGGAAATAGAAATGCGCAAGGGAATAATCTTGGCGGGCGGCGCGGGAACGCGCCTCCATCCGCTCACGAAAGTGGTGAGCAAACAGTTGTTGCCGGTCTACGACAAACCGATGATCTTCTATCCGCTGTCCACGCTGATGCTCGCAGGAATCCGCGAGGTGTTGATCATCTCCACGCCTGTGGATTTGCCGATGTTCAAGCGGCTTTTGGGCGATGGATCGCAGATCGGAATGAAGTTTTCCTACAAGGTGCAGGAAACCCCCAACGGTCTTGCGCAGGCTTTCGTCCTGGGGCGCGAGTTTATCGGGGATGACGATGTTTGTCTCGTGCTCGGCGACAATATTTTCTACGGTGCGAATCTGCCCATGCTTCTTGCGGAGGTCAGCGCCGGGAAAGAGGCGACGGTATTCGGCTATCGCGTCGCCGACCCCGAGCGCTACGGCGTCGTAGAGTTTGACTGCGACGGCAATGCAGTGAGCCTCGAAGAAAAGCCCGCAAAGCCCAAGAGCAACTATGCCGTTGTGGGGCTATACTTCTATCCCAATGATGTGGTCCGGTATGCCGCCGAACTCAAGCCGTCGGCGCGCGGCGAGTATGAGATAACCGATTTGAACCGCATCTATCTCGAGGAGCACCGGCTTCATGTGCGCACGATGGGGCGCGGCTTCGCTTGGCTAGATACGGGAACGCACCAATCGCTCGCCGACGCCACCAACTTCGTGCGTGCAATCATCGACCGGCAAGGCTTGCAGATGAGTTGCATCGAAGAAATCGCCTGGAGCCGCGGCTGGATCGACGACGCGCAGCTTGCCGCTCTTGCCGCCGACTACGGCAAATCGAGTTACGGACAATATCTCCGCGCTCTCGTGCGATAGCGCAGCAATGAGTAAAATGAGACTGAAGCTGAACAAGGAATTCGCGGTGCGCCATTTGGCAGTGGCGTTGCTGATGGCGGCTCTGGGCGGTTGGTTCGCATACGATGGCTATGTGAAATATCCTGCGATGGATGCCGCGACGCTCTACCGCGAGGCGCACGGCGGCGAAGATGCCGCCACGCCGGAACAGGCGGAAAAGTTCAAGGCAAATGCCGTGCCGCGCCAGAAACAGTTTATGGCGCTTGCGTGGGGATTTGCGGCGTTTCTTGCCGCGAATGTATTTATGCTGTGGCGCAGGGAATATGAGTTTGAAGGCGAAATAACCGATGTCGACCGCAGAGATTGGGACAAGAAGGGTATAATCCGCTTCAAGGTGAACGGACGCAAAGTGGCGCTCGACGCCTGGCACCACGAGGGCGTAAGGGAACTGGTCTCACGTCTCGGGCTTCCTGATGCCGGGGATGGGGTGCAGAGGACGGAAGAGAAGTCTTGATGAAATACAAGTACCTTTATCAAGATCGGCAGAACCGGAATTGCGAAGGGTGGATCGAAGCGAGAAATCGCGAGAATGCGTACACGCTTATCCGCAAACAGGGAATAAAGCCATATCGGGTGATAGGCGACGACCCTTGGAATTGGCGGCCTTGGGCGATTGGAGCGGCGTTTGCGTTTTTGGTCGCAGGATGTGTTGCGCTGGGGATTTTGGCGTCGCGCGGGACGACGGAGTCGCTGCCGACCGTGCGGCAACAGATTGTTGGGGACGTCGATTTTGCGACACTGCCTACATCGCTCGATCGATATCTCGCTTGGTTCGCCCAGCCAGGGGCGTGGGTTGATCGTCCAGAGGCGACGTTCGAGGAAATGAAAGAGTTCGAGGCGGAGCTGGATGATCCGCCTGCGCTTGAAGGGGCGCAATCGCCAAATGAGCCGTCAAGGCATCTGTTGATGCGGATTATTGAAGGCATGAAGGCTGAGATTCGCCTGCAGATCGAGGGCGGCATGACGATGCAAGAGTGCTGCGCCGCGCTTGAAGAACGGCAAAAGCGCGAACAGAAGATAAGGCTAAAAGCCGCCGAAAGCGTCAAAATGGCACAGGAGAATTACCGTGCGGAGATGCTCGAGCGCGTAAACCGGCGCTTGAAGTCGATGGGCATGGCGGAACTGGGCGACAATGACATCTTGAAGAAATGACGGAAATATGGTATAATACATAAAGATATGAAGACTAAAGTCAGAATTACCGATACTACTTTGCGCGATGCGCACCAATCGCTGTGGGCTACGCGCATGCGCACAGATGACATCTTGAAGATTGCCGAGACGATCGACAATGCCGGCTACTACTCCCTTGAGTGCTGGGGCGGAGCCACATTTGACGTCTGTATGCGATTCCTGCGCGAGAATCCCTGGGAGCGGCTGAGACAGATCAAGAAAGTGTGCAGGAAAACGCCGCTGCAGATGCTCCTCAGAGGCCAGAATGTGCTTGGCTACAAGCATTATCCCGATGACATGGTGGATCGTTTCGTGGCGCTTGCGTGCGAGAACGGGATGGATATTTTCCGGGTTTTCGACGCCTTGAACGATCCGCGCAATCTGGAGCAGGCGATTTCGTCGGTGAAGAAATACGGCGGTCACGCGCAGGGGACTATCAGCTACACCACTTCGCCGGTGCATACGGTGGAAGCTTATGTGAAGCTTGCGAAAGAGCAGGAGGCGATGGGCATCGACAGCCTCTGCATAAAAGACATGGCCGGAATTCTTACGCCTGGAGCGGCGCGCGAACTCGTGGGCGCCTTGAGGAAGAATCTTCCGGATATGCCGATCCAGATCCATTCGCACATGACGAGCGGCATGGCGGCGGCGATGTACATGGCGGCGGTTGAGGCCGGTGCGGGATGCGTGGACTGCGCGATTTCCACGATGTCGAGTTTCTCGAGCCAGCCGCCGTGCGAGAGCGTAAAGACGATTCTCGAATCCGAGGGATTTGACACGGGGCTCGATCAAACGGCGCTTGGCACGATTAACGCATACTTCAAGGAACTCAAGAAGAAGCGCCAGCCTGCTTCGTCTTCCAAGGTGGAGGCGGTGGACGCTGGAGTCCTCGTGCATGCAATTCCCGGCGGCATGATCTCCAATCTCCGCTCGCAGCTCGCGCAGCAGGATGCGCTGGACAGGCTTCCGGAAGTCTTGGAGGAACTACCGAAGACTCGCGCCGACATGGGGTATCCGCCGTTGGTGACGCCCACGTCGCAGATTGTCGGCGTGCAAGCGGTGCTGAACGTTTTGAGCGGCAAGCGGTACTCGATGGTCACGGACGAGACGCGCCGCTATGCGGCAGGCTACTATGGCCGAACCCCTGCGCCAATCGAGCCCAAGCTCAGGAAGAAACTGATCGGCAATCTCAAACCCATCACATGCCGTCCGGCGGACTTGCTCGCGCCGGGGCTGGAAGCGGCGGCGGAAGCCTTGCCGCCGAATACGATCAAGGCCGAGGAAGACATTCTTTCCTACGCGATGTTCCCGGAAGTGGCGTTAGGATATTTCAAGTGGCGCAACGCCGATCCCGCCACGCGCGACCCGATCCCTGCGGATGTTGAAGAAGCAGCCCGGAGCGCCGGGACTGCGGAGCAGGGAACCGGGAACAAGGAACAGAAAGCGCACCCGCAAGCCGCGCAAGCATCTAGCGTCGCGCTCAAGGGTACGCCCGTGCTGGCGCCGCTGAACGGCACATTCTACCGTAGCGATGCGCCTGGCAAGCCGCCGATGGCGGCGGATGGCGCGGCGGTGAAGAGCGGGGCGCCGGTCTGTGTCGTCGAAGCAATGAAGCTTTTCAATCCGATCAAGGCCACGGCCGACGGCAAAATCACATTCCTCGTCGAGCATGGCAAGGCGGTGACGAAGGGTCAGCCGATCGCGACAATCGAATAACTTTCCAAACGAAGGAGGCGGCAAAATGGCAATTCCAACCGGGCAGAACAATTCCAAGCGCAATCCGCGCATCCTCATCGTCACTCCCGAGATTACCTATCTGCCCGAGGGCATGGGCAACCTCGCTGGCAAGATGTCTGCGAAAGCCGGCGGCATGGCGGATGTTTCCGCTTCGCTCGTCGCCGCGTTGTACAAGTTGGGGGCGGATGTCCATGTGGCGTTGCCGCACTACCGCCGCATGTTCCATGTCGAGACTGCCCAGCTCGTCAGCGAGGAACTCAGGAAATACAAGACCCACCTCCCGGATGAGCGAATCCATCTTGCGGAGGACCGGTGCTTCTACTATCGCGACACCGTGTATGATCGCGGCGACGGGAATGTGAAGCTGGCCTTGGCTTTCCAGCGTGAAGTCATAAACAACTGCATACCCTACGTCCAGCCCGACCTCGTGCACTGCAACGACTGGATGACCGGACTTGTGCCGGCGGCGGCGCGGCGCATGGGAATTCCCAGCCTTTTCACCGTGCACAATATCCACACCCAGAAACTCAACCTCGCGCAGATCGAGGACGCAGGCATCGACGCGGCGGAATTCTGGCAGTATCTTTACTTCAGCTATCCGCCCTACAATTATGAGGAGAGCCGCAACAATAATCAGATCGATTTGCAGGCGTCGGGCATCTTCGGGGCGCACTTCATCAATACGGTTTCGCCCACATTCTTGCAGGAGATCGTCAACGGTTGGCACAACTTCGTGCCGGATTCGATCCGCAATGAAATCCGCAACAAGTTCAACGCAGGCTGCGCTTCGGGCATTCTTAACGCGCCGGATTCGGCGGACAATCCGGCGATCGACGACAAAATCCCGTTCAAGTACGGACCGGAAAACCACCGCGAGATGAAGCGCAAGAACAAGCTTGCGCTGCAGCACGCATTGGGGCTCGAGGAGAATCCAGACGCACCGCTCTTCTTCTGGCCTAGCCGCCTCGACCCGATCCAGAAGGGACCGCAGCTCTTGACCGATATCGCCTACCGCTTCCTCGCCAAGTATTGGGATCGCGGTGCGCAGATTGCGGTAATCGCCAACGGACCTTATCAGCAGCCGTTTTGGGACATCCGCGAATTCCACGGCATTCAAAGCAGACTTGGCGTGCACAACTTTGACGGGCGCCTTTCGCAGCTTGGCTTTGCGGGATCGGACTTTACCTTCATGCCGTCGTTGTTCGAGCCGTGCGGATTGCCGCAGATGCAGGCGCCTATCTACGGTTCGCTTACCGTGGCGCACAATACGGGCGGGCTGCACGACACGGTCAATCCGCTCGATTGGCGCGCACACACCGGCAACGGATTCGTGTTCGATACCTACGACGCAGGCGGGCTTTTCTGGGCGATGGACCAGGCGATGGAGTTCTATGCGCAGCCTGCGGAAGTGCGCGAAGCGGAAATAGCCCGCATCATGCGCGAGTCGCTCCAGCGCTTCAACCACGAGGAGTGCGCAAAGGAATACATCCGCATCTACGAGAAGATGCTCGACCGTCCGCTTGTCAGTTAAGGAGTGACTCGATGGCGCATCTTCTCGACGATCCTTACCTCAAGCCTTACGAGGCGGCGATCCGCGGCCGTGCGCAGCATGCGTTCGACCGCGCAGGCGAACTTACCCAAGGCAAGACGAGCCTTGCCGACTGGGCGAGTGCGCATGAATACTTCGGCCTCCATAAAAAAGGGCGAAAGTGGATTTTTCGCGAGTGGGCGCCCAACGCCACGGCGATGTGGCTCGTCGGCGACTTCACCGGCTGGAAGACGCTAGATGAATTCGCGTGTACGCGAAAGCGCCGTTCGAACGGCGTATGGGAACTTGCGGTGGATGCGTCCAAGATCAAGGATGGTGACAACTACCGCCTCGAAATGCGCTGGGAAGGCGGCGGCGGCGAAAGAATTCCGGCATACGCCAGATATGTGGTGCAAGATCCGGAGACCGATCTCTTTTGTGCAAAGGTTTACGCGCCAAAGAAGCCATACAAGTGGCGGCACAAAGCGCCCCCGAAGCCCCAGACCCAGTTAATCTACGAAGCGCATGTAGGGATGAGTTCGGAGGAAGAGAAGGTCGCTTCCTACGCCGAGTTCCGCGACAATATCCTGCCGCGAATCAAGAAGGCCGGATACAATACGGTGCAGCTCATGGCGATTATGGAGCATCCGTATTACGGAAGTTTCGGGTATCATGTTTCTAGTTTCTTTGCGGCCTCGTCGCGCTTTGGCACGCCGGACGAACTCAAAAGCCTTGTCGATACCGCCCATGGCATGGGGCTTAGAGTGATTATGGATCTCGTCCACTCCCACGCGGTGAAGAACGAGCGCGACGGGCTGGGGATGTTCGACGGCACGGACTACCAGTATTTCCACGGCGGCGCAAAGGGCTGGCACAGCGCTTGGGACAGTCGCTGCTTCGACTACGGCAAGACGGAGGTGATCCACTTCCTGCTTTCGAACTGCAAGTTCTGGCTTGACGAATATCATTTTGACGGCTATCGCTTCGATGGTGTCACATCGATGCTCTATTGGGATCATGGCCTCGGAACCAACTTCGCGGGCTATGCGCAGTATTTCGACGGCTCGATGGACGACGATGCCTGGGCGTATCTGCAGATGGCAAACCGCGTGATTCATGAATCCCATCCCGACGCGATAACGATCGCCGAGGATGTCTCCGGCATGCCCGGCTGCGCCGCGCCGGCGGCCGACTGCGGGATAGGATTTGATTATCGCATGGCGATGGGCGAGCCTGACTTCTGGTTCAAGCTTGCAGGCAAGACGAAAGACGATGATTGGCCCATGGGCGGCATCTTCTACGAACTTACCAACAAGCGCCCGGAAGAAAAAGTGGTGAGTTATGTGGAGAGTCACGACCAGGCGCTCGTGGGCGGCAAGACTTTCTTCTTTGAACTCGCGGACGCTTCGATCTATTATGGCATGGGCAAGGATCAGCATGGACTTGAAGTAGACCGCGCAGTCGCGCTCCACAAGATGGCGCGGCTTGCGACATGCTCGCTCAACGGCGGCGCATATCTCGATTTCATGGGCAACGAGTTCGGACACCCGGAGTGGATCGATTTTCCGCGGGAGGGCAATGGCTTCAGCTATGCGCATGCGCGGCGGCAGTGGTCGTTGAGGGACAATGCGGATTTGCGTTTCAAGGCGCTGGGCGATTTCGACGAGACCATGATCGTGGCGCTGGACAATCCGCTTGCGCTCAATGCGACACCGGTGCGGCTCGCGGCGAACGAGCCAGACAAAGTGCTCGCGTATGTGCGCGGCGAACTTTTGTTCGTCTTCAACTTCAACCCTACGCAAAGCTACACCGACTATGGCATCCTCGTGCCGCCGGCGACCAGTTGGACGCATCTATTCGATACTGATGAAGTCCGCTTCGGCGGGCAGGGCCGCATCGCGCAAGGCGGCGAGTATATTCCGGAGCTTGTCGATAACGGCAAAGAACTCGTGCAGCAAATCAAGCTCTATCTACCGGCGCGGACTGCCACGGTGCTGAAGCTCAGGAGATAAGATTATGATGATCGCGAAGAGCGTTCGCCGTCTTGAGGGATATGTTCCCGGCGAACAGCCCAAGGCAAGAAACGTGGTGAAACTCAACACCAACGAGAACCCCTATCCTCCAAGTCCCAAGTGCGCGGAAGTCCTCGCCGGATTCGATCTCGATTTTCTCAGGCGCTATCCGGATCCCGATTGCACGGAATTGCGCAAGGCGCTAGCGAAGCTGCACAAGACGGTGCCGGAGCGGATTTTCGTGGGCAACGGGTCGGATGAGATTCTCGCTTTGTGTGCGCGGGCGTTTGTCGAAAACGACGAGACTATCGCTTCGCTGGATCCTTCCTATTCGCTCTACAAGACGCTCGCGGCGATTCGCGACGTGCCGTGGCGCGGCAATGAGATAGACGGGAAGACTGCGCTGTTTCTCTGGACGAATCCCAATGCGCCAACTGGAACATTGGTGGACAAGGAGTTTGTCGCGCGCACGGCGAAGAATTTCAAGGGCGTGATGCTCGTGGACGAGGCTTATGCGGATTTCGCGTGCGCCAATTGCATGGAACTTGCAACGGCTAGAGACAATCGCAATATCATTGTAATGCGCACGTTCTCCAAGTCGTTTTCGCTCGCAGGATTGCGCGTCGGGTATTGCGTAGGGCCCAAGGAACTGATCGATGCGCTCGTAAAGGTAAAGGACTCCTACAATGTGGATGCCATCGCCCAGCGAGTGGCGCTGGCGGCGGTGAAGGACGCGAAGTGGATGCGCGCGAACGTGAAGAAGGTCGTTGCGGAGCGCAAGCGCACGGCGAAGCGGCTTGAGGCCATGGGCTGGAGCGTCGTCCCGAGCGAGAGCAACTTCGTTTTCGCGAAGCCTCTGGCAGGCAAGAAGGCGGAGGAGATTTTCAAGGCGCTTCGTGCCCGGAATATTTTCGTGAGGTGGTGGGTCGCGAAGAATGTGCGCGAATTTCTGCGCATCACGATCGGCACGCCGGCGCAGATGGATGCGCTATTCGCGGCTTTGGAGGAGATTGCGCGTTGAAGCCGTTTTTCAAGGGCGTGAGAAAACACATCGGCAAGCTCGACGCGGCCACGCTGCGCGAGCAATACGAGCGTGTTTCTGACGAATTCGATTTTTTCGAGACGACTTTGAAGTCGATTCGCGAAGGAATCGCCGTCCTTGATGGCGAAGGCGAGATTGTTTACGAGAATCCTTTCGTCGGGGAGATTCTCGGCAAGGGCGGGATAAAATCGCTGGAGTTGCCGCTCAAGGCGAACTCCAAGCGCGAGATCAAGATAAGCTACCCTGAAGAGCGTTGCCTTGAAGTGCAGACGGTGGCGCTCGAGCGCGAATCCACGCTTGTCGTTGTGCGTGACGTGACGAGCGAGAAGCGCCATGCAGAAGAGGCGCTTGCCGCCGCGGGCGAGCGTGCGGTGCGCGATCTTGCCGCGGGCGTGGCGCATGAAATCGGCAATCCCTTGAATGCGCTTTCGCTTAATCTCCAGCTTTTGGAGCGCGACCATCCCGGAGACGAAACGATCGGGATCTGCCGCCATCAGGTGGCGCGGCTGGATGCGATCATTCGCGGTTTTCTCCAGGCGCTCAGGCCGGCCAGGGCGTGCCTGGCGCCCGGCAATGTGACCGAGCCCTTGGCCGAGTGTCTCAAGGCGCTCAAGAACCGGTTCGAGGAAAAGCGCATTTCCGTGGTGTTGGACATGCCGGCCGCGCTTCCCGTGTGCGCGATCGACAAGAACCAGCTCGAGCAGGTATTCTTCAATCTCCTGAAGAATGCGATCGAGGCGATGGAGGACGGCGGGCGGCTTCAGGTTGCGGTGCGCTCGAACGATGAGGCGGTGGAAGTTGGCATACGCGATTCCGGCTACGGCATGGACGACGAGCAGCTCAAGCATCTCTTCGAGCCATATCGCAGCGGCAAGGCCGGCGGCACCGGGCTGGGTCTCATGATTACCGAGCGGATTGTGCGCGAGCATGGCGGCACGATCGCCGCAGAATCGAAAAAAGGCGAGGGGACGCTTTTCACCGTTTCGATTCCCAGAATCGAAAAGCGCATCCGCGCACTGAATGAATGACGATGGAGAAAACCAGGATTTTGATTGTCGATGACGAGGCGGCGATCCGCAGCGCGATGGCGCGGGCGCTGTCGCGCAAATACGAATGCATGACGGCGGCGAACGCGACCGAGGCGCTCGCGCTTCTGGATGCGAACCGCGATACGCGGCTCATGCTCTCGGATATCCGCATGCCGGGCATGGATGGCGTGGAGCTTTTGAAGGCGGCGAAGAAACTGTGCCCCTCGCTCGCCTGCATTCTGCTTACGGCATACGGCACCGTGGAACTCGCGGTGGAGGCGATGAAAGACGGCGCCGACGATTTCCTCACCAAGCCGATTACGGATTTGGATCAACTGGAACTGCGCGTCGAGCGCGCGCTCAAGACGGTGCACCTCGAGGCCGAGGTGAAGGAACTCAAGACCAGATTGAACGAGAAGTACGCGCTCGAGAATTTTACCGGCACTTCCGAGGCGATGCAGAAGGTCTATGCGCGCATCCGCCAGGCGGCGAAGTCGAACGCCAACGTCTTGATCGAGGGTCCCAGCGGAACCGGCAAGGAGCTCGTCGCGCACGCGCTCCACAACTTGAGCGCACGCGCCAAAGGGCCGTTTGTCGCCGTGGAGTGCGCCGCCTTGAGCCCCACGCTGCTCGAGAGCGAACTTTTCGGTCACGAGAAGGGTGCGTTTACCGATGCGATCCGCGAACGCCAGGGGCGCTTCGAACTCGCCGACGGCGGCACTTTGTTTCTCGACGAAATAAGCGAAATCGATGCTTCGACGCAGATAAAACTCTTGCGCGTCTTGGAGACGCGAACTTTCCAGCGCGTCGGCGGCGACAAGGATATCAAGACCGACATCCGCATAATCGCCGCGACGAACCGCAATCTGCGCGAATATGTGAATGCCGGCAAATTCCGCGAGGATCTGTACTATCGGCTCAATGTGATCGATGTGAAACTGCCTGCGCTTAAAGACCGTCCTGGCGACATTCCGCTCTTGGTCAAGCGCTTCCTGCGCGAGTTTTCCGCGCAGAACGGCGGCATGGTCAAGGGAATCGAGCCTGGCGCGATGCGGATGCTGGAAGCATATTCCTGGCCGGGCAATGTGCGCGAACTGCGCAATGTCGTTGAGAAAATGGTCGTCTTGGCCGAAGGCGACCGCCTTGCCGAGGCAGATGTGCCGCAGGAGATTGCTGGCTTGAACATCCCTCAGCCGAATGCCGTCCGCGAGGCGGAAGCTCCGGCAGGCGGCAATGGTTCCATCGCGCCGCGACCGCCGCTGAATAATTTTGGCTCGGGCGGCAGTTCAGTCGATCTCAAGTCGCTGGAAAAAGAGAAGATTCTGGCGACTCTGGGCGCATGCAACTTCAATATCACCAAGGCGGCGGAGGCTCTTGGCATCAGCCGCAGAACGCTGCACCGGAGACTCAAGGAATGGAAAAACTGAGACTCCTGGAGAAAGTCGGCGAGGGCGGCATGTCGACCGTCTGGAAGGCGTTCGACAAAGTAAACGAGCGCATAGTCGCCGTCAAGGTCTTGAAGCGCGCGTTCGCGGAGAAGGCGGAAGAGGTGCGCAACTTCAAGGCCGAGGCGCACATCATGGAGGAAATCGTCCATCCGGGGATCGTCCGCGCATACGAATTCGCGTGCGATCACGGAGAGTGGTATTATGTGATGGAATATGTGGACGGGTATTCTTTCGGCGAATTCCTCCGGCAAAAGATGCATGTCAAGGAGATCGACTGCCTGCTCATTTGCGAGTCGGTTGCGGCGGCGCTCGATTACGCCTGGAACAACCATGGCCTTGTGCACTGCGATTTGAAACCCGAGAACATCATGATCAACCAGGAGGGTATGATCAAAGTCATGGACCTCGGGATTGCGCATCGCTTCGAGTTCAAGCCCGGCGGCGAACAGGAGATTCCCGATCAAGTGACGGGAACTCCCGCCTACATAAGCCCGGAGCTGGTATATGGCGATCTTGAGCCGGATTGCCGCTCCGATATTTATTCGCTGGGCGCGACGCTGTACCATCTTGCCACCGGCAGGATGCTTTTCGAGCATATGGATCCGGTCGATACGATGCGCGCGCATTGCGACGACAATATGCAGTCGCCCGACCCCAGAAACTTCAGGCCGGAACTTTCCGAGAGTTTTGTGCGCCTCTTGGAGGCGATGCTCGTCAAGAACCGCGAAGATCGCATCCAGACCTGGAGCGATGTGATTGAAATGTGCCGCGATATTGAAAGCGGCGCGACATTCAAACCGCGCGATACGGCTGGAGCGAGCTCCATCCGTTTGGGCTGACGCATAACCGAAGGAAGCATGGCCATGGGTGGATATTTGCAATTATTCTGCATCGCGGCATCAGTCATTTCAATCGCGGCGGCCGGCGAGACGCGGCAACTCGGGATTCTCACTCCGCCCGCATCGCCTGCGCCGCGTATCAATTCGCCAGCGCGCTATGGCGCAAGGCCGGGACGCCCAATTCTTTTCAAACTCCCGGTTGCCGGACGTGATCCAATCTCTCTGGATTGCAGTCCGTTGCCGCCGTCGTTGGCATTTGACCGGACGACTGGAGTTTTGACGGGCAAGATCGACGAGGCTGGCGAATATTCTATCGTGTTCACGGCGACGAATGCGTATGGCGAGGCGGCAAAATCCGTGACCTTCGTGATTGGCGACAAGTTGTGCCTTACGCCGCCGATGGGCTACAACTCGTGGAACGCATTCGCTGGCGGCGTGAGCGAGGAGAAGATGAGAATCGCCGCCGACAAGATAATCGAGTTGGGTCTCGACCGGCATGGTTATGTTTATTGCAACATTGACGACTTTTGGCAGAAAAACCCACATGCCGCCGAAGACGATCCTGCTCTGGGAGGACCCGAACGCCACGAAGACGGCACTGTCTGGCCGAATTCTCGTTTCCCGGACATGAAGGGACTTGCGGACTACATTCATTCCAAAGGGCTCAAGGCCGGTCTTTATTCTTCGCCCGGACCATACACCTGCGGCGGATGCACAGGCAGCTGGCTTCATGAACTGCAGGATGCAACGACATACGCCCGGTGGGGATATGATTATCTCAAATACGATTGGTGCAGCTACACGCAGGTCGCAACGGGAGCAGAACGTGAATACCATACGCGCCCGTATTTTCTCATGGGTCGCTTTCTTGCCATGCAACCGCGCGACATAGTGTTTTCAATCTGCCAATACGGCGAATGCGACGTGGCGACATGGGGCGAGGCCGCAGGCGGGCAGTGTTGGCGGGTTTCCTATGATGTTAAAGACCGCTGGGAACACGTAATCGAACGCGGTCCGCGCGCCGGAGAGAAGAATTGGTTCCACTCCAAACCTGGATGCTGGAACGATGCCGATATGCTCGTTCTGGGACGCACGGTGTGGTCGAACGGACGCCTCACGCAAAACGAGTGCTACACCCACATGTCGCTTTGGTGCATGATTGCCTCGCCGCTCATGATCGGGTGCGATCTTTCGCTCATGGATGAATTCACGCTCTCCCTTTTGACCAACGATGAGGTGCTTGCGATCGACCAGGATGAACTTGGCGCCGCCGCCGCACCGGTATTGCGCGGCGACGGCTGGGAGATTTGGGCAAGGCCTCTTGCCGACGGCTCGTCGGCCTTCGCACTTGTGAACACCGCGAACGATGAAAAGGTGATAACTTTCTCATTTTCCGAGTTGGGAATGCGCGGAAAGTGGAGGGTGCGCGACCTCTGGCGGCAGCGGGACGAGGGCGAATTTGAAGGTGCTTATGGCTTTAGCGTGCCAGCGCATGCCACCCATCTTGTGACGTTTACACCACTGGGTGGCGCCGGGCTGAAGCCATGTCTCAAGGATATTCGCGACAATTATTGGCGAATTCCTTTCGATCGCGACCGTGCGAAAGCGAAAGATGCCGCTGCTCCTTGCAATGCGTGCGATTAATCGCACAGTTTTTAAAAAGACTTCGTAGTCCAGCCTTTTGGACTTCGTAGTCCAGCTTCCTCGACTTCGTAGTCCAGCCCCTTTTACTTCGTAGTCCAGTCTTCTAGACTTCGTAGTCGAGGCTTCTAGACTTCGCAGCAAGCCAAGTTTTGCCAGGCATTTTCCGGAAATTTCATACACAAAACGCGCAAGTGCGTTTTTTGTCGGCACCCACTTACTTTTTCAATCGACACGTTCCCTGTTTCCTGTTTTAACCACACAGCGGCAAGATGCGCCGCAGAAGCTTTGCTTCGGAGGGCAGATTCGCCGCAGGCGAACCCGAAGGGTGCGCAAGCATCCGCGAGGCACAGAGTTGGTATTTGGATATTGGCTGTTGGATATTGGATATTTGCACATTCAACACCGTTCCCCGTTCCCTGTTCCCGTAGATTTTTACTTTACCTCCTAGACAAAAAAAAAAAATGCTATAATGGTAGTGGTTTTTGCGGAAATTTCCGTTATCAAGGCGGTAAAATGCCTGCCATCAGGAGGAACGGCCCATGAAAACACCGATGACAAAACCCATGCTCGCCGCGTTTGCGGCAACTCTGCTCTGCCTCGGCGCAAGGGCTGCCAACGAGGACAAGACGTGGATGGTCGTCGATCTCAGGACCGGCGCGCTCTCGTACTACGGCTACGACCTGACAACCGCCACCAACACCTTCAACACGGCGGAGTACAAGACCGAGAAGATGGTGTTCCGCCGCATACCGGCCGGCCTTTACTGGGCACAGGATGGCGAAGCCCGTGCAATCATGCAGAACGACTACTACATGGCGATATTCCCGACCACGGTTGGACAATATGCGATCATCAACAATAAAGAAGTGGTTGTCGATCCGAACGACGAGCAAAACCTGCATCCTAAAAGAGATCTTTCTTGGGAGAACTTGATCTTGTCCTCTAACAGCCCGGTGAGTAAGCTTGGACAATTGGTCTATAGTTATGGCGAAACCACAAGTCTGTCTTTTATGGTGCCTACCGTAGCCATGTGGGAGGTAGCCACGCGGGCCATGCCTGCCAATGACGATTCTCACAAAACATGGCGGTGGTTTTTTGCGGATTCGTATGATGACATTGCCCAATACGCATGGTTAAACAACATGTTACGTTGGGACACTCGACCAGTCGGGTCGTATCTGCCGAACGATTGGGGGCTTTACGATGTCTATGGCAATTGCAGAGAGTGGTGCAAGGACACCTATTCCCTCTATGTCCAACCCGTCTCCGAATGGTGGGCTGAGTCAATTCCAGACATCCCGAGCATGGTTGGCTACGACTCCTACAGTCAACAAACAGCGGTAGATTATCGCTTTTATAATGGGACTGAGGTAGTTGAGCGGGACGTTCGCTGCTGCTGCGGCTATTATGAGTATGTCGATGGGCCTATTTCATCCTCAAGCGTGTTAGGTGTGAAGCAAACCGAAGATGGCGGCGTGCGAATTGCAATCATTTGCACGAATGAATGCTCTGCCCCACCAGTTACAATTACATGGCAAGACCATTCTGGCAATGTGCTTGAAGTAGATACCGTCCCATTAGGCTCCGCAGTATCATATGATGGCCCTCAACCAACCAGAGCCGATGACGAGGAAGGCTACGACTACTTTTTCCACAGATGGGAGCCTTATGTAGGCATGGCCGTGACCAACACCACATTCACTCCGTCGTTCTTTTTCACTGCTCGGCCCTATACAATCCATTGGCTCAACTACGATGGTGTCGAGTTGTGTTCCTCGATTGTCGGTTATGGTTCTACACCGGCATATGCCGACGCGACGCCCACGAAGCCGCCGACGGTCGAATACGAATACACGTTCACCGGCTGGAACCCGGAGCCTGCGGCCGTGACGGGCGAGACGACCTACGTCGCGCAGTTCATGCAGTCCGCCCGCAAATACGACATTACATGGCTGAACTACGACGGCAGCACGAACGCGACGTCGCGGACGCCCTACAACACGACGCCGGAATTCGAGGGCGAGACTCCGGCCAAGCCCTCGACGGTGCAGTACGCGTACACTTTCGCCGGATGGACGCCGGAGCTTGAACCTGCGACGAGCAACGCCGCCTACACGGCAGTGTTCGACGAGAGTATTCGCGAATATCCTGTCAATTTCTATAACAATACCGGCAGCGAACTTCTCTTCACTACGAATGTACCCTACGGCTCGACGCCCGAATACCTCGGCGAGTCTCCGACCAACCCCTCGACGGCGCAATACCACTACAGTTTCGCAGGCTGGGGCAGGGATATGAGGGTGGTGGACGGGCCCTCCTTCTATAATGACTATTACGCTGAGTTCGACCCGATTCTCCGCAGCTACGACATCACATGGGTAAACTACGACGGCACGGTGCTTTGCGTCACGAACGTCCCCTACGGCACAACGCCCGCCTACACCGGCGCAACACCGACGAAGCCGGCGACGGACACCACTCGGTTCATTTTCTCCGGCTGGACGCAAGCGGTCGTTCCCGTCACGGGCGCGACCACCTACACGGCAAAGTTCGACGAGTATGTGTTTCTGATCAATCTTTCCACCTTGACTGCCGCTTACACGGCGATAGATGGTGACATACTGACAAATGCGACGGGTTTTGGTGTTTCCATCGCCGATG